>X66_Mouflon__coassemble_52_pt1 | contig 9930 bp, 7 predicted proteins | sample X66_Mouflon__metabat2_high_PE_003 | metagenome-assembled genome bin X66_Mouflon | reverse complement strand
GAACCAACGGTAAGCGAGCTTTCCGAAAAACTCGGAACCGAACCCTCGGAAACGGCACTTTTTCTTAATGCATCGCTTCCTCTGCTTTCGCTTGAACCAACCGAAGAGAACGAAACAGGAATTGAAATACCCGTTTCTTCACCCGAGGATGAAATATCGGATTTTCTTGCATTGCGGCAGGTGCTCTTGCAGCTTGACGAGCGTGACCGAAAAATGATAGAATTAAGATACTATAAAGGCTTTACACAAACGGTAACAGCTCGTGAGCTCGGAATGACGCAGGTTCAGGTTTCAAGGCGGGAAAAGGCGGTTTTAAACTTTTTACGCAAAAAATTAACAGCATAGCATTGACAAAGATAAATATAAATATTAAACTAAAAGCGGCATCTTTTGCCGCTTATTATTTTTTGAGGTGGTTTATATGATAAAGAATATTCCCGACGGTGTATACCCCACAATGATAACCCCGTTTACAGCAGACAACAAAATTGATTATGACGGTGTTCTTTCACTTCTTAACTGGTATTCCGAAAACGGCTGTGACGGTGTTTTTGCAATCTGTCAGTCAAGCGAAATATTCTTCCTTTCATTTGAAGAAAGACTTGAGCTTCTGAAGTTTATTATGAAAAATGCACCCAAGAATCTGAGCATTATTGCATCGGGTCATACCGCAGATGACCTTGACAGACAGATTTATGAAGCAAATGCTTTCATCAATGAAGGCATTGATGCATATGTTTTCATTGCAAACCGTTTTGCAAAGCAGGATGAGGATGATTCCGTTTTCCTTCGCAATTATGAAAAAATGGTTTCTTCAATTCCCGAAATCGGCCTCGGAATTTACGAGTGCCCCTATCCTTACAAGAGATTAATGCAGCCTGAAACATTAAGACACTGTGCTCTTGACGGCAGACTCAAGTTCCTTAAGGATACCTGCTGCAAGATTGAAATGATAAGAGAAAAGCTTGCTGCTGTTGAAGGTCTCGGCCTTAAAATTTATATTGCAAACTCAGCAACTCTTCTTGAATCTCTTGAAGCGGGCTGTGCAGGATTTTCGGGCGTTATGGGCAATTTCCATCCCGAGATTTATTCGTGGCTTTGCAAAAACTTTAAGTCAGAGCCCGAAAAAGCAAAGGAAGTTCAGGCATTCCTCGGCTTTGCTTCGCTTGCTGAATGCCAGATGTATCCCGTTAATGCAAAATACCATCTCGGTCTTTGCGGAATAGATATCGGCTATCACACAAGAGCAAAGGATCCCGCAATGTTTACCGATGCAAACAAGAAAGAAATCGAGCAGATGTTTATCGTTGAGAATATTATAAAAAATCACTTTAATATTGTATAATTTGCCTTATTTATGTATTTTATTAGAAAAATATGTTGATTTATTGTTAACGGTATGTTAATATTTAAAGTAGCAATTCAGTCTTTTATTAAATTTTTGGAGGAATTAAAATGGCTCAGAAAAAGACCGTATTCCTTACCGGTGCTTCGGGCACAATGGGTTGGGAAGGCTTCAAGCAGCTCTACGCAAAGAAATGTTTCAAAATAGTTGTTCTCCTTCGTGACAGCGAAAAGAACAGAAAGATGTTTGCTCCTTATATGAACGATTCTTCAGTTAAGATTGTTTGGGGCGACCTTAAAAACTATGAGAGCGTTCTTGAATGCGTAACAGGTTCGGATTATGTTCTCCACGTTGGCGGTATGGTTTCACCTTCAGCCGACTATTATCCCATCAGCACAATCAAAACAAATGTTGGTGCAGCAAAGAACATCGTTGCAGCATTGAAGGCACAGCCTAACGCAGACGATATCAAGGTTGTTTATATCGGTACTGTTGCCGAAACAGGTGAAAGAGACGATCCCATCCATTGGGCACGTACGGGCGACCCTGTTAAAATCAGCGTTTATGACCACTATGCAACATCAAAGGTTCTTGCAGAACAGGTTTTTGCTGAATCAGGTCTTAAGCATTGGGTATCACTCCGTCAGTCAGGTATTCTTTATCCTGAAATCGTTAAGAATATGGAACCCATTATGTATCACGTTGTTATCAACGGCGTTCTTGAATGGGCAACAGTTGAAGATTCGGGCCGTCTTCTCGTAAATGTTTGCGGCGACGATATTCCCGAAGAGTTCTGGAGAAGATTCTATAACATCGGTTCCGGTGCACAGTACAGAATCACAAACTTTGAATTTGAAAAGCTTCTTCTCGGTAAATAGGGCCTCGCCTCGGCGATCCCAGAAAGCTTTTCGACCCCGATTGGTTTATCACAAGAAACTTCCACGGTCAGTGGTATCTTGACTCAGATGTTCTTGAAAAGTATTGCCACTTCCGTGCAAATATGCCCATTGAAGATTACTTCAAGAGCGTTATGAACAGAGTAGAATGGTTCTATAAGCTTGCAAAGCTTGCAAAGCCCTTCGCATTTGCTGTTAAGCCCTTTATGAAGAAGATTGCAAAAACTCCCGTTTACGGTACTCTTTGGTGGAGAGAAAACAATGTTGCTCCCAGAATCAACGCTTATGTTGGCTCAAAAGAGAAGTGGGATGCAATCGGCAGCGATTGGAGCAAGGTTAAGGTTTACCGTCCCAACGACGATCCTTCAAAGGCTCTTGTTCTTGACCACGGCTATGATGAAACAAAGGATTTCGATTCACTTACAATTGAAGACCTTCAGAAGGCAGCTGCTTTCAGAGGCGGCGAATGCCTTGCAACAGAAATCGTTGATATGTATACTCCCGTTCTCTGGAAGTGTGCTCACGGTCACGAGTTTATGATGTCACCCAACCTCGTTCTTCGCGGCGGTCACTGGTGTAATGAAGAGCTTCCCTCAACCCTTGAAAAGGCTGAGCAGAAGAAGTTCCGCTGGGCATATGATGACGAAGCAAAGGTTAATCCCTTCTTCGCACAGGTTTGGTATCCTCTTCACGATAAGAGCGAAAACAATGTATACACAGAAGAAATCTATAAGGATTTCAAAGAGTATCAGAAATAATAACATAACGGCGGAGAGCAGAGATGCTCTCCGCTTTTTCTTTTATTTATGTTGAAACTTGAGGCTCTTTATGATAAAATTTATAATGACAGATTTTAAATATCTTCAAGGAGCTTTTAAATGAAAAAAATCAATACGGTTAATGCCATAATAATTATAATATCTTTGTTTCTTCTTTCGGGCTGTAAAAACCTTTCATCTTTTTCGGCGGGCGATTCAGAACTGAAAATCGGTGTTGAAAAAATCGGCAGCGAATTCAATCCTTTTTATGCAGAAAAAGAAACAAACAATGAGATTATTAATCAGGTTTTTGTTCCTATACTTCAAACAACATCCGATAATTCTTTGAAGAATTATTGCGGAGGTATTTCATATGAATATGTCGGAGAAAATCAGGTTAAATACACCATAACAATCCGTGATGATCTTCGCTTTTCAAACGGTGATTACGTTACCATTCAGGATTTGATAGAGTTCTTCTATTTTATTTCGGATGCAACCTATAAGGGCATCTACAGCGAATGGTATCTTAACGATATTGCAGGCTTAAAGGAATATTATTTTGATGATAAAAACTATATTGACTCAATAAATTCTATTGAAGAAAAGATTATTTCGGATTATACCGTTGCAACAATAGGGGAGGACGATTTGATTGAATATCTGATTGCAACCTCCATTGAAGGCAGGTATAGCGGCGGAGTTGATTCGCCGTCACCCTCGGGAGAAAGCTGGAGAGATTATTTTGTTCGCTATCAGTATTCTGAAGAGCTTGAAGCACTTGGCTCAACACCGTCGGATGAAGATGTGTTAAAGCTTGCGGCAAAGGTTGAGGCGGAGCAGAATCCTCATTCATATAACCCTGAAAATTGGTACAGAGAAAAGTTTTATAATGAATATATAGAAAGAAATTATTCCAACGGAATAAGCGTGCCTGAAATCAGCGGAATAAAAAAGGTTAACGACTATACCTGCACGGTTCTATTTAATTCCCGTAATGTTAATGCGATTTCTCAGATTAATATCCCCATTGTTTCTGCAGAAAAATATCTTTCACAGTATATGAAGGGCAAGGCGGAGGAAATAAAGCAGACAGAAGAAATGCCTCTCGGATGCGGACCGTATCGCTATTCGGAAATCTCTGACGGTGAAGCAGAGCTTTCTGCAAACGAATACTATTTTAACGGTGCACCCGAGTTCGGTGCTCTGGAGTTTGTTGATTTGTCAAAAGAAAAGAAATCTGCATCGGAGCTTGTTTTATCAGGTAAAATTGATGTTGCAACAACCCTTGCAACACAAAGCATTATTAATTCTTTCAGCGAAGAACCGGTTGAATATTTTATAAATCATAACGATGAATACACATCGCTTTTCTTTAACTCATCAAGGCTGACACAGCAGCAAAGAAGGGCTCTTATGGGTCTTTGCTCGCTCAACGGCTCGGTTGAAAATGAAATCGGCTCGTATTTTACGGGCCTTAAAAGACCGCTCAGTGTCAGATTTGAAGAATATCCGCACCATATAACAGAGCCGTATTATAAAGAAAGTGCATACACGGCTTTCACTATTGTAAACACCGAAACTTTGCCGTCTGAGCTTACTGCTTATTATTGCGGCGATGAGCTCGAAAAAATATGGCTCGAAGAATATAAAAATATTTTATCGTCAAAGGGTGTAAAGCTTAATATTGTTTCGGTATCCGAAGAAGAGCTCGCCTCGGGAAAAGCGGATTTGTGGATAGCTTCTGTTGCCGACGGTGCAACAAGCGATAAATATGATTGCTTTAACACAAACGGCAAGCTGAATACGGTTAATATAAGTAACCCCGAAATAGATGCGTTAACGCAGCAAATCCGTTCAGCACTCGGTCTTTCGGATAAAACGGCATTAACCGAAAAGGTGCTTGATCTCGTTATGGAGCAGGCTGTTGAGTGCCCTCTTTATCAGCGTCAGAGGGTAACGGTTTATAATACTGAAAAAATCAGCGAAGAAAGCTTTTCTTCGGATTTTGATTATGACGGATTCTCTTATTCTGTTGCTGTTCTTAAGAAAAAATAAAAGGAATGAATGCTTATGTCTAAATTAATACCCGCCGCATTATTCGGAATCGGTGCTGCAATGGCGGCAATATATTTAAAAGATAACAAATCAAATATTACCTCTGCTGCGAAAAAAGCGATTAATCTCACAAAGCTCACCTATCCGATTGATTCAACCTATGATAACGGCGTTGCACTGACTCCGCCTATGGGCTGGTCAAGCTGGAATCTTTTCAGAAACAAGATTGATGAAAACCTGATTTATGAAATTGGCGTTGCCCTCAAAGAAAGCGGATTGCTCGATTGCGGATACAAGTATCTTAACATTGATGATTGCTGGCATTCTTCAATGCGTGATAAAAACGGCAGATTGCAGGGTGATCTGGTAACATTTCCAAGCGGCATCAAGGCTCTTGTTGAAAGGGTAAACGCTTTGGGTCTTAAGCTTGGCATTTATACCTCTAACGGCACTCTGACTTGTGAAGACCTTCCCGCAAGCCTCGGCTATGAAGCTGTTGACGCCGATACCTTTGCAGAGTGGGGCGTTGAGTATTTTAAATATGATTTCTGCCACAATATTCCTATTCCGAAAGAAGCTCCCGCAATCGAAAAGCTCACCTTTTCTCTTGCAGGCTCATCGGATTATATTGAGTGCAGACCCGATGATGCGGTATTAAGCGGAGAAGCGGCTTTGGTTAAAGATTCATCACTTTCCGAAGGCAAGTATATTTCGGGTCTTTCAGCTAATGCTGGTGCTTGCGAGTGGCTGAATGTTTATGCCGATGAGGCGGGGGAATATAACCTCACATTATGCATACGCAAAAAGAAGAACACAGATAAATATATTGAGATTAAAATAAACGGAACCGATGTTTACAAAACAACTCTTCCCGCAACAAAAAGCTTTACTCCTGAGGGAAGGCACCAGGTAAAGGTTTATCTTAACAAGGGGATAAACACCGTTAAGCTTTATAATCCCGTTGCCTCAAAGCAGGATAGTGCTGCAATTCAATATATAAATATGGGCAAGGAGCTCAAAATAGCCACCAAGGAATATGCCGAAAAAAACGGCACTGAAGAAAAACCCATAGTTTATTCAATATGCGAATGGGGCAGAAACCACCCTTGGAAATGGGGCAGGCAGGCGGGTAATCTTTGGAGAACAACCGGTGATATAAAACCCATATGGGCATCGGTTCTCGCTATTTATGAGTTCAATGTGCGTCTTTATAAGCACTCGGGTGTCGGCGGGTGGAATGACCCCGATATGCTCGAAGTCGGCAACGGAAAGCTCACTTTGGAAGAAAACAAGAGCCATTTTACTCTTTGGTGTATGATGGCTGCACCTCTTATTCTCGGCAACGATATTCGCTCCTTTATAAAATCCGACGGCTCGGTTGATACCGAAAACGAAATATATAAAATTCTTTCAAACAAAGAGCTTATTTCAGTTGACCAGGATTCCTGCGGAATTCAGGGCAGAAGAATCAAATCTAACGGAATGCACGATGTTCTGGTTAAACCTCTTGAAAATAACGAATTTGCATTGTGCTTCTTTAATAAATCATCAGAGCCCTTTGTTATTGAGCATTCATTGAGAGATATTGTTTTCAGACCGTTTGTTATAACTCCTTATGCAAAGCAATATTCTGTCAAGGATTTATGGAGCGGTGAAACCGAAACGGTTGAAGATATTGTTTCTGCAACCGTTCAGGGCCATGGAGTAAGAGTTTTCAGGGTTAAGGCGATATAAAAGTTAAGCACCATAGAAATCAATCTATGGTGCTGTTTTTATAATATAACCTCTTCGGGCTTGCCGTTATTTTCTCTTGATTTATCTGCAAGAAAAACAACAAGATGACCTGAAAGCGAATCGTGAATATCCGTGCAGGAAACAGAGGGCTGCTCATTTCTTGCGTAGGCAACAAAATCTCTCACAAGGTCAAGGTCGCCTCCGCCGTGAGTATCGTTATCGATTTTCAAATCGAACTCTGTGTCATCGTGTTCACAGCCGGGCCTTGGGTCAATTTTTGAAAGAGTAAACTTTGCCTTTTCAAAATCGCCTGTGATAACACCCTTTGTGCCGGTGATGTGAATTGTTCTTGTGCCGTAGCTTGTGCCGCCAACCATATTGTGGGTGCCCGTTGCACCGTTTGCAAACATAACATTAACGCTCTGGTGGTCAACAACATTGTTATCGCTCTTATATGCACAAACGCCGTAGGGACTTGTTTTGAGAAGGTTGATTTTATCTTTAATGGTGGGATTTTCGATGTTTTCAAGTGCATCCCAAACATAGAATGACCATCTGTCGGGGTGGTCAATATAAATACGCTTTGCCGAATATAGGCATTCTTCAGCATGGGGGCAGTCGACAAGGCAGCGTGTGCCCGAATTTTCGGGTGCATTCTCTTTAACAAACTGCAGATTGCTTCCGAAGCTTGAAACATATCTGGGCTTGTTATCTCCCATAAGCCACATCATAATATCAAGGTCGTGGCAGCATTTGGCAAGAAGCATTGAGCTGTGGCATTTTTCGGAATTGTTCCATTTGCCTCTTACGTGACTTGTTGACATATGGTGATAGCTAACGTATTCATTTGTCTGAATGCTTATTATTTCGCCGATTTCGCCTGCAAGAATGAGATCTTTGATTTTTCTGTAGAAAGGTGCATAGCGAAGCACAAAGCAAACCATAACCTTTCTGCCGTATTTCTCGGCAGCATCAACCAATTCTCTTGCCTCTTTCTCGTTAACTGCAAAGGGCTTTTCAAGAAGCACATCGTAGCCGGCTTTAAGAAGCGGAATTGTTGTTTGAATATGTATATGGTCCATTGTGCCGTTTATAACCGCATCTGCAAATTTCGGAGCAGCGGCAAGCTCTTCTGCTGATTCAAAGCATCTGTCCTCAGGAATGCCGAAACGCTTTGCAATGGAGCTTCTTCGGTGTTCATCGGGGTCGGCAACGCCGACTATTTCCATTTTATCGCTTTCAATTTCGGCAAGCTCGGCATAAGTGAGGCTTCTGTGCCCGCCTCCGACAATTATAGTTTTCAAGGGTCCTTTTTTCATAGTATGTTTAAACGCTTTCTTCTATTTGGATTTTTACAGCTTTGTTTTCATCTGTCATCTTGATGTTCAGCTCACGGCGTCTTTGCATAAGCTCCGAATACATCTGATTTCTCAGATTACCCGAGAGGGGATAAAGGAATTTCGGAATAACGGCAAGTATACCCGTAAGCTGAGGAACACCCGTGCACAGAGCAAACAGCCACCATTTTGTTTTATCGGTCTGTGTTCCGATTGCAATGCCCTGCTCATAGCCTATTGCACTTAAAATAAGGCTTTTTGCAGAGTTCATAACAATATTCTGAACTTTTGCAATAAGGTTTCTTGCAACGCCTATGGTTGCTTCAACTCTGTAGCCGTTTTTCCATTCGCAATAATCCATTGCTTCGTTATAAAGCTCCGCCTTAACAACCTTGCGGATGCCGAATGCCCATTTATCAAACCACGCCTGCACGCCGAAAAGAATACACATAAGCAAACGCTTTTTATAATTCTTATTGATTGAACCTATTATAAACAGCAGAATAACCCAGAACCTTGTGTATAAATCTTCAAAAACCCATATTGCTTTTGTTGAAAACCTTTCTCTTATCGGTTTAACAAAAGCATAACTTATTGAGCCGTTTAATCCCGACGGGATATTCAAAATAGTTTGCAGCGTTGCTGAACCGAGAACATCAATGAAATAGTTCGTACTGCTTGAGCCAACGCTGAAGCCTCCGAGAAAATCAGAGAGGGTAATCAGCAAAACGGGGTAGTTGTTAACAACAGCTTTCAGTCCCTGCTTAACGCTCGGGGCTTCAACAGACTGCATAACTCTTTCTCTTGAAACAAGGAAGAAATACAGAGTGAATGCAGAAGAAATAATGCTTGTTCCGAGACCCATTGCAAGAAAAACATTCTGCAGCTTCCATTTAAGAATGTTGTTATTTATAAGGTCAATCAGAACACCCATAATATAATTGGGCATATCCTCGCCCATATAACCCGTCAGCAGCTCCGCCATAGTAATTAGCCGTGCTCGGTCATTCGGGTGCGGCGTTATTGTTGTCATATAACCTGCTTTTGCAATGCTTGTGAAGGTGCCCGCAGTTTCGTTAACAACATTGAATGCAAAATAATATATCAGCTTCGGCAGAAATGTGCCTGAAGAACCCGGGAAGAAAAACGGAATAAACCAATAAAGTGCACCCAAAAGAGTCATAGGTATCTGAAAAGCAACAAGATAAGGTCTGAACTTGCCCCATCTTGTTCTTGTTTTATCAACAATGGTCGCTATGATCGGGTCGTTTATAATATCCCACGCACCGGTAAAAAGGCTCACGAGAGCATTGGTCTTAAAATCGATTTTAACAACATCCCAGATAAATCTGTCTGTGTAGCTGTTGATGTGAAATGCGTTGGAGAAATCGTTAAGCAGATAGGCTATTGTTTCTTTATTGCCAACATACCTTCTGTTATAAACATTGAATTCTGATACATTGCGGTTAACTTCATTTCCCATAATTTATAAAACTCCCGTTTATAAAATATTGAAAGAAAAGCGTTGCGGTTATTTTCCGCAACGCCCGCTTATAGATTACAGACTTTTTACAGCATCTTTAAGTGCTGCCATTTCTTCTTTGCTGAGTGTAACACCCTTGCCCATTTTTTCGTGGTCAGGAGCCCACTCACGAATATCGTATTTGGGATCTCTGCCGTTCCAGCTGATGAGATTGAGCTCTTTGGTCCAACCCTTGGGGTTTTCTGAGAGAACAGCTACGGATTCTACGATTTCATAAGTAAATTCAGGCATTTTACTTCTCCTTTCGAGTCTTTTATAC
>X66_Mouflon__coassemble_47_pt1 | contig 10131 bp, 7 predicted proteins | sample X66_Mouflon__metabat2_high_PE_003 | metagenome-assembled genome bin X66_Mouflon | reverse complement strand
GCAACATTTCAGATATAAATGCCATCAAAGGAAAGGTCAGAGATGCGGTTTCTCATTTCGTTTATGAGCAAACAAAGAGAAGCCCGATGATTCTTCCGATAATTATGGAGGTTTAAATGAAATTCAGAGGTTTTTGGCGTGATATTGTTCTTATTGGCATTTCAGCTGCCGTTGCGGCAATATTCATTGTTATAACTGCATTTGTTGAACCTAAGCTTGCTGTGGCGGAATGCTGCGGCTTTGCCGCTGTGCTCGGTTTTGCAATATTCAGGGCTCTGACAGCCAAAAACAGATATAAAAAATTTCTTATCCGTCTTTCAAAAAAGTTTGATTATACCGATAAAAAAGTTCTTTCCTCGTTTCCGCTTCCCGTTGCCGTTTGCGGCACAGACGGAACTGTTGCCTGGTGCAGCGAACGCTTTATCAATGAAATTGCGGGCGGAGAAATAACCGATGCGGCAGATGTGAGTCTGTTCACAGACGGTGTTGATATTGATGCACTCATTCACGAGGGCGAAATCAGCGTTCTGATTAACGGCAGATATTATTCAGTTTATTCATTTCCATACAGATACAACGGCGAAGACTGCTGCATTCTTTATTACCTTGAGAACACAAGACTTCGCAAAACCGAAATTGCATATATCGAATCAAGACCTTAAGCAATTATGATTGAAATGGATAATCTTGACGATTCAAGAACCGATTACCGTGACAGCGAGAGAATCGAAATAAAAAGCCAGATTGAGGCTGCACTCGATAACTGGTCGGAATCGTATAACAGCTTTATTAAAAGAGTGGGCGATGACCGTTACATTATGGTCACCGAAGCGAAAAACCTCAACCTTATGGTTGAAGACGGCTTTTCAATTCTTGAAACCGTAAGAAACTATGAATATAAAGGCAAGCGAATCGGCGTTACTCTTTCAATCGGTGTTTCTTCGGGAGATAACATAAAAGCGTGCGAAAGAAATGCCCGCAATGCTCTTGAAATGGCACTCGGCAGAGGCGGAGACCAGGTTGCAATCAAGAAAAAAGACAGCTATGATTTCATAGGCGGCGTTTCAAAGAGTGCAGAAAAAAGAACAAAGGTAAAAAGCCGTGTTGTAGCATCTGCTCTTGCAGAGCTTATCAAAAACAGCAGCAATGTTATAATTATGGGTCATTCATATACAGACCTTGATGCTGTCGGTGCGGCAGCGGGCATTGTTTGTGCCGCACAGAGCTTCGGCATTCCCGCTTATATAGCAACCGATAAAAACAAAACCCTTGCATCATCGCTTATTGATATGCTTCGCGGAGAGGGCTTTGAAGATACTATCGTGGGCAAAGAAAGAGCAGCGGAACTGCTTAATAAAAACAGCCTGCTGATTGTTGTTGATACTCATATCGAATCGTTTGTTGAATTCCCGAAGCTTTATGAAAAGGCAGAAATCAAGGTTATAATAGACCATCACCGCAGGGCGGTTTCAAATATTGAGGATGCCGTTATTTTTCATCACGATCCGGGTGCTTCCTCAGCAAGTGAAATGGTGGCGGAGCTTCTTCAGTATATCAACTCCGATATAGAAGTAACAAAGCCCGTTGCGGAAGCCCTTCTTGCAGGCATTATGCTTGATACAAAGAATTTTGTAATAAGGGCGGGCGTCAGAACTTTTGAAGCGGCGGCATTCCTTAAAGATAAAGGAGCCGATACCGTAAGCGTTAAAAAGCTTTTCTCAAATTCAATGGATGTCAATAAGCTTCGCAACAAGGTTATCGCATCGGCAGAAAGCTTTATGGGCTGTGCGGTTTCAACAGCGGATATTGATTCCCCCGATATAAGAATAATTGCGGCTCAGGCGGCGGACGAGCTTCTGAATATAAGCGACATCAAAGCATCGTTTGTTATATTTGAAAATGCGGGAGCCGTAAACATTTCCGCAAGAAGTATGGGTGAGGTTAATGTTCAGATTATTATGGAAATTCTCGGCGGCGGCGGACATCAGACTATGGCGGCGTGCCAACTCAAGGGCTATGATGTTCCCGATGCAAAATCCGCACTCTACGGAGCAATAGAAAAATTTTTCAGTAAAAAAACAAAATAAGTAACAACCGTTACATAAGGAGATACACATTATGAAAGTAGTTTTAACACAGGATGTAAAAGGGCTCGGCAAAAAAGGTGAGCTTGTTAACACATCAGACGGATACGCAAGAAACTTCCTGTTCCCCAGAAAGCTTGCCGTTGAAGCAAATTCGCAGGCAATGAGCGAGCTTAAAAACAGAGAGGCGTCCGAAAAGCACCGCATTGATACCGAGATTGCAGCAGCAAAGGCAAATGCTGCAAAGCTTGAAGGCAACACGGTTAAGCTTTCAGCAAAAGCGGGTGCGAACGGCAAGCTCTTCGGCTCGGTAACCTCAAAGGATGTTGCCGCTGCAATTTCAAAGCACTTCGGTCTTGAAATAGATAAACGCAAGGTTGTTGTTGAAGATATTAAAACTTTCGGCACATATCCCGTAGAGGTTAAGCTTTATAACGGAATTTCAGCCTCACTCTATGTTATGGTAGGAGAATAATAATGGCAGATAACGGCTTATTGTCACTTGAAAATATAAATATGCCTTTCAGCCTTGAAGCGGAGCAAGCGGTTCTGGGCAGCATTCTTGTTGACCCGGCCTGCCTTTCTCAGGCAGCAGTTTACATAAGCCCCGAAAGCTTTTATCTTCCTCAGCATTCGTCTATCTTTGCCGCAATGATAACAATAGACGGCTCGGGCGGCAAAATCGACCCCCTTGTTGTGCTTGATATGCTTGTTCAGCAGGGTGTTTATGATAATGCGGCAGGCAGAAATTATCTGTTTGAGCTTGCACAGATGGTGCCCTCAACAAGCAACATCGAAATGTATGCAAAAATTGTTCGTGAGAAGCACTATATAAGAACTCTTATTTCAATTTCGAGCGAAACAATCGAGGATGCCGTTGCGGGTGAAGAAACTGCGGATGCATTGCTTGATAATGCAGAACAGAAAATATATAACATCCGTCAGGGCAAAACAACAAATGCCCCCTCAAAGCTTAAGGATATTATAGTTAACAATGTTTACGATACCCTTAAGAAAATCACGGGTGAAGATAAAGAGCAATATAAAGGCTTCACAACCGGATTTTCAGACCTTGATAAAATACTGACAGGTCTTAACCGTTCAGACCTTATTCTTATCGGTGCACGACCTGCGATGGGTAAAACAAGCTTTGCACTCAATCTTGCAAGAAACGTTGCGGCGGTTGGCAAACGCAAGGTTCTGTTTTTCTCGCTTGAAATGACCAAGGAACAGCTTGCAATGAGAGTTCTTGGCACAGAGGCAAGAGTTTCCAGCAAAAAAATGAGAAACGGTCAGATAAGCAACGATGAGTGGATAAGGCTCGGCAAGGCAACCTGTGCACTCAATGACTGCGAGCTTTATTTTGATGATACATCGAGCATCACCGTGCCCGAAATGAAGGCTAAAACCAGACGCCTCGGCGGAGTTGAGTGCGTTATTGTTGACTATCTCGGTCTTATCAAGGGCAGCACAAGAACCGAAAACCGTGTTCAGGAAGTCAGTGAGATAACAAGAAACCTCAAAATGATGGCGAAAGACCTCAACATTCCCATTGTTTGCTGTGCTCAGCTTTCCAGAGGCACCGAGGGCAGAGGCAAATCCCACAGACCCCAGCTTTCCGACCTTCGTGAGTCGGGTTCAATCGAGCAGGATGCCGATATTGTTATGATGCTTTACCGCCCCGATTATTATAAGGGTGAAAAGGAAGACGGCGAACCCGTTCCCGAAGAGCAGGTTGATGTTAATAAGGCAGAGGTTATCGTTGCAAAGAACAGACACGGCGAAACCGGAACGGTTGAATTTGCCTTTGACGGTGAACACACCTTGTTTGTTCCTTTGGAAAGGGTACACGATGATTGATAAGGTTATTGCTTCAATCAGAAAACATAATATGATTCCTTGCGGAGCAACCGTTGTTGCTGCAGTATCGGGCGGAAGCGATTCAATGGCGATGCTTCATATTCTGAACGGAATAAAGAGCGAATTCGGCATTAACATTATTGCTGCTCACGTTAACCACCGCTTAAGAGGCGAAAGTGCAGATGCAGATGAAGCTCTTGTGGTTTCGGAATGCGAAAAAATCGGCGTGCCTTCAAAGGTTTTGCGTGTTGATGTTGCAAAAAAAGCAAAGGAGCTCGGACTGGGCTTTGAGGAATGCGGAAGAAAAATAAGATATGAGTTTTTTTCGTCGCTCGGCGATGATATAATCATAGCTACCGCACATAATCTTAATGACAGAGCAGAAACCTTTCTTTTTAACTTTGCAAGAGGAACAACCCTCCGCGGGCTTTGCTCCATTCCCGCAGCAAGAGATAATATCATCAGACCGCTTATTGACTGCACCAAAGAAGAAATCAATGCATTCTGCGTTGAAAACGGCATTCCCTTTGCACAGGATGCAACCAACAGCGATGTGCATTATGCAAGAAACCGCATAAGACATAATGTTATAGAAGAGCTGAAAAAAATCAATCCTTCGTTTGAACGCAGTGCATCAAGATGCATTGATGCGATTACTCAGGATGAAAAGCTTCTTTCGGATATGGCAATTCAGAATGCCGAAAATTCAAAAACAGAAAACGGCTATAATGCAAAAATTCTTGCAGAATTGCCGTTGCCGCTAAAACGCCGTGCGGTTGTGTATATTGTGGAAAAAGAAACAGGTATAACTCCCGAGTATGAGGCAGTTAACAGAATCTGCACTCTTCTTGAAAACGGCGGAAGCTGCGTGATTAACGGTGCGGTAAACGTAAGGGTGAGAAAGGGTATTCTGGATTTTCCCGAAAAGGAATCGAAGAAATATGAACACGGAGCTCTTGAAATCGGCAAAACCCAATTCGGTAATGCCTGCATAACAGTAACCGTTCAGAACGCAGACGAAACAAATTATTCACAAAACATTTCAAAACAGTCAACGGATTACCGTTTGGATTGTGATAAAATATCGGGTGAATTGATTGTCAGAAGCCGCGAAGCGGGCGACAGAATATCGCTTGCAAAGCGAGGCTGCGGCAAAACTCTGAAAAAGCTTTTCAATGAGCTTTCAATTACGCCCGAAAAAAGAAACGAAATAATTGTTATAGCAGATAACAATGGGCTTGTGCTTGTTGAAGGCATAGGCTGCGATAAAAGATTTTCGGTTACAAAGGAAACAAAAAGAATTCTTTGTATCGGTATCGAAAGGAATTGAAAAATGCTTAATGATATTGAGGCTGTATATTACAGCGAAGAAAAGCTGCAGAGCATCGTAAAAGAGCTCGGCAGGCAGATAAGCGAGGATTATAAAGGAAAAAATCTTCTGCTTGTGAGTGTTCTCAAAGGCTCGGTTGTTTTTATGGCAGACCTTATGAGAGCCATAACGATTCCGTGCGAAATAGACTTTATGTGTGTTTCAAGCTATGCAAGCGGAACAACATCCTCGGGTGTTGTAAAAATAATAAAGGATTTGGATATAAACCTTGAAGGCAAGGATGTTCTTATTGTTGAGGATATTCTCGATTCGGGAAGAACGCTTAATTATATTATTTCCATTCTTGAAAAAAGAAATCCGAGCAGCATTAGAATCTGCACTCTGCTTGATAAACCCGAACGCAGGGCGGTTGACCTTTATGCAGATTATTCGGGTGCGGAAGTGCCTGATGAATTCGTTGTTGGCTACGGACTTGATTATAATGAAAAATACAGAAATCTCCCTTATGTAGGCGTACTTAAAAGAGAAGTTTACTCATAAACCTTTTGGGGAAAGATAAATTAAGGAGTGATCATTCCAGTTGAATACTAAAAAGAACAACTCAAAAAAGCCGGATATGAAGAAAAAGCTTATAACGCTTTTGCCTTATATTCTCATTCCGGTTATGATTATTGCGGGTGTGAGCTATTATGCAAGCACTCAGCAGAGAGAAAAGCTTGAATATTATCAGCTTGTATCCCTTTTTGATGAGGGCAAGGTCAGCGAATATAAGCTTAATTTAAGCAGCGGTGCCCTTACCTATAAGCTTGAAGGTGAAGAAACCGCAAAGGCATTCTCCGTGCCCAGCGTTACTCTTTTCCTTGAAGATATTCATGAGGGCGTTATTCAGCATAACCGTGAAAATCCTCAGGACCCAGTTAAGGCAAGCTATGTAACGGGCTCAACGGGTCAGTGGATTTATCAGATTGCACCAACGCTTATTCTGCTTGTTGTGATGCTCGGTGTAACCTTCTTTATGTTCAAGAGAATGAACCAGAGTATGAGCAACGAGAATAACCGCACAATGAGCTTCGGAAAGGCAAGAGTAAAGAATGCCAAGGATGAAAAGAGAAAGGCAACTTTTGCCGATGTTGCAGGTGCCGATGAAGAAAAAGAAGAACTTGCGGAAATTGTTGAATTCCTCAAAGACCCCGCAAAGTTTGATATGCTCGGTGCAAGAATTCCCAAGGGCGTGCTTCTTGTTGGCCCTCCGGGCACGGGTAAAACCCTTCTTGCGAGAGCAGTTGCGGGTGAAGCCGATGTTCCCTTCTTCTCAATTTCGGGTTCCGATTTTGTTGAAATGTATGTCGGTGTAGGTGCTTCAAGAGTTCGTGACCTTTTCGACCAGGCAAAAAGAAGCTCACCTTCAATTATATTTATTGATGAAATTGATGCCGTTGGCCGTCACAGAGGTGCCGGTATGGGCGGCGGACACGATGAAAGAGAGCAGACTCTTAACCAGCTGCTTGTTGAAATGGACGGTTTTGGTGCAAACGAAGGCGTTATCGTTATTGCCGCAACCAACCGACCCGATATTCTCGACCCGGCTCTTCTTCGTCCCGGCAGATTTGACCGTCAGGTAACCGTTAATTATCCCGATGTTAAGGGCAGAGAAGAAGTGCTCAAGGTTCACGCAAAGGGTAAGCCCATCGGACCCGATGTTGACCTTAAGAGTATTGCACACGCAACCGTTGGTTTTACCGGTGCAGACCTTGAAAATCTTCTTAACGAAGCAGCTCTGCTTGCTGCAAGAAGAAGCAAAAAGGCTATAACAATGGATGAAATTGATGAAGCGGCACTTAAAGTTCAGGTTGGCTCAGAAAAGAAATCCCACAAGATGAGCGAAAAGGATAAGAAGCTTACCGCTTATCACGAAGCGGGTCACGCTGTTGTGAGCCACTTCCTTGAACACGAAGACCCTGTTCATCAGATTTCAATTATCCCCAGAGGTATGGCGGGCGGTTATACTCTTCACAGACCCACAGAGGATAAAAACTACACAACAAAGAACGGAATGCTTGACAGACTTGTAAGCCTTCTCGGCGGCAGAGTTGCCGAAGCGATTGTGCTTGGCGACATCTCAACGGGTGCTTCAAACGATATTGAAAGAGCAACCGAGATTGCACGAAATATGGTTACAAAGTACGGTATGAGCGAAAAAATCGGACCTATTGCTCTCGGCGGCGAAAATCACGAGGTATTCCTCGGCAAGAGCTATAATCAGGTTCGCAACTATTCCGAAGCCGTTGCCTCAAAGGTTGATGATGAGGTTGAAAGCATCATAAAAAAAGCTTATGCAAGAACAGAAAAGCTTCTTACTGAGCATATTGATAAGCTTCATTCCGTTGCAAAGAAGCTCTTCCTTGAAGAGAAGATGAGTGGCGAAGAGTTTATTGAAATAATGAACGGCACAAACGAATTTTCTGCTCCCGAAGAAGAAACTGAAACAGTAACAGAAACAACCGAAGACTAAACAACCAAAGCCCCAAAGAGCTTTCTTTGGGGCTTAATATATTACAGATTTGTAATTATTTTTAAAGATTTGTAACTTGATTTTAATTCTTTTATTCCATATAATTTAATTGAGAGAATGTATGGAGGGAAATATATGAGAAAGTGTCTTATTCTGATTTGTGTTTTACTGTTAACTTTTTCAGCATGCAGTTCAAATAATAAACCTGAAGAAACTACAGAAGCAACCACGGGAATAACCAATGAAACAACAACTGAAAATCAAACATCAGAACCTGATTTAACAGATATAGATAATAATCGGGAAACGGAGAGTTATATTGCTTATAATTTTGATTTTGAAATTGAAGATTGTAAAAAGACGGAATATGAAAAGAATTATTCACCGGAAGTCCTGACTGAAATTTACGAATTGATTCCTATGTGTTTTGGTTTAACTTTTGGCTGTGATGATTATGATAATTGGAATGGAGATCCAAATGTTGTTCTAAACGATATATATCACAGTATGGGATATTGGATGATTGACAGTTACGATTATGACAGTGCTGAAAACAAAAGAGCGAGTGAAGAATTAAACGCTAATCCTTACGGACATGAGAATAGTGAAGGGTTCTATACTTCTGTTGAAAAAATAAATACTTTTCTGCGAGAAGTTTACGGACCTGAAGCAAGGGTTTTCAACGCAAAAGATTTTGATACATATAATGAGATAAAGACAAGCGAAGAATCAGTTTTCGCCAATTATGATTATTCATTCAGGTTTGTTTATTTGCCCGAAAGTGATGTTGTCTGTTGCCTTGCAAGAGAAACTTGGGGCGGAGAAACAGAAGGTATTTGTGTTTGTGATGTCAGAACGTCAAACGGAGATTACATCGTAGAGGTCGTTTTGGAAACTTATTATAATTATTATGCTAAGTATATTATGACAATGTCCTGTGAAGCAAACGGAAATATATATGTGAAGAGTGTTGATGACTTCTATATTTTGCCCAACGGATATAAAAACAACCTGAAAGTTATATCGGAAGATGTTGAAGTAGAATACCAGAAATACAATTCAGGTGATTGGATAATTGTTGATACTTTATCTGTAGGAGATGAAGTGTATTCCACGGGTGGGATATATGAAAACGAAGATTATGTTTGGATAGTTACCGAAGAATACAGAGGCAGAATAGGAAAGAAATATGTAACCGAAATTAAATAGAAAAGTCCCCAATGAAATTGATTTTTCATTGGGGATATATTTATTATATTAAAGAGTGGTGAGCGTTTCCATAACATAGTTGCCGAAATCTTCGCAGGTTGCACCGTCTGCTCTGCCGGTGATATGAAGCTTCTTTTCTTCATACATACAGATGTCAAGAGCTCTTTCAAGCTTGTCTGCCTCTGCCTGCTTGCCGATATGTGAAAGAAGCATAACTGCTGCACGGAGCATTGAGCAGGGGTCTGCATACTTGCCTCTGCCTTCTCTCATCATTCTGGGAGCAGAGCCGTGGATTGCTTCAAACATCGCATATTTCTTGCCGATATTTGCACTGCCTGCGGTGCCGACGCCGCCCTGGAATTCAGCAGCCTCGTCGGTGATGATGTCGCCGTAAAGATTGGGAAGAACGAACACCTTGAAATCTGTTCTTCTCTTCTTGTCAATAAGCTTTGCGGTTGTTATATCAATATACCATTCATCGGTTGTGATTTCGGGATAATCTTTTGCAACCTCTTTGCAAAGGTTGAGGAATTTACCGTCTGTGGTCTTGATAACGTTTGCCTTCTGAATGATTGAAACTCTTTCTTTCTTGTTTCTTCTTGCATAGTCATATGCAAGCTTTGCAATTCTCTTTGTGCCCTCTGTTGTTGTAACAACAAAGTCCATTGCAAGGTCGTCTGTAACGTGAATGCCCTTTGAACCAACAGCATATGCACCCTCGGTGTTCTCTCTGAAGAAGGTCCAGTCAATGCCTTCTTCGGGAACCTTAACGGGGCGGAGATTTGCAAAAAGGTCAAGAGCCTTTCTCATAGCAACGTTTGCACTTTCAATGTTGGGCCAGGGGTCGCCCGCCTGAGGAGTTGTTGTGGGTCCCTTGAGAATAACGGGGCATTTTTTGAGCTCTTCAAGCACATCATCGGGAATTGCCTTGTTAACGGCAACTCTGTTTTCAATGGTAAGACCGTCAATGGTCTTGAATTCGATTTTGCCAGCGTCAACATCATCCTTGAGAAGGAAAGCAAGAACTCTTGCAGCTTCGTTTGTGATGATGGGGCCGATGCCGTCGCCGCCGCAAACACCGATTGTGAGTTTATCAAGGGTTGAATAATCAATAAAATCGCCCTGCTGCTTGATTG
>X66_Mouflon__coassemble_46_pt1 | contig 10227 bp, 7 predicted proteins | sample X66_Mouflon__metabat2_high_PE_003 | metagenome-assembled genome bin X66_Mouflon | reverse complement strand
TTTCATATTTATATTTCATTATGAAATAATTTCATACGAAGTATTTCATTTTAAACTGATTAATTACGCATTCCGAATTACGAATTACGCATTAAAAAAGCACCCTTGGGGCACCCTCCGTAAGGAAGGTGCCCCAAGGTGGCTCTTGTATCTAAACTGAATAATTGATTTCGTTAAACGGTGTAGCCATTGGCTATGCCGTTTTTACTTTGCGTTCCGCCATATGCTTTTGGAACGCTTCTTCCATTTCTTCGGGAGTGAGTTCTCGGAGTATGCCAACGCCGTTGTAGTAAATATCTATGAGCTGAACTCTTTTGCCGTCAAGGTATCTTGGAGCGTGTACCACGATTTTATCAATGAACTCGTGTACCAACTCAGCCGTTAGTTCCTTGATTTCGGTTATCCGTTTGACCTTATCAATAAACCTCTGCAAACTCTCGGTCTTATCCATTTCGGTTTCAAGATAGTTTTCCATATCGGGAAGTGCAGTCTTTAGATACCTCTGTTCTTCCTCATAGGACATTGACAAGGTGGCATAGCGTTCATCGGATATTTTACCGATAGCGTTATCCTCGTAGAGCTTCTGTATGAGACCGTCAATCTCTGCGATACGCTTCTTTGCCTTGTTCAGCTCTCGGCGTTTCTCCGCAAGCTCTCTTTTCTTGTCCTCGCTGTAACATTCCATCTGTTTACGGGCAAATTCCTTTTCGAAGGCTTGCACGTTCAGTAGAATACGCCGCATACTTTCCAATACATTTTCCATTACCACCTTCTCACGAATATAGTGGGCGGAACATTCATCGGAGTTTTTGCGGAACGAGGAACAGAAGAAATACGCTTGCTCCCGTTTGTAATTGTTTGTTACGCTGTAATACAATTTTTCTCCGCAATCTGCACAGTAGAGAAGTCCCGAAAACCAACTGACAATTCCGCTTTTGGTAGGTCTGCGGCGGTGTTGCCGTAGTTCTTGTACCAACTCAAACACCTCTCGGTCTATGATTGCCGGATGGGTGTTCGGGAAGATTTTCCATTCTTCTTGCGGTCTTTCAATCTTGGTTTTGTTCTTAAAGGACTTTGTTGTGCTTCGGAAATTGACCGTATCACCACAGTATTCCTGCTTTGAAAGAATATCCGCTACTGTTGCCGCACACCAATTATACGGAACGGCGGGCGGCTTACTGCAATTCCTGCCGATGCTAACCCAATATTCCGTAGGTGTCTGCACCTTTGCGGCTTTGAGCCGCTTTGCGATCTGTGTCGGTCCAAGTCCTTCAACACATAGAGCGAAGATTTGTCTGACGGTCTTTGCCGCTTCTTCATCAATAATCCATTCCTTTGTATTATCGGGATTTTTCATATAACCGAAAGGCGGATTTGTTGTAAGCGGTACACCCGACATACCCTTGTTCTTGAAAACGTTGCGGACTTTTTGGCTTGTGTTTTTAGCGTGCCATTCGTTGAATAGGTCTTGCATCGGAACAAGGTCGCTGATACCTTTTGCGGTGTCTATATTATCCATAATAGCGATATACCGAACGCCCAAACTATCAAAGCCTTCTTCCAACAACTGACCGACAACCAAGCGGTTACGACCAAGACGGGAATGGTCCTTTACGATAAGAGTACCAATCATTCCTTTTTCGGCAAGTTCCATTATTTCCGTAAAGGCTGGTCTTGCGAAAGTCGTTCCCGACCAACCGTCATCCACGAATACACGGGTATTCTTAAAGCCATTGTCCTTAGCATACTTCTCAAGTATAGATTGCTGATTTTTAATACTGCCCGAAGTGCCTTCCTGCTCGTCATCACGAGATAAGCGGCAATACAGAGCAGTAATCTTTTCTGACTGTTTGTTCATAGTTCTCCTTTCCACAGCCAGATATGATACGAATTGTAGGACATATATATTATATCATATCTTCTGCTATACTTCAACACTTTAATGTGGTAAATTGAAAGTTTTTCATTATTTTTTCAAAATTATGCGTTCTACCTTTTCTGTGATATTTTCCGTTGCATCTTCCTTAAAGAAAGCTCTGACCGCATAAAGCGTACCGTCAATCTCCTTTACGAAGTTCAGTGGTTCAAGGTACATATTCCTCTTAAACCAAGCAATGCGTTCCTCTTTGGTAAGCGTTGCAAGGTGGTCTGTAATTTCATCTATGACTTTGTAAATATCATCATTTCTATCGGTATTTGTCATCGTTCCCAACCTCCTTTGTTCTTGGGTTTCGTTTTTCGTTCGGGTGCTTTCGGAGCAGATTTATCATCCACAACAAAATCCCAATTACTTGACTTGAGCTTTGTAGGCTCTGACTTCGGTTCTATGGGCTTATATTTCGGCTTAATGATTTTCTCGATAAACTCCATAACCTTCTTTGGTGCCATAGCCAACGCTTCTAAAAACGGTTTGCACTTTGCTTTCAGTTCGGCAAGCTCCGTCTTAACTTCGGCAAGCCTATCCTTGTATGCCCGTATAGTGCTTTCAAGAATGGAGATTGTCCGTCTGTTCACAAGACACTCCTTTGCCAAGTTGGATAGATAGGTGTAATCTTCACCCGACATTTGAACTTTACCCATCAGTGTTTTCTTGCCCATATTGTCTATGATCTCAGCACTTGCCTTGACGGGGAGAATAGTGGACAGTTCCTCGTTTGCCTGCTCAATCTTTTTTTGGATTGCCGCAAGCCGCTTTTTGTCCTGCTCAGCTTGAAACCTTGCATTGGTTTTGTTTTCTGCGGTACTGCCTCGCACACCTCTGTCAAAGTCCTTAAATCCCGCCGCCTGCATATGCTCATAAAACTGATCCTGCAGGATACTGTAAGACGGTACAAGCACCGGCTTTCCTTTTTCGTTAAACTCAGGCTCGCCGTGTTCGTTGAGCTTTTGCGGAGATTTCCATTTTTTCGAGTGGCTGATCTGCTGCACAATTTCCTTAACCGTACCGACCAACGCTTTATCCTTGCACCGCTTTGACCATAGCACTTTCTTTTCCACAACGGGCAATGCCATAACGTGCATATGGTAGTGGTAAACGGGATAGCCGTACCTATCGGACAGAGTCAGGTTGATTTCATCGGCGTGCATAACGGCGGAGAGGATATTATCCTTGCCATACAGTTTTTCGGCAAAGTAATACGCTTCTTCATAAAATGCTTTTGCAAATTCATAACCGCCGTGTTCCTCAAAGTATTCCGAGTTAATATCGAAGATAAGCTCGTCGTAAACTTTGGCATCCTTTTTCAGACCTCGCATAGACACCTTACCTTCATCCACCAACTTCTGAAGCACTTCGTTGTAGGTCAGTTCAACGCAACTTCGGTATTGGATATTCATAGGCGTTCTTTCCAAGTCAACATTCATATTGGCATAGTGTTCATTCTTCCTTTCGATATGCCGTTCAAACTTGCCCACCGAGTCCTGCGTTCTTGTTTTTACCCTTGCAACGCTGTAATTCTGTCTTGACATTTTTATCACTTCCTTTCATTTTTGAGATAGATTTATCTGAGATAGCGTTCTTTCTGTTACACACCTTTTCAAAGTGTGTAACCCACTATGACACTTTCACGGATACTCCGTGCAAAGATGTCAGTGGGCTCTCCGAGGGGGAGTGGGGCGTTGCCCCGTTATCTGCGGATAACTCCCCAGCAGTGCCGCCCTTTGAAAAGGGCACCCTGCACCCCGCCTAAACTTTACGGTTGCGAAGTCGGTTGTTTTGTCTCTTGGCAAATTCGCTTGCCGCCGCCCGTCGCTCATCGCTGTACGGCTCGGTCAACCGAAAACAAAACCGACCCTTCGCAACCTCAAAGGAAAGACCACCATCCTCTGTATCATCGGTAAGCCTACACAGATCGGGATGCTTTTTAGCATAGGCGGTCAATCTGTTTTTGAGATCGGTGTTATATGTGTTCACCGTTATCCATCGGCTTGCTTCGTCAAAGAATATCTCTGTTGTTTTCTGCGCCTTTTTAAGTCCGGTTTTCATCACTTCACGCTCCTTTCAAAAATTGGCTTGATTTTTCTTTACTTTTGTAAGTAGGGCATTTTTGACCGATTTTTCACAGTTCAAGACTTGTAAAAAATACGAATTTTTTAATAGGAACACCCCGAACGATGCGGACATCGTCAAAACCTTTTCTGTTTGGAAAAACACTGACTTTTACAGTTCAAGAGCCATTTTGCCGTTCTACCCGAATGTCGTTCCTGCCCCTGCTTTTTCAGTGGCGTTGTTTTGCTCATATCATCGCAAAATCATATCCCATTCAGACGGTCATTCAGTTGTTAAGTACAAGCGGTTTTTATTTACCCCTCAATAAGTAGCCGGCGAAAAGGGCAAAAATATGACTGCTTCAAAAAAGTTTTTCTATCTAACGTCAAAAATCTTCGATTTTATGCATAGTTTTTTGAAAAAAGGCAAAACAAAAAAAGCCGCTACACAGACATCAAGAATCGGCGGGAGCTTTGCTCTCGCTTCAAAATGATGTTCTATGTAACGGCTTTGAAATTCAAAGACGGGACTGTTATCACACCCATTCACTCGCTAACAGTACCAAAACGCATAGAGTGGTGGGTGACGGTATTTTCTCTTAGCATACCGCTGGCATTGGGTGGCTTTGCCACATCTCAATCTTACATCGTATTCAGTTGTACCCTCTCGTTTAAGGGGATTATATTATACCATAAAACCCGCCGTAAATCAAGAAATTTACGACGGGTTTTGAATATTTCGTTAGTAACTTGGAAATTATATTATGTTACTTATGTATTCACGTTCACTTACAACAATGTCTTCTGATGCAGAGATGATCATATTGTTGATATTTTTCACAGCGTCATCTGATTGAAGGATATACTGCCCGTGTGCTGAAGCGGCTTTTTTCTTCCTGAAACGTAAACAGTATTGTGAATTTATCGGGAAGAGCATTTCTTCTTTTGACTTTCCGGCAATTTTCGAAAATACGCAAGGACTGGTTGATGATAAATAACTATAGCCGATTGGAGCTTTCAAAATATCAATCACGTAGTTTGAATCTATTTCAGAAATATGAGTATTTATCTTATGCTTATCTCCTCTGGCGGTATCCAACAGCACTCCAAAAAAATAAGCATCCGTAGCTAAAAGACCATCGTCTTTCATTTCAGATAGAGTTTGTTCATCGGCACCCATATCAACAAAAATTTTCTCAAACAGCTTAATTACAGGCTCTATATCTGTTTTAATTCTTTTATCTAATCTAAGGTACTGTACAATAAAGAATTCTAACAGTTCGTTCTTTCGGGTTAACGCAACTTTATCACCATTATTTAGACCATTAGTATCATTAATAATAGAAGTTCGCACATCACCCCACATATTTTCTAAATAATTAGCAAAATAATGTTCTTCAATAATGGTGCCTACTTTATTAAAGATATAGTCGTTTAATATATTCTTGAATGCTTCAACAGAGACGATTTTATTTTGACTATCTTTAATTATCCAAGAATCCATATGGGTCATATATGAGATGAATTTCTTATAGTCATCTATAATGATTAAGGGCAGTGGATCACCTTCGGGCACCTCCGCCAAATCATCTTCACACTCTATTTTATATATACTCTCATTAAAGAATTCGCCAATTTCTTTTTCCAATTTAAAAGCAATCCCTTTAATATGAAAATCAACATAGTAGAAATCTTCTTCCATAAAACAACTATGTTCTGATGTGATTCTTTTTACATTCTTGAATGGTTTAAGGATTCCTCTATCATTTAGGTTGTTTTTATAAAAAATATAAAAGCTTTCGCTATAACAAGCCGCCTTCCAACCAGAAAAATAAGTTGCCGGAATTTTGTGTGCTCTCATTTCCTTTTCCGCCTTTTTGATCTTATAATTTTTGGTATTAAATCTCTTATGGATTTTTTGTTAAAATATATAGAAATAACAATAGTCATACCTTCCAACAATATGTGTGTATAATATTTCAAGCAAAGAATTGATTAATCTACATATTCCGTCAACTGAAGGATTAATTTTGCTCGCTCCTCTGTATCTTCTACTTTATCACACCATAATTCAAGAAGATCGTAAGCGTCGCTTGATATTTCTTTGAAACTCGGCATTACATTGCTCATAATCTCATACCAAGAATCTCGTTTGTTAGGGTTATCATATACCATTTGCAACAATTCATCAGCAAGAGCCAATTCTTCGTTCTCTATTCTCCGTCTGATAATTTCTCTAACACTAATATGTAACCAGCTACCCGAACAGTAAAAAAGAGTATGCTTTAAGGTTGGATTGTTCAAAATGATATTATCCATTTCCTCATCGCCAATTACCATTGAACCCTTGCTGATAATTCCACCTGTCAAATACCAAGCGTCTTCGGATTTTGCCTCACTCTCGTACCTTGAAAGCAAATATGTCCACATATCCACTGCTGTTTCAACATCAATTTCGAACATTCTCGCAACGGTTTCGGATATACTTATGTCATTCTTCTTAAAATCGTTTTTAAGAACATCAAAGCTTCTTAATAATTTATCTTTCTTACCTTCACCTTTGCTCCCTATAGCGAAAGTTCTATCATACTCTTTATTTGTTTGCGTGTGTGTTTCTTCAGAATAAGGATCATCTTCTTCTGTAGCTTGTGGTTGATCATCTGTTTTTTCTTTTTGCAAAAACTCTTCATCAATAATGCCTGAGAGTTTGTTGTTTCGTGCATCTTCCAACATTGCAGTATAATGTTGAACCGCATATAACTCTTTGGGGCTTATATCATTATTAAATTCAAGGAAGAATACACCAATATCCTTGAACAAATCAATATAGAACCTACTTGCCATTCCTTTTTTATCGGTGCATTGATTATACATCTCTATATCAATTAATAGATATGCCGATAACAAGAACGGAATTGTACAACCATAGTCATTTCCTTCCAAATTGCTATCAAGAGCCGCTTGTGCTTGACTTATTCCGATAGAACTAAACGGATCTATATAACAATCTTTAAACAGTACAACTTCTCGCTCTGTTGCAACACCTTTTACATTTCCCAAATATGAAACATATTTTACTAAATCAAGCATAAGAAGATCTTTAAACGGTTTTACTCCTTTTTGAGCAAAATATTGTCCGTATGGTGTTTGATACATAGATTCCGCCATTTCATAGGCCATATTTATTAACTGTTTTAATTCGCTATTTCTCATATTGTTCTCCTCTGTCATTAAAGCAAGTAGTATTAGTTTTCGAATATAAACGATTCGCCAGAATAGGTATCACAGTACCATTCCCATTGTCTAATTCTTTTTTCAAACTTTAATGCTTCAAGCGGATTTTGAATGTATATGGCTTGTGTATTTTGAGCGCTTTGGATAAGCAAGCACAAATAATACTGTTCGCCGTATTGGTGGGCAGCGGTATATTCGTTATTTGTTATTGAGAAGCTGCCATCTTCTGTGATGGATTTAACTTCTATATATCGTTTGCATCCATCGGGGGTAGTGCTCTCAATATCATATCCTACATTTTGCTTACTAACATCGGTAGCTGTATTACCAAAGTATTTTTCGATGTCAATACATTGCTGCTCTGCGGAACGCCATTTTGCAATATGAGGTTTAATTTCCTTCTTTATTGTCTTTGCTACCTGCGGTGCATCCTCGGTATAATCTTGTGATAGTTTACCGATGTCTATGGAAGTTTGTTCGCTGAACCAACCGATTTCAGATTTGCTTATGTTGTTACTTATCTCGTCCATTACATCTTCTGCAATACACGCACCACCACTTGCAACCTCAACCAACGATTTGATTCCTTCATCGGTAGAAATCTTGATTTTCTCAAGCTTGGTTTTCTTTCCAGGCGTAGTCTGTGAAAATTTCTCGCCCTTGATTATCTTGGATAAAATCTTGCCTTGCATTTCAGCGTGCATCTTACTAACTAATGTTTCTTCTGCCATCATCTCTACAAAATCAGCATTTGTAAACTGTTGAACAGAATATGATTGGATAAATTTATCGATATTCTTATATTTCTCATAAAGGCGGCTTGATAGCGATTGACGCCCAATATACATTGACTCGGTTCTCAGAAAATGTTTTTCTGACTCATCAAGCCAATCGGGTAGCAACTTATATTCATCTATTTTAGTTGTTTTTCCGTTTTGTAAATTGAGGACAATGCCCAATAAGTGAAGCTTGATTTGCTGTTTCAAATAACTGTTGCATTTTGAAAAGCCGCTATTGCTACACAGAATTGAAAAGAATTCACTGAAATCCACGTCATTGTTGTCTTCAAAAACGGAATTTGCAATATGCAATATATTCTCGGCTATGTCAGCGAGTGCCATTTCCGTCTTTGAATCAACAGTAATATGTTTTCTTGACGGATCTGTTGTAAAATCAGCGTTGATTTTAACGGGAAACAACACTTTATCATAAGTCGGCAAATAACTATGGTAAACTTGTTCGTTTTCATCGCAAGCAATTATTCTTCTATTTGCTATATCATATTTAAAGCCTAAAGACGTATTTTTATGCGTTATAACATACCAAGCATCATTTGATTCATTTAAAAATTTCACCAAACAACCACGCTTACTTGGCTCCCTAGAAAGAGAGATGTTCTTCGCAAACGCCTTTATTTTAATACAGCATTCTTCAATATTGTTCAAGAAAATAAACATTCCGTTATCAACTTGCTCAAGTTCTTCTAAAAACTCTTTAACCTTGGCATTTTTAAAAACAAAAACGGTTTTATATCCTTGCTGTTCTAGCTCTTGCATTTTTGCAAAAATACTATCATCAATAGTTTCAACCAGCAATGGAACACGAATCATCGGAATGTTTTCTTCAGGGATAGATAGCTTTTCGGAGCAGATTTTTTTACTAAAAGTAAAACAGGCTTTATCACTATAAATCAAAATTTCGTCTGTCAAATATGTAGTGCTTTTAAAGCCCACGCCTCTGTATCCGATGGTTTCACCACGCTTTTTGTTGCTGTTTCCCGAACGACAGATTGCCATAACATCATTTTCATCAAACGGACGTCCGTTATTGGCGAAAATGATATTACCATTTAATTCAGTGATGAGAATCTTTGTAGAATTACAATCGTCTGCATTTTGTAATAATTCAATAAAAACTCGTCCACTGTAACTTTCGGCCATATATTTTTCCATTTTTGCCATATCAGCCAAAAGTGCTGGCGAAGCAACTGCCTCGCCAATAAACGTATCGCTTATTTTCTTTATCAAATCACATAACATTTTGATTACCTCGACTTTATACTTTGATAGATATAATGCCACTTTCAATAATGGGTTTGTTAATTAGAGGAATGGAAGACATTCCGTCCCTTATAGTCCCATAACAGACCTTAAACTCTATTGTGTTATATTCTTTTGAAACTTCCGGGACCTTGTTTTCATAAATAAAAGGCATTTCTTTAAGTTCTTTTTGTTTTCCGGAAAGGGCAACAGTCCACGATTCTGCTTGGTTTAAAAATCCCCCTACAGAAATATCCTTTAAGTATATACAAAATCGTTTATCATATTTATTTTCAAATATGAATGTGCCAGTCCTTGCATACCCACCGGCCAAATAATTTTTGCGTTCCCACTTAACAAAAGAAATTTTAATATAATTATCCTCATATACAAGGTTATCATTACTTGAATCTTTTTTTGATGAAGCAGTTAACACTTTGGAGTTACTGTGCTTATCTAATAACCTTACAACTGATTTCATATCGTTTATATCGCAGGGTAAAACGCAACCAAGGCATTTACCGACAGCAACAACGGTTGCTTTGGAAATACTGTTTTCTTTTCCAAAAGGAACTTCCACACAATCGTTTACACTTAATTCTAAATCGTCAAAGAGATAATAATATTGGTCATTAAAGCCTTCTACAAAAACTGTGCAAAAATTATATATCCGTACATCTTTCGTATTGGATATATCTATATCACGCTGTTTAGCCTTTTCGATTTTAATTTGGTCTGTTATAAGTTTGGCATACCTTGTAAAAATCTGCTTAATCCCTATATTTTGAAAGTCGATATCAAGCAAAAACTCTTGTCCTATTGGTTTGACCGTAATGATATTTCCTATACCAAAGGAATCGTGTAAGACTGTTTGTCCCACTTTATACAAAGAACTTATCTTTGCGTTTGATTGGGGCAAAACAGCTGCAGAAATAATTTGCGCTTCTTCAAGAGCCTCTAAATATTC
>X66_Mouflon__coassemble_42_pt1 | contig 10402 bp, 11 predicted proteins | sample X66_Mouflon__metabat2_high_PE_003 | metagenome-assembled genome bin X66_Mouflon | reverse complement strand
GGCGTAAACAGTAAGCACCCTCAACAATTATGGGCTTTGAGGGGTCAACGGATTCTGTGCCGTTATAGCCGCCGGTTTTGCAGCTGAAAATCCGGTATTCAAAAGTCTTCCCGCAGTTTATTCCGTTTATAACTTCATCGGCAAATCTTTCGTAATGAATATTTCCGCCCGGCAAAGCAAGCCTTTCGGCACTTCTCATTTCAGGGGGCAGAAAGAAATCGTCTGCGTGAATAATCTGTGCACCGATTTCTTCGGCAATTTTTTCGGCAAGAGTGGTTTTGCCTGAAGCACAGCAGCCGTCTATTGCGATAACGGCATTGCTTTTTCGGGATATTAAGTTTTTAATTGTATCTGTCATACCGAACCTGTTCACTGTTCCCTCTTACTTATTACTTAAAAAGGAGCAGCCGACCGACTGCTCCTTTGGTTTCAATTAGTCAAGCTTTGCCTTGAGATAGTTGTCATAGAAATCCTTAACACCTGCATAGAAATCGTCAACGGTGCCGTCATTCTTCATAATGTAGTCAGCCATCTTTTCGCTTTCGCTGGTGTGGAAAATTTCTTCCTCGTGAAGGTCGTTTTCGCGGAGCTTCTCGATGCTCTTGCCATCTCTCTCGGAGCCTCTTGCGAGCATTCTCTGATAACGAACCTCATCATCGCTGATAACAACGTCAACAAGCACGAACTTATCGCCGAAAGCCTTCTTGAAAACTTCGATGTCTGAAGGAGGACGGATGCCCGAAACAAGGAAGTTGGGGCTGTCTGATTCCTTAATCTTCTTAACAATCATTTCGGGGAAGAAGGTCTGACCGTTAGCGGTCATATACTTCTTGGATGTTGCGTGAAGATTATCTCTTGTGAGCTCAAGACCGTCTTTTGCAGCAAGCTCTCTAACAACATCACCGATTGAAATCATAGGGAAACCGTAAGTTTTTGCAACATATTCAAGGAGGAAATCCTTGCCTGTGCCGTTCTTACCAACAGCAGCTAAAACCATAATAATATACCTCCAAAATTATATTACTAAAATTTTACATTATTAAATGCGGTTTGTCAACGGATTTATTTTGTGAGTTTTCTCACATCCTCTTCTTTGCCCAGAACAAGCAGATGCTCACCTTCATTAAACACGCTGTCACCCGAAATAACGGGGATAACGTGGTCGCCTTTTTTGGTGGCAAGAACGGCAAGATTATATTTAACTCTGAAATTGAGCTCTTTAACGGTTTTGCCTATCCAACGGTCCAGCATATCAATTTCAAAAATGGAATAATCAGAGCCGAGGTTGATATAGTCAAAAATATGCTCGCTGCTTTCTCTTACCGCAAAGCGTTCAGCCATATTCTTTTCGGGATAAATAACGGCATCTGCACCGTTTCGCAGCAGGAATTTTTCCTGAATTTCTCTGTCTGCCTTGCTGATAACTCTTTTTGCACCGCATTCCTTGAGCAGGCTTGTTATTTCAAGGCTGTTCCGAAAGTTTTCACCCATACAAACAAAGCAGGTGTCAAACGAAGGAATGTCAAAGGTTTTGAGCACCTCAATGTTTGTACAGTCGCCGATTTTTGCACTCACAACATAGGGAAGCATATCTTCAAGGGCTTCCTCGTTTTTATCGGCAATCATTATTTCGCAATCTGTTTTTGCAAGGCTTCGGCAAAGATGATGGCCGAAATGCCCCATACCTATTATAAGAAATGATTTCATAGAATAACCTCATCCTATCGTTATTTTTTCTCGGGGATTTTTTATCGGGGGAGCTGCTTTCTTTTCCATAAGAGCAAGAGCAAACGAAACGCTGCCTACTCTGCCGCAATACATAAGAAAAGCGATTATAAATCTTGAAGCGAGGGCAAGGTCACGGGTTATGCCCGTTGTCATTCCAACCGTGCCTATTGCTGAAACAACCTCAAAGATAACGTCGGAAATATCAAACGAGGGCTGAACTGCACAAACAAGCATTATTCCGAGCAGGGCAAGGCTGATGTTTGTGAATGCAACGGAGCTTGCCTGATGAATGGCGTCCTTTTCGAGCCTTCTGCCGAAGATTCCCTTTGACTGCCTGCGGCGTATGCCGTTGAAGGTTGAAATTGCAATAACGGCAAGGGTTGTTGTTTTCATACCGCCTGCGGTTGAACCGGGCGAGCCGCCTATAAACATAAGGAATATTGTAAGCATTTTGCTTGCGGGTGAGAGTGCGGCGGTATCAACCGTGTTGAAGCCTGCCGTTCTTGCCGTTACTGAGCTGAAGAGCGAAGTGAGCACGCTTTCAAGTGCACCCGATTCTGCGTTGGTAAAATCTCTTTCAAAAATAAAGAAAAGAATTGCACCGCCGAAGGTTAAAATTGCAGAAACAACAAGCACAAGCTTTGTGTGAAGAGAATAATACTTAATCTTGAATTTTTTGCGGTGAATTTCATCCCATACAAGAAATCCCAGACCGCCGAGTGTTATCAGTGCACAAACGGTGAGATTAACAATTATATCGTCTGAGTAGTTTACAAGTGAGGCATACGGAGCTTGAATACCCATCAGGTCAAAGCCTGCATTGCAGAAGGCGGAAATTGCGTGAAAAACAGAATACCATATTCCCTTTGCCAAGCCGAATTGAGGAATAAACCTTGTTGCCAAAAGCAGAGCACCCGTGCCCTCAATTATTGCTGTTCCGCAAATGATTGTTTTGGTCAGTCCCTTTATGCTGCCGATGTTGTCGTTATTGATGCTCATAACCATCAGCTCACGCTCTTTAAGCCCCATACGCCTTTTTAAAAGCATAGAAAACCAGGTTGCGATAGTCATAAATCCGAGACCGCCGATCTGAATGAGCGTTATTATAACCGCCTGACCGAAAAGTGTCCATTCGGTTGCAGTATCACGCACTATAAGACCCGTAACGCAAGATGCAGAGGTTGCCGTGAACAACGCTTCGTTAAACGGAGCACTCTGACCGTTTTGCGAAGAAATCGGAAGCATAAGCAGCAGGGTGCCGATTAATATCATTATCATATATCCGAGTGCGATGACCCGTATGCTCGAAATTTTCTTTTTCATATTGTTTACCTGTTTAAAAAAGTTTTCTATATAATAACACACTTAAATAATCTTTTCAATATTTTACTTGATTTAGTTTGACGCTGTGGTAAAATACAATATAAGGATGTGACATTTATGGAAAAATATATTGATTTGCACACTCATTCTTTAAAATCCGACGGCTCAATGACTCCTGCCGAGGTGGTCAGAGAAGCCAAAAGAGCATCTCTTGCAGCTATTGCACTTTCAGACCACGACACGGTTGACGGAGTGCGTGAGGCTGTGGCAGAGGGCGAAAAAATCGGCGTTGAGGTTGTGCCTGCAATAGAGTTTTCGGTTCAGTCTGCAACGGAAACGCATATTCTCGGCTATTATATCGATATTGAAAATCCCGATTTGCTCCGTATGCTCAAAGAGGTTGTTGATTTAAGAATAGAGCGAAATTATGTTACCTGCCAAAGACTCAATGAGCTTGGCTTTGATATAAACATTGAAGAGGTGCGTGCCCTTGCACCGAATAATTTTGTGGGCAGAGCACATTTTGCAAGAGTGCTTATGGATAAGGGCTACACCCAATCGGTCAAAGAGGGCTTTGATAAATATATGTCGGTGGGTAAATACGCTTATTGCGAAAAGCAAAGACTGACCGCAAGGGATGCAATAGAGCTTATAAGCAAATGCGGCGGCGTTTCGTTTCTCGCACATCCCCACCTCACAAAGCTTGATGATGAAAAGCTTTATGAATTTCTTGTTGAGCTTAAAGGATACGGCTTATGCGGTCTGGAAGGGTATTATACCGATTTTACACCCGAAATGCAGCTCAAATATCAGAAAATGGCAAAGGATTTGGGGCTGATGATTTCGGGCGGCACCGATTTTCACGCACAGATGAAACCGCATATAAGTATCGGCACGGGGCTGGGAAATATGAAAATCCCCTACAGCGTGCTTGAAAAAATAAAAGAAAAAGCAAAGAGATAAAAAATCACCGCATACCGTTCGGTATGCGGTGAAATTATATTCAGATTATTTTGTGGTTGCAGCTTTTCTTGCTTCGATTTCAGCAACCATCTGTGCCTGCTTCTTTTCTGTGATTGTGTAGAAGAACATAGGAACTGCACAGGCAAACATACTGACGATACCTGAAATGATAAGAACGCTCCAGAGTGCATCGGGGTTTGCAACCTCATAGGTTCTTGCGTTGATGCCTGCAATGCTCATTGAAAGAACGCCGATGAATGCACCTACTGCCATACCGATTTTGTTGATAAGAGTCTGCATTGCAAAGCAGATGCCTTCGCCTCTTTCGCCGGTTTTCCATTCAAGATAGTCAACAGTGTCACCAATCATAGCGTAGGTGATGATGTTGTTAACACCCTGAGGAATGCCGAGAAGAACAAGTCCGATAGCACAGATAACCATCTTCCAGGGTGCATCATATCCTACAAAATACATAACAGCCATTACAAGACCGCCGAAAAGGTGAACAACGATATATGACCATTTCTTTGTGAATTTCTTTGACATCCAGGGAACAAGGATTGATGCAACAAGGCCGCCGGGAACAACGAGAAGAGTGATTATGCCGTAAAGACCTTCATTGTGAAGAATGTATTTTGCGAAATAAAGACCGCCCGTGTAAGAATAAACCATTCTTGCACCGCCGAGAACACCTGAAAGAACAATGAGAAGAAGCTCTTTGTTCTTGAAGAGGAGCTTGAGGTTATGACCGAATGAGGGGGGATTTTCGTCTGAAGTGAAGCGTTCTGTGGTGTTTTTGAAGCCGTAGAAGAACATAGGAATTGCAGCGGCAACAAGAATAATTGCAGCGATAAAGTAGGTCCATTTGAGTGTTTCTGCGTTTGAGATTTCCAGTCCTTCCTTAACGGTGCCAACAAAGGTCTGAATTGCAGTATCTGTGTCAATGCCCTGGTTTGCAACCATATTTGCTATAGCATCTGCTTTATCTGCGGCAATGAGTGCCTTGTCGGCTGCTGTGTCGGCATACTTGAATTTTTCGGTAAGTGCACCCGTAATCATAGGAAGGAAAACGGTAACAATACCTGCACCTACCGTGCAGAACATACGGGCAACGGTAAGGATGTTGCCTCTTGTTACGGTGTTGTTGGTAAGGCAGGTTGAAAGGCCCCAGTAGGGAACGTCTGCTACTGTGTAAACAACACTCCAGACAATATAGATAACCGTAATCGTAGTGAATGCTATTGTTGTTTGTGTTCCGTTATAAACTGCTTCAGCACTGAAAACGGGAAGGAAGCAGAGAATGGTCATAATACCGATGGGGAAAGCCATCCATTTAAGATAAGGGCGGCATTTGCCCCACTTTGTGCGGGTTTTGTCAACAACGCTGCCCATAATGGGGTCGTTGAGAGCATCAAAAATGCGGGCACCGAGCATAAGAATTGCAACTGCAACAGCACCGCTTACGCCGCCAACCATAACGCCGTCTGCACCGAAAAGAAGTGCATCGGTCATAAATACGGTTATGTAGGAGCCGATAATGGTGCAGATAAAGTTCTGACCGAAGCCGGCAATACTGTAGGCGATAGCCTCTTTGGGCTGAACGCCTTTGCCCGGAGTTGTTCCGAACAGCTTGTGTAAAAAGTTCATTGTTTTTGGTCCTTTCATTTTTATTTTAAGTTTTATTCTGAACTAAACCAACGATTTATAAAAATCCAATGCCTTGAAGCGTTTACTCGTCTGAGCAAGAAGAAATCTTTCGCTCACAGCGGCAAAGCGTTTTTCATCGGCGGAAGGAAGAGAAAAGGAATAAATTCTTTCAACGGGATTGGCACACACATAACGCATAGCGGTGAGCACGGTGGCGTTTATTCTCTCGCCGCCCTTGCCGCTGCCTTTGCAGAAAATGCAGCCCTCCTGAGCATTGAAATAAATCTCGCCCGTCGGCTCGCAGCCGCAATGCGGGCAAACCGTTAAATCGGGCATAAAGCCTGAAAGAGCCATAAATTTAAGCTCTGTTACGGCTTTAAGAAAATCGGGAGTTCTTCTCTGCGTTTCAAGAAAATGCAGAGAATTGAGTATAACCCGAAGAAAATCGCCCGCGGGCTCCATTTCGGGAACAAGCTCTGCTGCCAGAGCACAAAAATACTGTGCAAGTGAAAGCCTTTCAATATCGCTCCGCAATCCGAAAAAAACTTCCTTGCTCACAGCGTCATCTATTATGTAGCTGTCCCTGCTTTTGTAGATTGAGAAATCCGCATAGCAAAGGGACTGGGTTGCACCGTGGATTTTGCTGCCCAATTTTTTTGCTCTGTTGGCAAACGCACGAAGCACACCGTATTCTGATGTCAGCAGAGTAACGAGGCGGTCACTTTCGCCCGTGTCTGCCACTCTGAGAACCAGAGCGTCGGTATTCATTCTCATTGCTTTTTGCCTCCGCAGAGCCGCTGCCCGTGCAGTTTCTGAATTCAAGGTAATCGGCAACGGAGCCGGTTTTTGAAAACTTCTGCCACGCAGCTTCTTTATCTGTAAACATCAAACATCATCCTCTCATTTATAACTTAACCCGAAATCGGGAGGTTATAAACCGAGGGGAAAGTTAAATTAATCCAATCCGAAATTATGGATAAGACCTTCTCTGTTTCGCCAACCTTCCTTAACTTTAACCCAGCATTGAAGGTTGATTTTGCATTGGAAAAAGTTTTCCATATCCGTTCTTGCACGGGTGGATATTTTTTTGAGCATATCGCCTTTTTTGCCGATTATGATGCCCTTGTGGCTTTCTCTTTCACAGTATATGGTAGCCTCAACATCCATTATGCCGCCCGTGGGTCTTTCACGCATTTTTTCAATGCTTACCGCAACGCCGTGAGGCACTTCCTTATCAAGAAGAAGAAGCATTTTTTCACGGATTATTTCGCCTGCAAGCACTCTTTCGGGCTGGTCGGTGAGTGTGTCATCGGGGAAGAAATGAACCGATTCATAAGCAAGCTTTTCGAGCTCACCGAGAAGCAAATCAATGTTTTCTTCTTTAAGAGCACTTACGGGCACTACAGCCTCAAAATCAAATTCGGATGTGAATTTGAGGATTTTTTCCACAAGCAGTTCTTTCTGCTTAACGGTATCAATTTTGTTTATTGCCAGCACAACGGGAGCTTTTTCTGCTTTGAGGCGTTTGAGAAGTTCAAGCTCCGTTTCTCTTATATCACCCTCGGGCTCGGTTACGAAAAGAGCAGCATCAATGCCGCTTATGCCTTCACCAACCGCCTTTATCATTTTTTCGCCCAGCTTTGTTTTGGGGCGGTGATAGCCGGGAGTGTCGGTGAAAACAAGCTGCGTTTCGCCCTTGGTGAGAACACCCATAATTTTTGTTCTTGTAGTCTGGGGCTTTTGCGTAACGATTGCAACCTTCTGACCGAGCATACGGTTAAGAAGAGAGGATTTGCCAACATTGGGGCAGCCTACTATTGCAACAAATGCGGTCTTACTCATTTATTTCTCCTTTTTGAATAATCCGATAATTTTTTTTGGCCCTGCAAAAACAAAGGTGAAGCTTGCCGCAAGGCTTATAATCAATGCCGCAAAAACGGCAGGATTTTGTTTGTAATATTCAAACAGCGAGGAAAATGCAGCAGGCTGATAAAGAATTATTATTCCGACAATCACCGAAGCGATTGCACTTATCAGCACGGCACCTGCCGCCGCATCCTTGGATGCCTTCGCAAGCGGATTTTCTTGCATTGTTCCAAGGTCAACTGCTTTCTCAACTGCGGTGTTGACCGCTTCGAGCGACATAACAACTCCGCACACCGCAACAAGAATTGCAAGCTGTGTTTCGGTAACTTCAAAGAAATCAAAAAAAGAAAGAAATCCGAACATATAAACCGTAAAACACAGATGTATTCTCATATTGCGTTCATTGGCTATGCAGTATGTAATTCCTCTTATTGCATAAACAAAGCTTTTCAGCAGATTTTTCATAAAACTTCATCGTCCATATAATAGCTTGAATTTCTTTTAAGCCCGAGCTTTGTGAGCACGGTTTCTTCCTTTTCACGCATTCTGACGCTTTCCATTCCGCCGTTAACGTGGTCGTATCCGAGAAGATGGAGCATTGAATGAACGGTAAGGAAGCCTATTTCACGCTGAAGGGAATGACCGTAGCGGTCCGCCTGGTCAATGGCGTGAGGCACGGAAATAACAATATCGCCGAGCACCTTTGCACCCGTGCTGTTGTTAACATCATAAACTCCGTTTTCACCCAAGGGGAATGAAAGAACATCGGTTGACCTGTCGATATTGCGGAATTCCTTGTTGAGCTTTCTTATTTCTTCATCGTCAACAAAGGTAACGCTTATTTCGGCGGCTTCGTTGAATTCCTCCATTTCAAGCACGGCTTTGCAGCAACGGCGCACAAGCATACTTGTGCCGGTAGGAACTTTAACTTCGTTTTTGGAAATAACAACATTTACTTTTCCTGCCATTTTCTGTTTCGCTCCTCATCAATTTTCTCGTATGCCTTTATAATATCCTGCACAAGTCTGTGGCGGACAACGTCTTTTTCGCTGAATCTGACCGTGCCTATATCTTCAATATTTTTAAGAATTCTCATTGCTTCTTTAAGACCCGATTTTTTGCCGTCGGGCAGGTCAATCTGCGTAACGTCACCCGTTACAACCATTTTTGAATTGAAGCCGAGACGGGTGAGAAACATTTTCATCTGCTCGCCTGTTGTGTTCTGTGCTTCATCAAGAATTATGAAGCTGTCATCAAGAGTTCTGCCTCGCATATATGCAAGCGGAGCAACCTCGATATCGCCTCTTTCCTGATGCTTCTGAAAGTTTTCTGCTCCGAGCATATCGAAAAGAGCATCATAAAGGGGTCGCAGATAAGGGTCAACCTTCTGCTGAAGGTCACCCGGCAAAAATCCGAGCTTTTCGCCCGCTTCAACTGCGGGGCGGGTGAGTATAATTCTGTTTATCTCTTTTGCTCTGAAGGCGGTAACAGCCATTGCAACGGCAAGATAGGTTTTGCCCGTGCCTGCGGGGCCTACGCCGAGGGTGATGGTGTTTTTTCTGATTGTTTCGATATATTTTTTCTGACCGAGCGTTTTGGGCTTTACGGGTTTTCCCTTTGAGGTTATGCAGACGCAGTCTGCCGCCATATGCTCAAGCTTATCTTCATTGCCCTCATTAACAAGCGACAAAACATAACGCACATTCTGGTCGCTCAGGCTTTCACCTCTGTTGATGAGAGTTAAAAGACCGTTGATTGCGCGAACGCCCTTCTGAACATTTTCAGCCTCGCCCGTAACTTTAAGCTCCGAGCCTCTGCTGATAACCGCTACCGAAAATTCCTTTTCGATAAGCTTTATATTTTCATCAAAGCTGCCGAACAGGCTCACCGCCTGCTCCATTCTGTCAACATTAATTATCTGTTCAAACATAAAAACGCCTCCGAGGCTTATTAACTGTATTAGTATAACACAGAAAAATAAAAATGTCACTATAAAATAAACATAATATTATAAAAATATGTAAAAAAAGCACACAGCCGAGGCTGTGTGCTTTGTGTATTAAACTCTGATAATGGGGCTTTTGAGAATTCCTATATCACGCAGAACATATTCATAGCTCCATTTGCTTCCGTATTCACGCCACGCAGACGGACCGTGCCACGAATAATTATCATCTCTCAGATGAACGGCACCGAAAGCGTTATAGCGGTTGCCGAAGAGAGTGATGTCAATATTGTGCTTACCCTCTTCAAGACCGTCAACAAGAAGCTCATAGGGCGGATAAACTATTCTGCCCTTTCTTTCGCCGTCAATATCAATGCCGATGAGTGTTCCTTTATAAGCCGTTGCTTCAATGAGAAGAGAATTCTTTGTTTCGGCTTCGATATGATATGTTATGTTTCCGCCGTAGAAGGGAAGACCCTGATTGAGAATTGAACCGAAGGAAAGCTTTTCGGGAAGTGCGGTGATTTTTGAGCTTCTGCCCGTAACCTTAACGCCGAAATTGCCGAGAATATAGCACCATTCGGTGTTTGTGCTTTCACCCAGAGGCAGGGTAACGGTAAGAATATTTTCGCCCTTGATGATTTCGGGAAGAGCAACGGTTTTTATATCCTTATCGGTATACCAGCCCGTAACGGTGTTTGCAACCTTTTGACCGTTAAAGGTGATTTCTGCCTTTTCTGCATCTTCAAGAGCAAGCTCCGCACCCGAATATTCAATTTCGCTGTTGATTGTGAATTTAAGGGTTATGTTGTGCTTGATGATTTCTTCGTCAAGCACCCAGGGCTGTGCAACATTGCCGCCTCTTTCTTTTATGCCGATGATTTTGCGGCAAACATTATCAAGATGGAGAATTTCTTCCTCGGGCATAAA
>X66_Mouflon__coassemble_41_pt1 | contig 10431 bp, 9 predicted proteins | sample X66_Mouflon__metabat2_high_PE_003 | metagenome-assembled genome bin X66_Mouflon | reverse complement strand
GCATTAAGCTCGCCTTCCGCTGCGTTTTTCAGCTCAAACTCAATGCTGTCACGGCAGGTGTAAAGTCTTGCAAGCGAAGCCTTGCTCTGTTCGATAATATCAATGCTGTAGTTGATGGGACTTCTGTATGACGAAGAAATCATAAGATAACGGATGGGCTCATAGCCGTATACGGAAGCAACATCACGAACGGTTTTGAAGTTGCCGAGAGATTTTGACATCTTAACGTTATCAACATTGATATATCCGTTATGCATCCAATAATTTGCAAAAGGTTTGCCGGTGTAGCATTCGCTCTGTGCAATCTCGTTTTCGTGATGAGGGAAGATAAGGTCCTGACCGCCGCAATGAATATCAATGCTTTCGCCGAGGTATCTGCAAACCATTGCCGAGCATTCAATATGCCAGCCGGGTCTGCCCTTGCCCCAGGGTGACTCCCAATAAGGCTCACCGGGCTTTGCAGCCTTCCAGAGTGCAAAATCCATAGGCTCCTTTTTGATGTCGCCAACCATAATTCTTGCACCCGCCTCAAGCTCTTCAAGAGGCTGGTGTGAAAGCTTGCCGTATTCATCAAAGGTTTTGGGGCTGAAATAAACATCGCCGTCAACCGCATAAGCGTGGCCGTTTTCAATAAGACCGCTTACGATTTCGATAATCTTATCAATATTTTCGGTTGCCTTGGGATGAATATCGGCAGGTCTGAAATTGAGACCCTTTGCATCGGTCCAGAATTCCTCAATATATTTCTTTGCAACTGCATCGTAGGTTGAATCCTCTTCGTTTGCACGCTTGATGATTTTATCGTCAATATCGGTGAAATTCTGAACAAAAGTTACTTTATAGCCTCTGTATTCAAGGTATCTTCTGAGAACATCAAATACACATATGGGTCTTGCGTTACCGATATGGATAAAATTATAAACGGTGGGACCGCAAGCGTAGATTTTTACTTCGCCCTCTTTGATGGGCACAAATTCCTGCTTTTCTTTTGTGAGTGTGTTAAAAATTCTCATCGTTTATCTCCTTTTATTTAATTCTTCTTTAAGCTCTGTTATTTCGGTTTCAAGCCTTGCAATTTCCTGGGCAACGGGGTCGGGAATATGAACCTGGTCAAGCTCTTCAACCCTCATTCCGTCACGCTTGACAACTCTTGCGGGAACACCGACTGCGGTTGAATTTGACGGTATATCATAAAGAACAACCGCACCCGCCGCAATTCTTGAATTATCGCCTATATTAAGAGGTCCGAGCACCTTTGCACCCGAGCCAATCATTACATTGTTGCCTATAGTGGGATGTCGTTTTCCCACATCTTTACCCGTGCCGCCGAGCGTTACTCCCTGGTAGATGGTTACATCGTCACCGATGATTGCCGTTTCACCGATAACAACACCCGTACCGTGGTCGATGAAGAAGCGTTTGCCGATTTTTGCGGCAGGGTGAATTTCGATTCCGGTTTTTCTTGATGCTCTCTGGGATACCCAGCGTGCAAGAAAATAAAGCTTTCTGCTGTAAAACTTATTGGCAAGTCTGTGCAGTCTTATCGCTTTAAGACCCGGATACAGAAAATAAATTTCAAAAAATGAACGTGCGGCAGGGTCTCTTGCTTTTACACAAGCAATATCCTCCCGTAGCTGTTTAAACATAAAATACCCCCAAAAACAATAAAACCTCCGCAGCCAAAAATGACTACGGAGGCGTTAATACGCGGTTCCACTCCTGCTTATAACTCAAGGTATCATATAATACCCCTGACCAGTAACGCGGCCAAAACGCACAGAGATACTGTTATTTCCCCCTGCGTGCCGGCGGGTGCATTTCTCTGAATTCGGCATAAGAAGCATTTTCAGCTGCCTGCTTCCTCTCTGATATGCGTCTGAACGCAGATACTCTCCCGACGATTGCATTTATTATATTTCCATATTGCATTATATGACTGCAAAGCAAAAATGTCAAGCGGTTTTATTTTGAAAAATCAATAACCTTTAATCCGTCTGCAATGTAAATTATTCCCGATATTACGGTTAAAGCTGCGGTTATTCCGAGAAGAATGTTGCTGATTAATGCAAATACCGCAAAATCGAGCGAAAAAGCGTTGACAAAATGGATAGCAAGCATTATTCCGATTGAAGAAACCATCTGGCTGACGGTTTTGAGCTTGCCCCAGATATTTGCCGCAATAACGACTCCCTGTGCCGCCGCAACAAGCCTGAATGAGGTTACAAGGAATTCCCTTGTTAAAACAATCATAACAATCCAGATATTGCAAAGCCCCATATCCATAAAAGCGAGCAACGCCGCAGTAGTGAGCATTTTATCCGCAAGCGGGTCGCAGAGCTTGCCGAAGGTTGTTATCTGATTATTTTTGCGTGCAAGCTTGCCGTCAACATAATCAGTAATCGAAGCAACAATAAATATTACTGCCGCAACAAGATAATGATAATTGAATTCCATAAGCATTGCTGCAAGATAAACGGGAGTGAGTATTATTCTTGCAACGGTTAATTTGTTGGGTAAATTCATTTCTGTTATTATTCGCCGATGTCTTTACCTATAAGGTCATAATCGTTGACGCCGATTATAACAACATCCGCAAAATCTCCGTTTTCATAATTCTTATCGGTTGTGAAAGAAATTGTGCCGTCAATTTCGGGTGCATCCATATATGTTCTTCCGCTGTAGCTGTCGCTGTAGGAATCATAATCCTCAACGATAACTCTGTAGGTTTTACCTATTCTGCTCTGGTTCTTCAAAGTTACGATTTCAAGCTGATCCTGCATTATTATTTCGCCTCTGCGTACCTTGACATCCTCTTCAACCTGATTCTCCATATCAAATGCGGGAGTGCCCTCCTGCGGAGAAAACGCAAAGCAGCCCAGACGGTCAAATTCCATTTCATTTACAAACTCTGCAAGATTTTCAAATTCTTCCTCACCTTCGCCGGGGAAGCCTACAATAAAGGTTGTTCTGATAACAGCATCGGGAAGCTTTTCTCTTATTTTATTGACGGTTTCGCGAAGATATGCGGAATCTCCCCTTCTGTTCATTGCCTTGAGAATATTATCATCAGCGTGCTGAAGAGGCAAATCAATATAATTGAGAACCTTAGGCTGCTTTGCCATTGTGTCAAGCAGCTCATCGGTTATTTTATCGGGATAACAATAAAGCATTCTTATCCATTCAATTCCGTCAATTTCGCAAAGGGCATCGAGAAGCTCGGGCAGACGAAGCTTGCCGTAAAGGTCAAAGCCGTAATTTGTTGTATCCTGTGCAATAAGAATGATTTCCTTTGTTCCCGCAGCGGCAAGAGCCTTTGCTTCTTCTATAAGAGTTTCAAACTCAACACTTCTGTAGTTTCCTCTGATTGAGGGAATGGAGCAATAGGTGCATCTGTTTGAGCAGCCGTCTGCAATTTTGAGATATGCCCAATGCTCGGGAGTGGTGAGAAGTCTTTCACCCACAAGAGGAAGAAGTTCGTTATCGGGCATTTCGTAAACATTCTCGCCTTCCATTACTCTTTTAACGGTTTCGGCAATGCCCTCGTTTGCACCAAGACCGATAACGGCATCAACCTCGGGAATCTCGTCAAATATTTCCTTCTGATACCTCTGTGCAAGGCAGCCGGTGACAATTATTTTTTTAACAGTTCCGTCTTCTTTAAGCTGAGCCATATCAAGAATATTTTCAATCGCTTCCTGCTTTGCGGCATCTATAAATCCGCAGGTGTTTATTATTACCGCATCAACACCCTCATAGCAATCAGCTATCTGAAATTCGTTTTTATCAAGCTGTGCAAGCATTCTTTCGGCATCCACCTGATTTTTGGGGCATCCGAGAGAAATCATACCTACTCTATACATCGCTTTCTACCTCCGTTTCAACTTCAAGCTGTCTTAACGCACAGTTAATATCCGACCAACCGTGGCCCAGACGCTGAAGTGCGGCAACCGTTTTCTTTATGCCCTTTTCATCGCTGAGATTTCGGGCATACTTTGATTTTAATAATTCTATAATACGCAAAATCGGGTCAAAGTCAAGGCTTTCGGTTATATTATCGGCAATTTCACGGGAAATTCCCTTTCTTGAAAGCTCAAAACCGATTGACTTAACGCTCATTCCTTTTCTTTCGAGCAGCGATGCAGCCAACGCTTCGGCATAGCGGTAATCGTTTATGTAGCCCAATTCTGCAAGCCTTGCAACAGCATTTTCGGCATATTCACGCTTGTGCCCTTTTTGCGTAAGCTTAACAATCATTTCTTTTTCACAGTAGTCACGGTATGAAAGAAGGCGGAGTCCGCCGATAAAAGCACAGCGAGAGCCGACAGCTTCGTAAAAAGCCGCCAGCTCCTCTTCATCTTCAATGCTTTCAACGCCGTAATAAGGGCTGCTCAGCCAATACTCGGCATCCACCGTGAAGGCGTATTCACCGTCACAGCTTATATGAACCTTATTCTGTTTTCCGTAGCTGTAGGATAATTTCATAAATTATTCGTCATCGTCAACAACAATATCAAGCTTTGCTCTCGCACCCGCCTTGGTTGAAGGTTCGGGAGTGGGAAGAACGGGAGCAACAGGTTTTGCAGCAGGCTTTTTGATTGACTTTGAAGCCTCTGTTGCCTCTTTGAGTGCGTTGACAACCTTTTCTTCAATCTCGGCATAAAGCTCGGGTGAAGCAAGGATAACCTCTTTTGAGTTTTCTTTGCCCTGACCCAGACGCATATCTCCATAGGAGAACCAGGCACCGCTCTTCTGAATAATGTTATATTTAACACCGAGATCCATAATTTCGCCGTCTTTTGAAATTCCCTTACCGTAGAGAATATCAAACTCAGCCTCTTTGAACGGAGGTGCAACCTTATTCTTGACAATCTTGGCTCTTGTTCTGTTACCGATTATTTCGTTACCGGGGCCTTTGATTGCTTCAACTCTGCGAACATCAATTCTCATTGATGAGAAGAACTTAAGAGCACGTCCGCCCGTTGTAACCTCGGGATTGCCGTAGATTACGCCAACCTTTTCACGGAGCTGATTGATGAATATAATAATAGTATTTGATTTTGCAACCGCACCCGCAATTTTACGCAGAGCCTGCGACATAAGTCTTGCGTGTGCACCAACGTGAGAGTCACCCATTTCGCCCTCAATCTCCGAACGGGGAACAAGAGCTGCAACGGAGTCGATAACAACAACATCAAGGGCACCCGAACGAACAAGAGATTCCGCAATTTCAAGAGCCTGCTCGCCGTTATCAGGCTGTGAAACGAGAAGTGCATCAACATCTACGCCGAGATTTGCCGCATAAACGGGATCAAGAGCGTGCTCGGCGTCAATGAATGCAGCCTCGCCGCCGTTTTTCTGTGCCTGAGCAATAGCTGTGAGAGCAAGAGTTGTTTTACCTGAAGATTCGGGGCCGTAAATCTCTATAATTCTGCCCTTGGGCAAACCGCCGATACCGGTTGCGGCGTCAAGAGAAATTGAGCCGGTTGAGATTGCCTCAACATTGAGAACGGAATCTGTTCCGAGCCTCATTATTGTTCCTTTACCGTATTGCTTTTCTATTTTAGCTATCGCAGTTTCAAGAGCTTTCTTTCTGTCATCCATCGTTATTTCCTCCTAATCAAACAAATGTTCTGTTGCTATTGTATAACACTTTTTTAAAAAAAGCAATAGCAAAATGAAATTTTTTCAATTTTTTAAAATAGTTTTAAAAAAATGCTTGCATTTTCTGTTTTAATCTGTTAATATATCATCTGTTAATGAGTAAAAAAGGAGGTGTGACACATGGCAAAGTGCGATTACTGCGGTAAGGATGTGTCATTCGGCATTAAGGTTTCCCACTCACACAGACGTTCAAACAGAACATGGAAGCCCAACGTAAAAAGAGTTAAGGCTGTTGTAAATGGTTCTCCCAAGAGAGTTTACGCTTGCACACGCTGCCTTCGCTCAGGTAAGGTTACAAGAGCTGTTTAATTGCAAACGAATGATCAAGAGACTGCTTAAAGCGGTCTCTTTTTCTTTTTGTTAATTTAACCAAACGAATTGTGTATTCTTATATCCGCAAACACAATCTCTTGTGATTTATTACATTATAATATAGAAGATTGCACAAAGCTCTTCTTTTTTCAAAAAAATGTTTTCTTTTTTGACGAAATCGTGTATAATATTATCCGCTGCTTTCATAGCAGAAAAACAAAGTAACGGAGAGTTGAAATGAGCTATTCTGTAAATCCATCGGCTTTCAAATCAATATTTGCAGTGCCTACCGATATTGTTGACAAGCATATCCGTCTTGCCAACGAGCATCAGTTGAAGGTTCTGCTCTGGATATTAAGGAATTCTCCCGATAATCCCGATATAAACTCAATGTGCAGGGATTTAAAAATGGCTTTTGATGATGCCGTTGATTATCTGCAGTATTGGGTTCTTACGGGTGTGCTCGGAAGCGGAGAAAATCTGCCTGCTCCCCCCGCAAAAAAAGAAGAGCCGCAAATCGCCGAAGAAAAGCCCGCCGTTACAGCTCCCGTTCAGCACATTGAAATTATTCATTCAAAGCCTTCAAGCTCCGAAATTGCACAGCGTCTTGATGAATCGCCCGAAATCGGACATCTTTTCAACGAAGCACAGCAGATGCTCGGCAAAACCATAGGCTATGACGGTCAGTGCACTCTTCTTCTGCTTCACGACCATTACGGTCTGCCCGCAGAGGTTCTGTTTATGCTGATTGAATACTGCGTATCAGTAGGCAAATCGAATTACGGTTACATAGAAGCTGTAGGCAAGGATTGGGGCAGCAGAGAAATAGACACAATGGATAAAGCTGCAGAGCAGATTAATTCACTCAAAAGGGCAAACGGTCTGTGGAAGGAATTTGCAAAATATGCGGGAATATCCACTCCCCGCCCCACATCAAAGCAAACAACATATCTTCGCAAATGGAGCGAGGAATGGAAGTTTTCAAGCGATATGATTATTCTTGCATATGATGAAATGGCAAATCACACGGGTAAGTTAAGCTTTGCTTATATCGATAAAGTGCTTTCCAATTGGAATAAAAAAGGAATAAAGACTGCGGCAGATATTGAAAAAGAAGCCGAAGAATACGGCAAGAATCAGAAATCCGCAGGCAAAAACGGTTCATCGCAGAACGCATCTTATGATATTGACGAATTCAAAAACCGTTCGTTACACGGAGAACTTAAATACGAAAGGAAGAAGAAGAAATGAGCTACAGCAACGAATTGCTTTTAAAAGCAACGCAGACTCTCGAAAGCAGAAGAAACAAGGCTCAGAGAATTCAGCTTGCAAGACATCTTGAAGTAACGGATAAAATACCTGAAATTGCAAAGTGCGAGGCTCAGCTTTCTTCCACGGGACTTGATGTTGTTAAGGCTCTCGGAATGGGAAAGGATGCCGAAAAATATATTGCGGAGCTTGCCGAGCTTAATATGACCGTTCAGAGTCTTATCAAAAAGCTTCTTGTTCAGAACGGATACCCCGAAAACTATCTTGAAACTCCCTACACCTGCAAGAAGTGCGAGGATACGGGATTTGTTGGCGGCTTTGCCTGCGAATGCAGAAAAGAGCTTCTAAAAAAGCTTGCCAAAGATGAGCTTGCGGCAGTTTCGCAAAGCAGTGAATGCACATTTGATAATTTCAATCTTGACTATTACCCCCTTCCCGTTGATGAAAGTCTTGGTGTTTCACCCCGAAAAAGAATGAGCGAAATTCTTGAATACTGCAAATGCTATGCAGAGGATTTTGATGAAAGCTCCGAGGGTCTTTATATGCACGGTGCAACGGGTCTCGGCAAAACCCATCTTTCGCTTGCAATAGCAAATGTTGTTGCAGAAAAGGGCTACAGAGTTATTTACGGCTCTGCACACAATATTCTTTCAACTCTTGAAAAAGAAAAATTCGGTTCAGGCAACAGCAACAAATATGAAAAAGAGCTGCTTGAATGTGACTTGCTGATAATTGACGACCTCGGCTCCGAATTTTCAACGCAATTCACCACAGCCGCTATATATAATATTGTTAACACAAGAATAAACTGCTCAAAGCCCGTTATTATCAGCACAAATCTTACAGAAACGGAGCTTGAAGCAAAATATACACAAAGAATAACATCGAGAATAATCGGCAACTATGTTTCTCTGCTTTTCCTCGGAAAAGATATAAGACAAATCAAAAAATCATTTTAAGGTGAAAATATGGATATAATTCGCGAATTGACATCACAGTTCAATCTCCAGACCTGGCAGGTTGAAAACACGGTAAAACTTATTGATGAGGGCAACACAATCCCCTTCATTGCACGATACAGAAAAGAAGCTCACGGCACACTCGATGACCAGGTTATCAGGGAGCTTTCGGAAAGACTTGAATACCTTCGCAATCTTGACAAAAGACGCGAAGAGGTGCGTTCACTTATTGAGGGTCAGGAAAAGCTGACGGATGAAATTTCCGCAGCACTTGATAAGGCTGCAACTATAACCGAAATTGAAGATATATACAGACCCTTCAGACCCAAGAGAAAAACCAGAGCTTCCGTTGCAAGAGAAAAGGGGCTTGAGCCGCTTGCAGATGCTATCTTTGAGCAATCTGCAGAATCTCCTGCTCCGCTTGAAATGGCGGCAGAATATATAAATGAAGAAAAAGGCGTTGAGTCTGCAGAGGATGCACTCAAAGGTGCAATGGATATTATCGCAGAAAACATTTCGGATGATGCCGATATCCGCCGCAGACTGCGTAACCTTTTCACTGTTATCGGCGTTGTTTCAACCTCGGCAACAGATAAGGATGCCGAAAGCGTTTATACAATGTATTATGATTACTCCGAGCCCGTCAGCAAAATTGCAGGTCACAGAGTGCTCGCAATAGACAGAGGCGAAAGAGAAAAGTTTCTTAAAGTCAGCGTAACGCTCGATGCGGTTAAAGCGGCAAATGTTATCACGAGTGCAACGCTTAAACCCGAAGGCTCACCCTGCACCGAAACGGTAAGAGAAGCGGGTGCGGATGCCTATGAGCGATTGATTTATCCTTCAATCGAGCGAGAAATCAGAAATATGCTCACCGAAAACGCAGCCGCAAAGGCAATTTCGGTTTTTGCTCTCAACACAAAAGAGCTTCTTCTTGCTCCTCCCGTAAAGGGCAAAACCGTTATAGGTCTTGACCCCGGCTACAGAACGGGCTGCAAGGTTGCAGTTGTTGACCCCACGGGCAAGGTGCTTGACACGGGCGTTATATATGTTACACATTCCGATGCACAGAGAAACCAGGCAAAGGAGCTTCTCAAAAAGCTTATTGCAAAGCATAATGTAAACTGCATTTCAATCGGTAACGGCACAGCTTCAAAGGAAACTGAAATTTTCGCCGCAGAAATTCTGCGTGAAATAAATGCGGATGTTTCATATATGGTTGTAAGCGAGGCGGGTGCTTCGGTTTATTCGGCATCAAAGCTTGCGGCTCAGGAATTCCCGCAGTTTGATGTTTCTCTCAGAAGTGCCGTTTCAATCGCAAGACGACTTCAGGATCCACTTGCAGAGCTTGTTAAGATTGACCCCAAGGCAATCGGTGTTGGTCAGTATCAGCACGATATGCCGCCCAAAGAGCTTGATGCCGCCCTTGACGACGTTATCGAAGATGCGGTTAATATGGTTGGTGTTGACCTCAACACAGCCTCTGCTCCCCTTCTTTCAAGAGTTTCCGGCATCAACTCAACCGTTGCAAAAAATATTGTTGAATTCAGAAATGAAAACGGTGAATTCAAAGAGCGTTCACAGCTCAAAAAAGTGCCCAAGCTCGGAGCAAAGGCGTTTGAGCAGTGTGCAGGCTTCTTAAGAGTTCCCGAAAGCAAGAATATTCTTGATAACACGGGCGTTCACCCCGAAAGCTACAAAGCGGCAAAAGAGCTGCTTGAAATATGCGGCTTTTCGCTTAAAGATATAGGCGGTGAAGAAATTTCAAAGATTGCGGGTCAGGTTGGTCTTCTGGGCGAAGAAAAGGTTGCCGATAAGCTCGGAATAGGTGTTCCCACACTTAAAGATATTGTAAAAGAGCTTATTCAGCCTGCAAGAGATCCCCGTGACGAGCTTCCCCCTCCGATGCTCAGAACAGATGTTATGGATATGAAAGACCTTGTTCCCGGTATGGAGCTTAAAGGCACAGTCAGAAATGTTACGGATTTCGGTGCTTTCATTGACATCGGCGTTCATCAGGACGGTCTTGTTCACATTTCACAGATAACAAATAAATTTATAAAACACCCCTCCGAGGTGCTTAAGGTCGGAGAGGTTGTTACCGTTTGGGTAATGTCGGTTGACGTTGCCAAAAAGCGTATTTCGCTCACAATGAAAGAGAAAAAATCACAGGAGAAATAAAAAGTGGCAGATAAATTCAGACAAGATTTAACAAGCGGCAGCGTTTCTAAGC
>X66_Mouflon__coassemble_39_pt1 | contig 10549 bp, 5 predicted proteins | sample X66_Mouflon__metabat2_high_PE_003 | metagenome-assembled genome bin X66_Mouflon | reverse complement strand
GGGTAACGAAGCTCTTGATGAAAACAACCGTTTCGTAAGACCCAAAATCACAGCAAGATTCAGAGACGAGTTCATTGAAATCGACAACACAAAGGTTGACTATATGGACGTTTCGCCCAGAATGGTTGTTTCAGTTGCAACTGCAATGATTCCCTTCCTTGAAAACGATGACGCCAACCGTGCTCTTATGGGCTCGAACATGCAGCGTCAGGCAGTTCCCCTTCTTAAAACAAGTGCTCCTCTCGTTGGTACGGGTATGGAGTATAAGGCAGCGGTTGACTCGGGTGTTACCGTTCTTGCAAAGGCAGACGGTATCGTTACCAAGGTAAGTGCAGACGGCATCACAATCAAAGAGGATGACGGCTTCTCACGCTACTATGAGCTCATCAAGTTTATGCGTTCAAACCAGGGCACCTGCATTAACCAGAGACCCATTGTTGAAGTTGGTCAGAGAGTAGAAAAGGGCGAGGTTATTGCCGACGGTCCCGCAACAGACCACGGCGAAATCAGCCTTGGCAAGAATGCTCTCATCGGCTTTATGACCTGGGAAGGTTATAACTACGAAGACGCTGTTCTTGTAAACGAAAAAATCGTTCGTGACGATGTTTACACATCAGTTCACATTGAAGAATATGAAACCGAAGCAAGAGATACAAAGCTCGGTCCCGAAGAGATTACCAGAGATATTCCCAATGTCGGCGAGGATGCACTCGGCAACCTTGATGACAGAGGCATTATCCGCATCGGTGCAGAGGTTCATTCAGGCGATATTCTTGTTGGTAAGGTAACACCCAAGGGTGAAACAGAGCTTACCGCAGAAGAAAGACTTCTCCGTGCTATTTTCGGTGAGAAGGCAAAGGAAGTAAGAGATACTTCACTTAAGGTTCCTCACGGTGAATACGGCGTTGTTGTTAATGTTGAAGTATTCACAAGAGAAAACAGTGATGAGCTTTCACCCGGCGTAAACAAGGTTGTTCGCTGCTACATTGCCCAGAAGCGTAAGCTTTCTGTTGGTGATAAGATGGCGGGCCGCCACGGTAACAAGGGTGTTGTTTCAAGAATTCTTCCTCAGGAGGATATGCCCTTCCTTCCCGACGGCACACCTCTTGATATTGTTCTTAATCCCCTCGGTGTTCCCTCACGTATGAACATCGGTCAGGTTCTTGAGGTTCATCTCGGCTTTGCTGCAAGAGCACTTGGCTGCAAGATGATGACTCCCGTATTTGACGGTGCACACGAAGATGACATCAGAGATGCATTTATTGAAGCAAACCGTCTTTCAATGGAAGAGGCAGAGAAGAAGGCTGCTGAAAAGGGCGTTGAATTCGACCCCGAAACAGTTCCACAGCTTCGCCTTGACTGCAAATCAATCCTTACTGACGGACGCACCGGCAGAAAGTTTGATAACCCCGTAACCGTAGGTGTTATGTATTATCTCAAGCTCCATCACCTTGTTGACGATAAGATTCACGCACGTTCAACAGGTCCCTACTCACTCGTTACACAGCAGCCCCTCGGCGGTAAAGCCCAGTTCGGCGGTCAGCGTTTCGGTGAAATGGAAGTTTGGGCACTTGAAGCTTACGGTGCAGCATATACTCTTCAGGAAATTCTCACTGTTAAATCTGACGATGTTGTGGGCAGAGTAAAGACCTACGAAGCAATCGTCAAGGGTCAGAATGTTCCCACACCCGGTATCCCCGAATCTTTCAAGGTTCTTATCAAAGAACTTCAGTCACTCGCACTCGACATCAAGGTTCTTGATGAAAACAACGAGGAGATTGACCTTCGTCAGTCGTTTGACAATGACGATGCAGGCTTTGTTCCCGACGATAAGACATTCCAGAATGTTAACGACGTTGAGCAGAGCGATGAGTTTATTATCGATGAAGAGAGCGAAGAAAACGACATCTTCATCAGAGCAGAAGCAGATGACGATGAAATCTATGCGGATTTTGAAGACGATTACAGTGCAGAGGATTTCGGTCTTGACTTTGAAAGCTCGGAGGACGATTATAATTAATCGCCATTTTCCCAAAAGAGAATTAACGGAAAGGGGCATCGTTTGATGGAAAACATTGAATCAAACAGCAATCTTACATTTGAATCAATAAAAATCGGCCTCGCATCTCCCGAACAGATTATTGCCTGGGCAGGCGGTGAAGAGGGCAGCGATAAGGGCGAAGTTAAAAAGCCCGAAACCATAAACTACAGAACTCTCAAGCCCGAAAAAGACGGTCTTTTCTGCGAAAGAATTTTCGGACCTCAGAAGGACTGGGAGTGTCATTGCGGTAAATATAAGAGAATCCGCTATAAGGGCAAGGTCTGCGAGCGTTGCGGCGTTGAAATAACAAGAGCAAAGGTACGCCGTGAGAGAATGGGTTATATCAGACTTGCAGCACCCGTTTCCCACATCTGGTATTTCAAGGGTATTCCCTCGAGAATGGGTCTTATCCTTGATATATCACCCAGAGACCTTGAAAAGGTTCTTTATTTTGCAAAGCATATCGTTATTGATCCCGGCGATACTCCGCTTGAAAAGTGCCAGACACTTGATGAGAAGGATTATGAAGAGTACCGCCTCAGATATGAAGATGATTTCAGAGCAGGTATGGGTGCAGAAGCAATCAAAGAGCTTCTTGCCGAAATCGACCTTGAGGCTCTTTCAGCTCAGCTTAAAGAAGAGATGGAAACTGCCGCAGGTCAGAAGAAGGCAAAGATTCTTAAGCGTCTTGAGGTTGTTGAAGCTTTCAGACAGTCGGGCAACAGACCCGAGTGGATGATTCTTGATGTTGTTCCCGTTATCCCCCCCGAGCTCAGACCTATGGTTCAGCTTGAAGGCGGCAGATTTGCAACATCAGACCTTAATGACCTTTACAGACGAGTTATCAACAGAAATAACCGTCTTGCAAAGCTTATGGAGCTCGGATCTCCCGACATCATCATCAGAAACGAAAAGAGAATGCTTCAGGAAGCTGTTGACGCACTTATCGATAACGGCAGAAGAGGCAGACCCGTAACCGGTCCAAACAACAGAGCTCTCAAGTCACTTTCGGATATGCTTAAAGGTAAGCAGGGCCGTTTCAGACAGAACCTTCTCGGTAAGCGTGTTGACTACTCGGGCCGTTCGGTTATCGTTGTTGGTCCCGAACTCAAGCTTTATCAGTGCGGTCTTCCCAAGGAAATGGCACTTGAGCTCTTCAAGCCCTTCGTTATGAAGCGTCTTGTTGAAACAGAGGTTGCAGGTAACATCAAGTCAGCTCGTAAGATGGTTGAGCGTTCAAATCCCGCAGTATGGGATGCACTTGAAATCGTTATCAAAGACCATCCCGTTATGCTTAACCGTGCTCCCACTCTTCACAGACTCGGTATTCAGGCATTTGAGCCCGTTCTTGTTGAAGGCAGAGCAATCAGACTTCATCCTCTTGTTTGTACCGCTTTCAACGCCGACTTCGACGGCGACCAGATGGCTGTTCACGTTCCTCTTTCGGCAGAGGCTCAGGCAGAAGCACGTTTCCTTATGCTTGCTGCAAACAACCTCCTCAAGCCTTCGGACGGACGTCCCGTTGCGGTTCCTTCGCAGGATATGATTCTGGGTTCATATTATCTTACTCTTGTTAATGATAATAACCCCGCAAATTCGGATTATAACCCCGAAGATCCCTATGAGCCCGGTGCTCCCACCGAGTTTATTGATGAAAACGGTGAAAAACATTATATATACAGCACATTCACAAGTGTTGACGAGGCAATGATGGCTTATGATGAAGGCGACATCGGTCTTCACGTAACAATCAGAATCCGTATGACCAAAGAGGTTAACGGCGTGCCCGTAACAAAGCTTGTTAAAACAACTCTCGGTAAGATTATCTTCAACACACCCATTCCTCAGGATCTCGGATTTATCGACAGAACAAATCCCGATAATCTCTTCACTCCCGAGGTTGATGTGCTTGTTAACAAGAAGATGCTCGGCAAGATTGTTGACCGCTGCATCAAGGTTCACGGCACAGCAGTAGCAGCAGATGTTCTTGATAAAATCAAGGCTCAGGGCTACAGATACTCAACACGAAGCGGTATCACCGTTGCAGTTTGCGATGCAACAATTCCTCCCAAGAAGAAGGAATTGCTTGCTCAGGCTGAAGCAAAGGTTGCAGAAATCACACGCAGCTACGAAAGAGGCTTTATGACAAATGATGACCGTTCAGAAGCCGTTATTAAAGCATGGGATATCTGCACCAAGGAAGTTGCTGCAGAGCTTAAGAAGAACTTCAACAAGTTCAACCCCATCAATATGATGCTTGATTCGGGTGCCCGTGGTAACGATTCACAGCTTCGTCAGCTTGCAGGTATGCGTGGTCTTATCGCAAACACAGCAGGTAAAACAATCGAAGTTCCCATCAAGGCTAACTACCGAGAGGGACTTAACATTTCAGAATACTTCATTTCTTCCCGTGGTGCACGTAAAGGTCTTGCCGATACTGCTCTTCGTACAGCTGACTCGGGTTATCTTACCCGCCGTCTTGTTGACGTTTCACAGGAAGTTATCATTCATCAGGAAGACTGCCATTGCACAGACGGTATCAACGTTTATGATATTTATGACGGCGATCCCAAGTTCGGCGGCAGAAAGATTGTTGGTCTTGCAGAAAGACTTACAGGCAGATACCTTCTTGAAGATTATATTGACCCCGAAACCGGCGAACTCCTTGCAAGCAAGGATGTAATGGTTACCGATGTTGTGGCTGAAAAGGTTGCAGCAAGCGTTCAGAAGGAAACAGAAAAGAAGATTGCATCGGGTGAGCTTCCCGAGGGCAGCAGAGCACAGATTAAGATTCGCTCGCTTCTTTCATGCTGCTCCGAACGCGGCGTATGTATCAAGTGCTACGGTTCAAACCTTGCAACCGGCGACCCCGTTACCGTTGGTGAGGCAGTAGGTATTATCGCTGCTCAGTCAATCGGTGAACCCGGTACACAGCTTACAATGAGAACCTTCCACACCGGCGGTGCTGCTGACCAGTCGGATATTACAACCGGTCTTCCCAGAATTGAAGAACTCTTTGAAGCTCGTAAGCCCAAGGTTCTTGCAATTATGAGTGAGATCGAAGGTGATGTATCCTTCCGCGAAATCAAGAAGAGCCAGCACGTTATTGTTACCGGTGCCGACGGTGACGAAAGAGCCTACCTTATTCCCTACGGCTTCCGCCTTAAGGTTGAAGAAGGTCAGCATATTCCCAAGGGTGCACAGCTCACCGAAGGTGCACAGAGCCCCGCAGATATTCTTGCAATTCTCGGTGTTGAGGCAGTTCACGATTACCTTATCAGAGAAGTTCAGAGAACCTACCGTATGCAGGGTGTTGACATCAACGATAAGCATATCGAGGTTATCGTTCGTCAGATGATGAGAAAGGTAAGAGTTTCCGAGCCCGGAGATTCCAAGTTCCTTCCCGGCGTTGTTGTTGATAAGGTTGAACTCCGTGAAGAGAATGAGCGTATCGCAAAGGAAGCTGCAGAAAAGGGCACAGAGCCCAAGTTTGCAGAGGCAGTTCCCACTCTTATGGGTATCACCAAGGCTTCTCTTGCAACTGATTCATTCCTTTCGGCTGCTTCATTCCAGGAAACAACAAGAGTTCTCACCGATGCCGCCATCAAGGGTAAAACAGATCCTCTCGTAGGTCTTAAGGAGAACGTAATCATCGGTAAGCTCCTTCCCTCAGGCACGGGTATGAAATGCTACAGCAATGTTGAAGTGTATGCAACACAGAAGTTAGGTAATATTGCTGAAAATGCAGAGTAATTTTTGTAGAAAGTGTTGACAAACAGGGTTATCCTGTGATAAAATCTAAAATTGTGGTGTCCAGAACCCTGTGCTTTCGGGTGCGGGGTTCATAACACGATATAATTTTCAAAGAAAGGAGAGAGTATTTTTGCCTACCTTTAATCAGCTTGTTCGTAACGGCAGAGAAACACTTGTTAAGAAGCCCAAGGCTCCCGCACTTTTGAAGGGTCTCAACTCAAAGAAGAATGTTCTTACAGATCAGGATTCACCCCAGAAGCGTGGCGTTTGCACCGCTGTTAAGACTGCAACCCCCAAAAAGCCCAACTCAGCTCTTCGTAAGATCGCAAGAGTTCGTCTCACAAACGGCATTGAGGTTTCAGCTTACATCCCCGGTGTTGGCCATAACCTTCAGGAGCACTCCGTAGTGCTTATCCGCGGCGGCCGTGTTAAGGACCTTCCCGGTGTTCGTTACCACATCATCCGCGGTTCACTTGATACCCAGGGCGTTAACGGCAGAATGCAGAGCCGTTCAAAGTACGGTGCAAAGCGTCCTAAGGCAGCAAAGAAATAATTTGCCGCAAATTTTCAGTTAGCAGACAAATCTTCTTGCAGGCGAAAAAACAATGAATGTTTTTCGACCAATGTGAGAGTATATTATATATAGATAGTATGCTTCTGCGTTGGCGCCACGGGAATTTGTCACTCGAGTACCTATGATATCATTACTATGAAGGAGGGAAGTAAAGTGCCAAGAAGAGGCAATATAGCAAAACGTGAAGTTTTGCCTGATCCGCTTTACAACTCAAAACTTGTCACTCGACTTATCAACAATGTTATGTATGATGGTAAGAAGGGTGTAGCTCAGAAGATCGTATATGATGCTTTTGACATTATCAAAGAAAAGACAGGCAAGGAGCCCCTTGAGGTTTTTGAGGCAGCAATGGAAAATGTTATGCCCGTTCTCGAAGTTAAGGCTCGCCGTGTCGGTGGTGCAACCTATCAGGTTCCCATGGAAGTTCGTCCCGAGAGAAGACAGACTCTCGGTCTTCGTTGGATCACAACCTACAGCCGTGCTCGTTCAGAGAGAACAATGAAGGAAAGACTTGCCAACGAAATCATTGATGCTACCAACTCAACAGGTGCAGCATTCAAGAAGCGTGAAGATACCCATAAGATGGCAGAATCCAACAAGGCATTCGCACACTTCAGATGGTAATCTTACTGCGATTAATCTAAACTTTTTAATTATTTTCGGAGGTTCATATGCCAAGACAGGTATCTCTTGAGATGACCAGAAACATTGGTATTATGGCTCACATTGACGCCGGCAAAACAACCACCAGTGAGCGTATTCTGTTCTACACAGGTAAAACTCATAAGATTGGCGAAACACACGATGGTGCTGCAACAATGGACTGGATGGAGCAGGAGCAGGAGCGTGGTATCACTATCACATCCGCTGCTACCACCTGTTTCTGGAAGGACCACCGCGTAAACATCATCGATACTCCGGGTCACGTTGACTTCACAGTTGAAGTTGAGCGTTCACTCAGAGTTCTTGATGGTTCTGTTACAGTTCTTTGCGCTAAGGGCGGCGTTGAGCCTCAGTCTGAAACCGTTTGGAGACAGGCTGATAAATACCGTGTTCCCAGAATGGTCTATGTAAATAAGATGGACATTATGGGTGCAGACTTCTATCGTGTTATCGATATGATGAAGGAACGCCTTAAGTGTAACGCAGTTCCCATTCAGCTTCCCATCGGTGCTGAATCGGATTTCAAAGGAATTATCGACCTTGTTATTATGAAGGCTTATTACTACAATGATGACAAGGGTATTGACATCACTGTTACCGATATTCCCGATGATATGAAAGAGCTTGCTGAAAAATACCGCAACGAGCTCGTTGAGTCTGTTGCAGAGCAAGACGATGCACTTCTTGAGAAGTTCTTTGAAGGTGAAGAGCTCACCGTTGAAGAAATCAAGACCTGCATCAGAAAAGCAACTATTGATAACGCTATGGTTCCCGTTGTTTGCGGCACATCATACCGTAACAAGGGCGTTCAGCTCCTTCTTGATGCAATAGTTGACTATATGCCCGCCCCCACAGATATTGAGGCTATCAAGGGCATTAACCCCGATACACAGGAAGAGGAAGTAAGACATTCTTCGGATGACGAGCCCTTCTCAGCTCTTGCATTCAAGATTGCAACCGACCCCTTCGTTGGTAAGCTCTGCTTCTTCAGAGTTTATTCGGGTAAGGTTGAAACAGGTGCTTCTGTTTACAACTCAACAAAAGATAATAATGAGCGTATGGGTAGAATTCTGCAGATGCACTCCAACCACAGACAGGATATTGACTGCTGCTATGCAGGTGATATTGCTGCTTGCGTTGGTGTTAAGCAGACAACAACAGGTGATACCCTTTGCGATCCCAAACATCCCATAATTCTTGAATCAATGGAATTCCCCGAGCCCGTTATCAGAGTTGCCATCGAGCCCAAGACCAAAGCAGGTCAGGAAAAGATGGGTATTGCTCTTGCAAAGCTTGCTGAAGAAGACCCCACATTCAAGTGCTACACAGATGAAGAAACCGGACAGACCATCATCGCAGGTATGGGCGAGCTCCATCTTGAAATCATCGTAGACAGACTTCTCCGTGAATTCAAGGTTGAAGCTAATGTTGGTCAGCCTCAGGTTGCATACCGTGAAACCATTACTCAGGCTGCTGATACTGATACCAAGTATTCACGTCAGTCAGGCGGTAAGGGTCAGTACGGTCACGTTAAGATGAGAATTGAACCCAACCCCGAAAAGGGTTACGAGTTTGTTAACAACATCGTCGGCGGTGCTATTCCCAAGGAATACTTCAATGCTATTGAAGCCGGTGTTAAGGGTGCTATGCAGACCGGTGTTCTTGCAGGCTACAACGTTGTTGACGTTAAGGTAACACTTTACGACGGTTCATATCACGAAGTTGACTCTTCAGAAATGGCCTTCAAGATTGCCGCATCAATGGCATTCAAGGATGCTATGAAGAAGGCTGCTCCCGTTCTTATGGAGCCCATTATGAAAACTGCTGTTATCGTTCCCGATGATTATATGGGCGATGTTATCGGCGATATTAACTCACGCCGCGGTATGATTCAGGGTTCAGAAACAAGAACCGGTGCTGTTCAGATCAATGCATTTATCCCCCTGTCAAATATGTTCGGTTACGCAACATCGCTTCGTTCCAGAACTCAGGGCAGAGGCCAGTATGCAATGGAACCCAGCCACTATTCAGAAGTTCCCAAGTCAATTTCTGAAAAGATTATCAACGAGAAATAATTAATTATTTCTATTTTTAAAAAAAGACTTGAAATTTACTATCTAAATTGGTAAAATGGAGCTATGCACACGCATAGACTTATATTTGCTTATTAAAAGGGAGGAAATACCAATGGCAAAAGCAAAATTTGAACGTAATAAGCCCCACGTTAATATCGGTACCATCGGTCACGTTGACCACGGTAAGACAACTCTTACTGCTGCTATCACAAAGACCCTCGCTATGAAGGGCGGCGCAGACTTCATCGACTACGCTAACATCGATAAGGCTCCCGAAGAGAGAGAGCGCGGTATCACAATCAACACAGCACACGTTGAGTACGAAACAGACAACCGTCACTATGCTCACGTTGACTGCCCGGGCCACGCTGACTATATCAAGAACATGATCACTGGTGCTGCTCAGATGGACGGCGCTATCCTTGTTATCGCTTCAACAGACGGCCCCATGGCTCAGACTAAGGAACACCTTCTTCTTGCTCGTCAGGTTGGCGTTCCCAGAATCATCGTTTTCATGAACAAGGTTGACCAGGTTGACGATCCCGAACTCCTCGAGCTCGTTGAAATGGAAATCCGTGAGACTCTTGCTGAGTATGAATTCGACGAAGATGCTCCCATCATCAAGGGTTCAGCTCTCCAGGCTCTCAGCTACGAAGGCGGCGACATCAACGCTCCCGAGCTTGCTCCTATCCATGAACTTATGGCAGCTGTTGACGAATATATCCCCACTCCTGACCGTAAGGCAGACCTTCCCTTCATTATGCCCGTAGAAGACGTATTCACAATCACAGGTCGTGGTACTGTTGCTACAGGTAGAGTTGAAAGAGGTCAGCTCAAGACAGGTGAAGAAGTTGAAATCGTTGGTCTTACAGACGAAAAGAGAAAGGTAGTTGTTACCGGTATCGAAATGTTCCGTAAGATTCTTGACTACGCAGAGGCAGGCGACAACATCGGTGCTCTTCTTCGTGGTGTTCAGAGAACAGAAATCGAACGTGGCCAGGTTCTTGCAAAGCCCGGTTCAATCAACCCCCACACAAAGTTCACCGGTCAGGTTTACGTTCTTTCAAAGGAAGAAGGCGGCCGTCATACTCCCTTCTTCAACAACTATCGTCCTCAGTTCTATTTCAGAACAACTGACGTTACAGGCGTTATCAGCCTTCCCGAAGGCACAGAAATGTGTATGCCCGGCGACAACGTTGATATGAACGTTGAGCTTATCACTCCCATCGCTATTGAAAAGGGTCTCCGTTTCGCTATCCGTGAAGGCGGCAGAACTGATGGTTCAGGCGTTGTTATTGATATTGCTGAATAATTAAAAAATCATTTTTTGGAGCAACCGCAAGGTTGCTCCTTTTTTTGTTGATAAACTCCGACAAATATGCTAATTTGAAATTACCGAAATAGTATGTTTTGTTTATGAATTGCAAAATCTGCGGTTATGAA
>X66_Mouflon__coassemble_37_pt1 | contig 10583 bp, 9 predicted proteins | sample X66_Mouflon__metabat2_high_PE_003 | metagenome-assembled genome bin X66_Mouflon | reverse complement strand
ATATACGGCATAAGTCTGCCGGCTGCACTGCAGCTGTTTTCATCCGCACAGGCAAAATTTCCAATATCAAGAAGCACGCCGAAATTGGGATTGCCAACGCCCGTAACGATTTTTTCAACCCTTTCGCTGTCCTGACAGAAGAAGCCGTGATTTTCAATCATAGTTTCAATTCCTTTGGAGGCGGCATATTCGGTTATTCTTCTGCAGCCTTCAACAAGAACGGGCAGAACATCTTCAAAGCCCTTGTGCGTTTTTATGTTTTCGGGCATTGACCAGGCTGCATCGTGGCGAAGCTTTTTAACGCCCATAATCTCTGCAACATCAATCTTTCTGCAAACACGTTCAACCTCTGCATCAAGACCGTTTTCGCCGAGAAGATTTGCACCGATTGTGTAAATCAGAACGGGAAGAGAATGCTTTTCGCTTTCTTCCCTTATCATTGCGGCATATTCCGCTTCCGAAACGCCCTCGGGAGGGGAAAGGTCAATGAATTCAATTCCGTCAAAGCCCATTTCTTTGGCTTTTTTTATAATGCTCAGCTGAGTTTCTTCACCCGAATTTATAAGCTGCTGAAAGCTGTAGCTGCTGACACCTATGTTCATATTTTTCTCCTCAGCAACCGTGGCTCTTAAGGAATTCAACGGCTTTTCTGATGTCCTTTTCGGGGTCATCGCCAACTTCTCTTTCAATGGTAAGGAAGCCCTTATAGCCAATATCCTCAAGTGCTGCAAGATATTCTTTCCAGTTTACGCTGCCTTCGCCGAGAGGTACTTCGATGAAGGAATCCTCTGTAACAATAACATCCTTCTTTAAGCCGTAAACGATTTCGGGGTCTTTATAGAAAATCTGCTTGCCGTCTTTTGCGTGGGTATGAACAATATATTTCTGAAGGTTGTAAACAGCCTTTGCGGGGTCATCGCCCGTTACCATAACAAGGTTTGCAGGGTCAAGGTTAACGCCTACGCCCGTTGAGCCGAGGGAATCAAGGAATTCCTTGAGGGCTGCAGATGTTTCGGGGCCTGTTTCGATTGCAAAATGTGCACCGATTGAATCTGCATAGCGTGAAAGCTCAAAGCAAGCCTCCTGCATAACCTTATATCTGTCGTGGTTTTTATCTTCGGGAACAACGCCGATATGGGTTGTAACAACTTCTGTTCCGAGTTCCTTTGCAAGGTCAATTATTCTCTTTGATTTTTCAACCTTTGCAGGGTTGTTTTCTGCAAAGCTGAATCCGCCGCCGCCAAGGTCGCCGCAAAGAGCTGAAATAACAAGTCCGTTATCCGCAACAAGCTTTTTGAATTCCGAGATTTTAGCGGCATTCATATTTTCGGGAGCCATTTCGCCCCTTGTTGCATAAACCTGAATACCCTGAGCACCAACCGCCGCAGCCTTTTTAACTGCCGTGGGAATATCGGTGCGGAAACTGTCAATAATTACGCCTATAGGAAATCTGCCCATAATAAACACTCCTTAATGGAAATATTGTTTGACATAATAATATCAAACAATAGTTTAATTATCAAGTTTTTTTCAAAATATCTTTACATTTTATTTTTTGTGGTATATTATATAATAGATAAAATATGATATTACGGAGGCGTAATTATGTCTAAAATCAAAGTAGCGGTTATCGGATGCGGAAATATTGCAAATTCATCGCATATTCCCTCATATCTCAACAATCCCGAGGTTGAAATCAAATATTTCTGTGACCTTATTCCCGAAAAAGCTCAGGCTTGTGTTGAAAAATACGGCTGCGGTCAGGCTGTTGTTGATTATCACGATTTTCTTAATGACCCCGAGCTTGATGCGGTTTCGGTTGGCACTCAACATGATTTTCCCTCAATCATTTCAATAGATTTTATGAGAGCAGGCAAGCACGTGCTTTGCGAAAAGCCTGCAGCAAGAATTCTTTCCGAAGCTCTTGAAATGCAGAAGGTTGCTCACGAAACGGGCAAAATACTCAATATCGGCGTTTGCAACAGATTCAATACCTATGTTATGAAAATAAGAGAGCTTATTGAAAGCGGAGAACTCGGTGAGGTTTATCACGTTTATGCCTCCTTCCGCAGCCACCGTTCAATCCCCGGCATAGGCGGCGATTTCACAACGAAGGCAAAATCGGGCGGCGGTGCACTTATCGACTGGGGCGTTCATTTTATTGACCTTGTTCTTTATTGCTGCATGGATCCCAAGCCTCTCACAGCATCGGGCGAAGCCTTCTGCAAGCTCGGTAAGGATATTCCGAATTATACATACACAAGTATGTGGGCAAAGGAAACTGCGGATATGAACGGCACCTACGATGTTGATGATTCGGTTGTTGGCGTTGTTCGCACCGAAGGCCCCGTTATAAGCTTTAATGGTGCCTGGGCACAGAATATCGGCGAAAGAGAAATGTTCATTGATTTTATGGGTGACAAAGCAGGTATCAGATTGCAGTATTGCTCGGATTTCAAGCTCTGGTCGGTCAAGAACGGTATGCTTACCGAAACACAGGTTTCAAGTCAGACAAGAGATATGTATCAGAACGAAATTGACGGTTTTGTAAAATCCATAAAAACCGGTGAAAAAAATCAGCAGTATATTGATTATGCCGTGCAGACTTCAAAAATTCTGCAGGCTATTTACGATTCATCCGAATCACACAGAGAAATTGTTATTGATTAAAAGGAGATATTAATTATGGAAATCAGAATTTTTAAGAATGAGCAGGAAATCGCACAGGCAGCAGGCAAGCTTTTCTGCGATGCCGTAAATGCAAAGAACAACCGCGTTCTCGGTCTTGCAACCGGTGCAACTCCCGTTCCCACCTATAACTATATGATCAGCGAATATGAGGCAGGCAAGGTTTCGTTCAAGGATGTAACAACCTTCAATCTTGATGAATACTGTGACCTTCCCAAGGAGCATAAAAACAGCTATTATTCGTTTATGTTTGAGAATCTTTTCTCAAAAACAGACATCAATCCCGAAAATGTTAACTTCCTTGACGGCAATACGGATGACCCCGAAGCAGAAAGTGCAAGATATGCCGCTGCAATCGCATCAAAGGGCGGAATTGATGTTCAGCTTCTCGGTATCGGCAGAAACGGCCACATTGCTTTCAATGAGCCCGCAGACGAATTTACGGGCGAAAGCTTTAAAATCGCTCTCACACAGAGCACAATCGACGCAAACTCAATTTATTTTGACGATATTCCCATGCCCCGCTATGCAATGACAATGGGCATCGGCTCAATTATGAAGGCAAAGAAAATTGTTCTTATCGCAACGGGTGCTTCAAAGGCAGAAGCTGTTAAAGGAATGATTGAAGGCCCCGTAACCCCGCAGCTTCCCGCATCAATTCTTCAGCAGCACGATGATGCTGTAATCTTCCTTGATGAGGCGGCTGCAGCACTTCTTAAGTAATCACACCCCGGAGGTTCAAAACAATGGATAAAAAAACATTTTATATAACAACGCCGATTTATTATCCCTCGGATAAGCTTCATATCGGCCATACTTATTCAACCGTTGCCGCAGATACAATGGCACGCTATAAAAGATTTCAGGGCTTTGATACCTTCTTCCTCACCGGTACCGACGAACACGGTCAGAAAATCGAAGATAAGGCAAAGGAAGCGGGCGTAACTCCCAAGGAGTATGTTGATAAAATCGTTGCAGGTATCAAAGATCTCTGGAAGCTTATGAATATCAGCAATGATAAATTTATCAGAACAACCGATGAATACCACGAAAAGGCTGTTCAGAAGATATTCAAAAAGATGTATGACAAGGGCGATATATACAAGGGCCATTATGAAGGTCTTTACTGCAAGCCCTGCGAGTCCTTCTGGACAGAAACCCAGGCGGTTGACGGCAAGTGCCCCGACTGCGGCAGACCCGTAACCAAGGAGCGTGAGGAAGCTTATTTCTTCAAGCTTTCCGCATATGCCGATAAGCTTCTCAAATACTATGAGGAGCATCCCGGATTCATCGAGCCCCAGAGCCGTCAGAATGAGATGGTTAATAACTTCATAAAGCCCGGACTTCAGGATTTGTGCGTATCCCGTTCATCGTTCAAATGGGGAATTCCCGTTCCCGTTAACGAGGATCACGTTATTTATGTGTGGCTTGATGCTCTCTCCAACTATATAACTGCTCTCGGCTTCGGCTCGGAGGATGACAGTCTTTATAAGAAATTCTGGCCCGCAGATGTTCACCTTATCGGTAAGGACATCATCCGTTTCCACACAATTTATTGGCCCGCTTTCCTTATGTCACTTGATGAGCCTCTTCCCGAAAAGGTTTACGGTCACGGCTGGGTGCTTCTTGAAGGCGGCAAGATGAGCAAATCAAAGGGAAATGTTGTTGACCCCGTTATTCTTGCTGAAAGATACGGAGTTGACGCACTCCGCTATTATCTTCTTCGTGAAATTGCATTCGGTTCAGACGGTATTTTCTCAAATGAAAACCTTATTAACCGCATAAATTCCGACCTTGCAAATGACCTCGGAAACCTTGTTTCAAGAACCGTTGCAATGGTTGAAAAATATTTCGGCGGCACAATTCCCGCAGAAAGAGAAGCGGGCGAATTCGATGCAGACCTCAAGGCTCTTGCCGCACAGACAAAGGCAGATGCAGAAGCAGACCTCGATAAGCTCAACTTCTCCGTAGCTCTTACAAACATCTGGAAGTTTGTTTCAAGAACAAACAAATATATTGACGAAACAGCACCCTGGACTCTTGCAAAGGATGAGAGCAAGAAGGCAAGACTTGCCGAGGTTATGTATAATCTTTGCGAGAGCATCAGAATTATCTCTGTTCTCATTGCTCCCTTTATGCCTGCAACTGCTGCCGAAATCCGTAATCAGCTTGGTGTAAAAGCAGATTTTGAGTGGGATGAGTGCGGCGTTTTCGGCAAGGAAGAAACATACACCGTTCATAAGGGCGGCATAATCTTCCCCAGAATTGACCTTGAAAAAGAGCTTGCAGAGCTTGAAGCTGCTCAGGCTGCGGCAAATCCCGTTAATCCTCTTAAAGAGGAAATTCAGGGTGTTGCCAAAATCGGAATTGATGATTTTGCAAAGGTTGATCTGAGAGTTGCAAAAATCATTGAATGCGAACCCGTAAAGAAAGCAAAGAAGCTTCTTAAATTAACTCTTGATGACGGCACGGGCGAGCCCAGAACCGTTGCATCGGGCATCGCAAAATGGTACAAGCCCGAAGACCTTATCGGCAAGAGCATTATTCTTGTTTCAAACCTCAAGCCCGCAGTTCTCTGCGGTGTTGAAAGCTGCGGTATGATTATTGCGGCTGATGCAGGTGAGGATGATGTCAAGGTTATTTTTGTTGACGGAGTTCCCGCAGGAAGCAAGGTAAGATAATGATTAATAATATCTTTGACAGTCACGCACATTACGACAGCGAAGCTTTTGATGCTGACCGAAAAGAGCTTTTGAACGCCCTGCAGCAACAGGGCGTTTGCGGCATTATAAACTGCGGAACGGATATTGCATCATCGCTTGTGAGCCTTGAGCTTTCTGATGAATTCAGCTTTGTTTATGCCGCCTGCGGCATTCATCCGCACGAGGCGGAGGGCTGTAAGCAGGGATATTTATCCGTTCTTAAAAAACTCTGTATGGAAAAGAAATGCGTGGCGGTGGGCGAAATCGGTCTTGATTATCACTATGATTTTTCACCCCGTGAAATTCAGCAGAAGGTTTTTGAACAGCAGCTTGTGCTCGCAAAGGAGCTTGATCTGCCCGTTATAGTTCACGACAGAGAATCGCACGAAGACACAATGACGCTTCTCAAACGCTATAAGCCAAAGGGCGTTGTGCATTGCTTTTCGGGTTCTGCCGAAATGGCAAAAGAGGTGCTCAAGCTCGGAATGTATATAGGTCTCGGCGGTGCGGTAACATTCAAAAACGCAAGAAAACCGCTTGAAGTTGCGGCAATGGTGCCCGATGACAGACTGCTTATTGAAACAGACTGCCCCTATATGACACCCGTTCCTTTCAGAGGAAAAAGATGCGATTCATCATTCATTCCCTATACGGCGGAAAAGCTTGCCGAGGTCAGAAACACAACGGCTGAAAATATTCTTGATATAACAAGAAAAAACGCAAACACTTTATTCGGATTGGAGCTTTAAAATGTTTTTTCACGAAAAAACCTATGATATTGATGAGCTTGTAAAGCATAATCTTCATCTGCACACCCGCTTTTCAGGCTGTGCAAAGCCCGAAATGATTGCGGCTGATATAGTTAAGAAAGCGGAGGAATGCGGTCTTGAAATGATTGCTCTCACCGACCATAACTATCCCCAGAAAAAGAATGCCGTTGCTCAGCAGAGATATGAAATTTTAAGAGAACTTGAAGGTATCGAAACTTCGGTCAAGGTGCTTGTGGGTGCAGAGCTTTCGGCTTACGGTGTAGGCAAATTTGCCGACGATATAAGCTGCGATAATTCGCTTGATTACAGACTTTACACCACAAACCACTATCATCAGGGTTATTGGGAGCATCCCGAAATAATAACTCCGAGAGCCTATGCCGAGCATATGCTTGCTATTATGGACAGCGTTATCGAAAGCGGAAGAGCAGACTGCTTTGCCCATCCGTTTATGGCGGGTTATATTCACGCTTTTGAGGATTCTCACGATGTTACCCGTGCTTTCACCGATAATGAAATCGGCGATATTATGGAAAAAGCGAATAATCACGAAATTGCGTGGGAGCTTAATGTGCCCGCAGTTTTGGGTGACCCCGAATTCTTCCACAGATATTTTCAGATCGGAAAAGAAGTGGGTGTTGTTTTCAACATAGGCACAGACGGTCACAGACTTGACAGGGTAGACAGCAAGCAGTTTGCCGAGCAATTCAAAGAAATCCTTTATTAACGGAGGACTGAATAATATGAAAAAGCTTTTTGCATTTATTCTTGTTTTGGTTATTGCGTTGAGTATGGCGGGCTGTAACATCAAAAAGGATGATATTGATGAAAAAGAAAGCAGCTCGGTTATAACAACCACGGAGCAGGTAACTCTGATTTATAATCACTTTAAGGACAGACTTCCCGATTTTGATTTTAAAAAAGAAGTGAAAGAAACCTACAGAGAAAGCCTGAGCTATGCCTTCTCTGTTGAATGCAGCGACAAAGAATTCAAAAAATATGTTTCGGCTCTTGAAGATGCGGGCTTTAATCAGAATGCGGTTTCTGCAGAAGGGTATTACACCGCAAGCACAGAGGATGCATATTTTGTTGAAGCGGCTCTTATTAACAGCATTCTGAATGTAAATGTAAAGAAAATATAAGAATTAAAGCGTGCCAAACGGCACGCTTTTTTTATAATATTATGCAAATCAATCCGCTGCAGCCTTCATTGATAATTCTTTCAAGAGTTTCCTGCAGCTTCATTCTGGCATCGCCCGGCATTCTGAAAAGCTTGTTGTGAAGTCCTTCGTTAACAAGTGAATGAAGTGAAGTGCCGAATATGTTGGATTCCCAGATCATCGAAGGGTTTTCTTCAAATTCTTTAAGCAGATATTTTATCAGCTCCTCCGATTGCGATTCGGAGCCCACTATCGGGGCAACCTCGGTCTGAATATCGGCTCTCATTATGTGAAGAGAGGGTGCACTTGCACGGAGCCTTACCCCATATCTGCCGCCCTGCTTCATAATTTCGGGCTCTTCAAGCGTGAGGTCGCTTATATCGGGAAGCACAATTCCATAGCCCGTTGCTTCAACCTCATCAAGAGCATTCTGAATTCGCTTATAGCCGCTGCTTGCCGCCGAAAGCTCCTTCATTTTTTTCATAAGTTCCAGCTCATTTTCAACCTCAATTCCCGTTTCTTCATTAAGTATTTTAAAGAAGAGCTTCGGCAGAAGCGAAACCGAGATTTTTGCACTGCCTGAGGAAAGGTCAATTTTTTCAAGATGTGAATTGTTTACATATTCACCTTCGGCAACCTTTTTGCTGAATTCTTCAACATCATTAACTTTTCTGAGCTTTGAAGCAAGTGAGCTTATCTCACCGAAAACGCTGCTTCGCAGCCAATGGTTTTTATCAAGAGAAGTTATCCAACCCGGCATATCAACTCTGATTTCCTTTAACGGAAACTCAAAAAGAACTCTTGAAAGAATATCCGAAATCTCATTCTGGCCAAGCTCAAGGCAATTTACGGCAAGCACCGAAACTCCGTATTTTTCCTGAAGCTGTGAGGCAAGCGAGCGTGCCTGCGGAGAATTCGGCTCCTTGCAGTTGAGAAGAACAACAAAGGGCTTTTTCAAATCTTTGAGCTCATTTATAACTCTTTCTTCCGCCTGAGCATATTCCTCCCTCGGAATTTCGCCGATTGCGCCGTCTGTTGTAACAATAATATCGATTGTTACGTGCTCTGTTATAACCTTTCTTGTGCCGATTTCGGCTGCCATATTAAACGGAATTTCCTCGTCAAACCAAGGGGTTTTTACCATTCTCGGGGTTTCGTCTTCGATATATCCGATAGCAGAGGGCACTATGTAGCCAACGCAGTCAATCATTCTTATTTTCATTTTAATCTGCGAGGGCAGCGAGATTTCAACCGCTTCCTCGGGAATGAATTTCGGCTCTGCCGTCATTATTGTCCTGCCCGCCGAGGATTGCGGAAGCTCATCCGTTGCACGCTCTCTTTTAGTCGCATTTTCAATGTTCGGAAGTACGGTTGACTGCATAAACTGCTTTATAAAGGTTGATTTTCCCGTTCGCACGGGACCCACAACACCTATGTAAATATCTCCGCCCGTTCTTGCGGCAATATCGCCGTAAATATTGTTGCTTGCCATTTTTATTCCTCCGTTTATAGTTTTCTGTAAAATCTATGCGGAGGAAGGACAAAGTATGCAAAAAAGCTCTGCAGAATTTCTGCAGAGCTTTTAAACTTATTTTTTAAATGAATTTTTAATCATTTCAAAAATTGAAGAGAAGAAGATAACAACGTGACCTCTGTTATCAACGGGTTTGAGTCCTTCAACGGGTTCGAGCGTGCCGTCTTCCGTGAGGGTCATAAACTGCGGGTATTTTTCATTTGAATGAACCGTAGGCTGACCGTCATAAAGAAGAACCCATTCAAGAAATTCCGCATAACCGTCGGCAAATTCGCTGTGGGTCTGCTCCCTTACAAACCAGGTGATTTCGGGGAATTCGCAGGTTGATGCATCAATCATCATATCGGGAGAAACGTGGTTGTGTCCCGAGCAGTATTCCGCCTGAACATAATCTTTGTCAAAAACCGTGCCGAAGGGCGAAGCACAGGTTGCACCGATGCTCATATACTCAACATCAATAAGCATATCCGCCTGCTCGGGAACGGTTACGGGAACGGGGATTGTTGAAAGACCGTAGCCCATTGATATGGTTACATCAACGCCGTTATCCATTGCATCCTGAATTATGTTTTCAAGCTCATTCTGAACATTGTAGTGATAATAATCAATCTTTTCAATCAGCACGGAATATTTCTCTTTATCGGTGAACATCGTTTCTTTTGCTTTTTCATAATATTCATCGGGAACAAAAGTCCAGAGCCCCGGCATTGTGCCGAAAACATCGCAAAGACCCTCCTGAAGAATTCTTTCAAGCTGGTCGTCAAGAACATTCTGCGCCCAGTTGAGCAGACCCTTTGCAATTCCCACATCATTAAGAATATGTATTAACGATGAAAGCATATCGCCCAAGGGATCAAAGCCCATTGCACCCTTAACAAGCTCCGCAAACTCTTCGCCCTTATCTCTGATTGAAGCTTCGTTTGCAAAAAGAGAACCCATAAGAGAAAGACCCTTGAATGCGGGGGAAAGGAAAGCGATTTTTTCAATATCGTCAGAGCCGAACTTTTCAAGATATGACGCAACAATGGTGTTGCCCTGGCTGTGACAAACGACAGAAACCTTTTTGTGACCCGTCAGCTCTTTAACCTCGTCAATAAAGCCTTCAAGAAGCTCTGCATTGTAAATCGGGTCAAGACGCCAGTCATAAATAAAGCTGTAATCTCCTGCGTTAGCGGAGAAGGGGGAGCAGGGAATCATATGCTGCTCGGCTGTGCCGATATTATCATCAGGTTCAAACGAAACATTGTAAAGTGAATTACCCTCTTCATCGCAGGCGAGCAGACCGAGAATTTTGTTAACTCCCCGCATTGCATAATCGCCGAAGCCTTCATAATCTCCCGCTATTGCGGCAACGCCGAGAGCTTTGAGAATATCGGGAATTGCTTTTAAAATTGCAGGAGTTTCGGGCGGAAAAGCAGAGATTTCATCCTCGGTATCCACATTTTCATAAAGTGCTTCGCCGAAGCCCTGAACATAAACAACGGGAGTTACTCCGCAGTCACATTCATCCGCCGCAGCAAAAGAAACAGACGAAACCGAGAAAATCATAACCGCCGCAAGGAATAAACTGATAATTTTTTTCATTTTATATCTACCCCTATTATATATTTTCGGCATATTCAGCCGCCTTTGCCGTTGCAAGCTTATCGCATCTTTCGTTTTCGGGATGGCCTGCGTGACCCTTGACCCAGATTATTTTATATTCGTGCTTGCCGATAAGGTATAAAAG
>X66_Mouflon__coassemble_34_pt1 | contig 11025 bp, 5 predicted proteins | sample X66_Mouflon__metabat2_high_PE_003 | metagenome-assembled genome bin X66_Mouflon | reverse complement strand
ATATGGACAGCGTTCAGAACGGACTCAATCTTACCTTGCGTCTGCTTCTCCGTTCGCCGTTTGTTGTTTTCGGTGCAATGGTGATGGCGTTTACGGTTGATACGAAGGCAGCAATAACCTTTGTTGTTCTTATTCCGCTGCTTTCGGCGGTTGTTTTCGGAATTCTTTTTTCGTGTGTTCCGCTTTATAAAAAGGTTCGCTCACATCTTGATGCCGTGCTCGGTTCTGCAAGAGAAAATCTTGTGGGGGCAAGAGTTTTGCGTGCATTCCGAAAAGAAAACGAGCAGGTTTCCGAGTTCGAGGCGAGAAATGAAGCTTTAACAAAAATGCAGGAATTTACGGGAAGAATCTCGGCTTTACTCAATCCCGTAACTTTTATTATTGTGAATATCGGAGTTGCCGTGCTTATTTATACCGGGGCACTCCGTGTTGAAGCGGGAATTATAACCCAGGGTGCGGTTGTTGCACTTTATAACTATATGTCGCAGATTCTTGTTGAGCTTGTTAAATTTGCAAATCTTATTATCAGCGTAACCAAATCCGTTGCTTGTGCAGGCAGAATTTCGGCGGTGCTTGAAACACCTGCAGATGTTTGTGAGGGCGACGGAAAAGAAAACGAAGAATCAGATGCGGCGGTTGAATTCGATAATGTCACCTTTACTTATGAGGGTGCAAGCGAAGCCTCCATTGAAAACATCTCATTTTCTGCACGCAAGGGTGAAACAATCGGAATTATCGGCTCAACCGGCTCGGGAAAAACAACGCTCATTAATCTTATTCCCGCTTTTTACAGAGCAGACAGCGGCGAAATACGCATATCGGGAAAACCGGTTGACGATTGGGATGAGGCTCTTCTTCGTGAGAGAGTTGCGGTTGTGCCCCAAAAATCCGTGCTGTTCAAAGGCACAATAAGGGATAATATGCTCTGGGGCAAAAGAGATGCAACCGATGAAGAAATATGGTCGGCTCTTGAAACTGCACAGGCCAAAGCTTTTGTTTCGGAAAAAGAGGGCGGGCTTGATGCTCCCGTTGAGCAGGGAGGCACTAATTTTTCGGGCGGTCAACGCCAAAGACTCTGCGTTGCAAGAGCAGTTATTTCCGATGCGGATATTCTTATTTTTGATGACAGCTCAAGTGCACTCGACTACGCAACCGATGCCGCTATGCGTAAGGCAATAGCCGCTTCTCAGGGTGATAAAACCGTGTTTATTGTTTCGCAAAGAACATCTTCAATTATGGGTGCGGATAAAATTATTCTGCTTGATGACGGAAAGGCGGAGATCGGCACTCACAGCGAGCTTCTGAAAATTAGCCCGGTTTACCGTGAAATTCATCTTTCACAGTTTGAGGAAGAGGAGGCGGCGGTATGAAAAAATCAACAGTAAAAAAAGTTCTGTTTTATGTGGGAAAATACCGTTTTCATCTTTTGTATCGGTTATTCTTGCGGCGGTCAGCGTTGCAATAGGTCTTTATATTCCCGTGCTTGCAGGCGATGCGATTGATACAATCGTTGATGCGGGCAAAGTGAATTTTGAAGCGTTGATGCCGTATCTTTACAAAATAGCAATTCTTGCCGTTTCTTCAGCACTCGTTCAATGGGTTATGAATACGCTCAATAACCGCATAACCTTCCGCGTTGTGCGTGACATCAGAAATGCGGCAATCAGGAAAATTCAGTTTTTACCGTTAAGCTATATCGATACCCACCCCGCAGGTGAAACCGTGAGCAGAATTATTGCTGATGCAGACCAGTTTGCAGACGGCTTGCTTATGGGCTTTACCCAGCTTTTCACGGGTGTTGTAACCATTGCGGGCACACTTGCTTTTATGCTTTCAATAAACGCAAAAATCGCTTTGGTTGTTGTTGTGCTCACTCCGATTTCTCTCTTTGTTGCCAGATTTATCGCAAAGCGAACCTTTTCAATGTTCACAAAGCAGTCGGAAACAAGAGGGGAGCAGACCGCTTTTATTGAAGAAATGGTGGGCGGTGCAAAGGTAGTAAAGGCTTTTTCAAGAGAAGATGAAGCACTTGAAAAATTTGATGAGATAAATGAGCGTTATGAGAAGCATTCACTCAAAGCGATTTTCTTTTCATCGCTCACAAATCCCTCAACCCGCTTTGTGAACAGCATTGTTTATGCCGCAGTAGGTCTGACGGGTGCGATTGCGGCGGTCAACGGAGCCATAACGGTTGGCGGTCTTTCGTGCTTTTTGAGCTATGCAAATCAGTATACCAAGCCGTTCAATGAGATTTCGGGTGTTGTTGCGGAATTGCAGAATGCTCTTGCCTGTGCACAAAGACTTTTTGAGCTTGTGGAGCAGACACCGCAGACTCCCGATTGCGAGAAACCGCTTGAGCCAGAAAGAATAAACGGTAATGTAACGCTTGAAAATGTTGCATTTTCTTATGATAAAAATAAAGAACTTATAAAAAATCTCAATCTTGCCGTTGAAAGCGGCAAAAGAGTGGCGATAGTTGGACCCACGGGCTGCGGAAAAACAACGCTTGTTAATCTGCTTATGCGGTTTTACGATGTTGATGAGGGCAAAATCAGCGTTGACGGAATTGATATAACGCAGATGAAACGCTCAACCCTGCGTTCGGGCTACGGAATGGTGCTTCAGGATACCTGGCTCAAAGACGGCACGGTGCGTGAGAATATCGCAATGGGTAAGCCCGATGCAACAGATGAAGAAATTATCGCGGCGGCAAAGGCATCTCACGCTCACAGCTTCATAAAAAGGCTTCCCAAGGGATACGACACCGTTATTTCAGACGGTGCCTCGGGTCTTTCGCAGGGTCAGAAGCAGCTTCTCTGCATTTCAAGAGTTATGCTTTGCCTGCCGCCGATGCTCATTCTTGATGAGGCAACTTCTTCAATAGATACAAGAACCGAAATAAGAATTCAGCAGGCCTTCGGCAAAATGATGCAGGGCAGAACAAGCTTTATTGTTGCCCACAGACTTTCAACAATAAAAAATGCCGATATAATCCTTGCGATGAAAGACGGCAAAATCGTTGAGCAGGGCAGTCACTCGGAGCTTATGCGGAAAAACGGTTTCTACGCAGAGCTCTATAACAGCAGGCTTGACACAACGGCATAAATGATATTATTATTAATGTAATATTATTAAGGAAAGGTAGTACTATTATGATTTCTGCAGTAAAAATTTTTCTCTCGGTAATTCTTTCGGTGCTCAATATATTCTTTTCACCGATTTTCGGCAATTTCAAGGCTCCGTTTGAGCCCGTTGACCCCGAAAATGTGAAGCTTAATTTTGCAGCAATTTCAGATACTCATATGACCGACAGCGTTCTTCGTTCGCTTATGCTTGAAATCGGTCTTGAGGGGATGGAAGGCTCCAAGCAGCCTCTTGATGCTCTTGTTGTTGCGGGTGACCTCACAGACCACGGCTATCTTGAGGATTATGAAATGCTCAAAAAAACCTTTGCGGGCTATAACCCTGCAAAAAACATAATTCTTGCCGAAGGTAATCACGATACCTGGACAGAGGATGATAAATATGACCTTGCAAGAGAGTATTTTATCAAGTATAACAAGGAAATCTGCGGCAGGGATATTGATGCTCCTTATTATTCAACAAAGATTAACGGCTATTCATTTATAGTTCTCGGCAGCGAATATGACCATACGGATGCATATTTCAGCGATGCTCAGCTTGAATGGCTTGCAGCAGAAATGGAAAAGGCATCGGCAGACGGCTTGCCCATATTTGTTATCAGCCACTGGCCCATAAATGAAAGTCACGGCTTGCCCGAAACCTGGGGCGATGATGAGCCAGAGCCCGATGACGGCGGAATGGGCGACCAATCCGATGCCGTTGAAGCTGTTCTTAAAAAGTATAAAAATGTATTTCTTATAAGCGGACACATTCATAACGGCTTTTCAAATGATGCAACATCTGATTTTTACGGCTTTAACTCCGTTGATTCAGACGGCTCATTCCACAGCATCAATCTTCCCTCATATATGTATATGACAATCAGAGGCAGAATTTCAAACGGCACGGGCTTCCAGTTTGAGGTTTATGAAGACAGAGTTGAAATCCGTGCAAGAAGCTATTCCGCAGATGTGTGGTATACCGATTATAATTACACAATTCCCCTGGTATAATCAAAAAAACGGTCGGATAACTCCGACCGTTTAAGGTTTCCATAAGTATTTATTCAAATCTACCTTGCCTTCCGGCGTGAATTCAATTCCTTCCTCGGAAAGCAGAATTCTCTGCATATTTTCTCCGCCGAAGGCAAATGCAACAGAAACCTCGCCCTTGCGGTTAACAACTCTGTGGCAAGGGATAACTCCGGGCTCGGGATTAACGTGCAGCGCATAGCCCACAACCCTTGCAAGCCTCGGATTGCCCGCAAGCAGAGCAACCAACCCATAGGTTGCAACCTTCCCCTCGGGAATCTGTTTCACAACATCATAAATCTTTTCGAAAGTATTCATAAAATCACCGTCTGTATTATAACATTACATTCAAATGTATACAAGCGGAAAATGAAGGGAGGTAATCATCATTAAATATACACACATAATCTGGGATTGGAACGGCACATTGCTTGACGATATAAGTGCATCGCTTGCAAGTGTCAACGATATGCTTGAAAGAAGAAAAATTCCGCCGATTGATATTGTGCGTTACCGTGAATGCATAAGTGTTCCTATAAAGGGCTTTTATGAAAAGGTGTTTGACCTTGAAAAAGAAGATTATCCGGCTGTTCTCCGTGAATATAATGAAGGCTATCTTTATCACCTGAAGGATTGCGGATTATCGGAAGGCGCGGAGGAATTGCTCGGGCTTTTTGAAAAGGCGGGAGCAAAGCAAATTATCGTTTCTTCCTCAAATAATGAGCAGCTTACAGCCAATGTAAAAAAATACGGAATCCGGGAAAAATTTGATGCCGTGCTCGGTGCGGCGGACTATATGGCAACCTCAAAAATCGAAAGAGCCGTTGCTTATCTGGATAAAGAAAAGGCCGAAAAAAATACCGTTTTGGTTATCGGCGACCTTATTCACGATAAGGAAATGGCAGACAAAATCGGTGCAGATTGTATACTTTTGAGCAGCGGTCACGAGCATAGGGAACGCCTTTATTCATCAGAAACAAAAATAATTGACAGCTTGACAGAGCTGAATTTGTTGTTGAATATTGACAAATAGAGAAACTCACGTTTATGCAATATAAACAAAATGACGTCGAGTTAACAATTTGTTCATAAATTGTTTAAAAAAAGTTTAAAAACCTGTGTTTGCAATGCAACATCTTATTTATAAAGTAAATAGCGTAAGATAAGACGCAAAGCAGCGTCTCGAAGCCAATGCACGGCTTCAACGGTTTTCCCGTAATACAAATGGAGGTGCAAATATGAAAAAGGCAAAGAAACTCATAGCTGTTTTACTTGCTGTGGTTATGCTTGCATCGGCAGCCTGCCTGCCCGTTTATGCAAGAACGGCAACCAGCAGCTACGCAAAACCCGACCATATGACCAACAACCAGAAGTATTACTTCAATGCTGAGCAGGGCTGTACCTGGCTCCTCGACTCGCTTGATGAAATGCTCAATGAAATGTATCTGGTTATGACCTGGAAGGATCTCGTTGGTAACGATACCCTTGGCGGTCTTGTTGACAGTATTATCGGTCGAGAAACACTTGACTTTTCAAGCATTGATAATGCTGTTCAGACCATTTTTGACTTGGTTGAATTCATTGAAGAAACAAATAAAAGCTGGGGCTGGCTTATCGGTGGTCTTTATGAAGACCTTGAGCTTATCACAACCGATGGCCTCAGAAGCGATTTGAAGAGAGGTTCCCGTGACAATCCCGGTTCCTCCGATATGCTTGTGCTTTATAACCTCGTTAACTGGCTTGGCGGCAATGAAGGCTTGCATACCCTTTTGATGAAACTCATCACTGGCAGTGTAGACCTTGGAATGCTTCAGGATATGGTTATGGGTCTTGAAATCGCAGGTATGCCCCTTCTTCAGGATATTGATAAATATGTTCCCATCCTTCTCTATCAGCTCCTTGTTGACGATACAGTAACCGCAGACACAATGCCTGCAGGTGAAACAATCGAATCAGGTCTTCAGAAGGTTATCAACTGGGCTCTTATCGACGGCACCGGCGAAGCAGCCGAAAACGGCGGCACCTCGATCCTCGGTCCCAACTTCAAGGCCCTTATCGGTAATGCACTTACACATGAACAGGTAGACCTCGATTTAGGCGTTTATGAATTCGTAAATAACCTTCTCAACGGTCTTCTCAACGGTATGCTTGCTCCCATGCTCGGCGACCTTATTGCTGACCTTGTTGGCATTGAAGAAGACGGCTCTATCGATGATGAAACAACCTTCAATCTTATCATTGGCGTTGTTGAAGGTCTTCTTGTTGATAACGGTGCAGATGCTCCCGTATACAGCGGCGAACCGGAAACAAGAACACCCCAGAGCATTATTAATGACCTTGTTAAATGGCTCTTTGAAGACGGTGCTCTCCAGGTATTCATTAAGACCGACATCAGCGGTATCGGTCTCACCGATAACTTTATGTCACTTCTTCAGGACCTTGTCAGACTTGCAATCAACCTTCTTCCCGCACTCGGTCTTGAAATTCCCGACGGTCTTCTTCCCTCGGCAGACGCTCTTACAGATTTCTATTACTACAAGAATATTGTTGATCCGGAAACCGGCGATGTTATCGGAACAGAGAGATGCCTGAAGACAGACCCCGACAAAGTAGATCAGCTTTATCAGACATACTATGGCAAGCAGGCTTGTATTGCTGTATATGATGACGAAGGCGAAATCGAATACTACAAGTATTTTGACGGACAGCAGCTTCCCGTTAACACAGCAGATGCAACCGCTGGCGATTATGAAAACCCCGATTTCATCAGACCTTATTATCTTATGTCGATGGATCAGGTTTGGGCAGCAGTTATGAAGGCTGTTTTCTCGCTCTTCCTTGAAGGCCCCTATTTCCCCGAGTGGGCAACAACAATGGAAGCAGTTCTTGCTTACGGCTGTGCAGGTCTTGCTGTTGCAATCCTTCCCGAGGGTGACTGGTATGACAGACTTGACGCATGGCATATCACCGGCAGTAAGGATCCCTATGAAATCAGAAAAGACGACGTTGTAATTCCTCTTCCCTACAGCGATCCTGAAAAATCAAGAACAGCAACACAGCTTCCCACCGGTGCACTTGAGATTATTTCGGGTGTTGCAGCATACTATCTCAACACGCTGCTTGACCTTTCAGCCAACCAGAAATTCACAACAATCGGCACAAGCTTTGAGCAGCTCTTTACAGAGCTCGGCATCTGGGCTATGACTAAGTATCTTCCCGCACTTGCAGGTGAGCTTAATCCCAGCACAGGTCTTGTTTACACAACAGAACACACAGATGCACACGGTGCAACAAGATACCCCGGTACATTTGCTGCAAAAACAAATGAGCTTATAAACGCTTGCTACAGTAACTTTGCAACAAGAGAAGAGCTTGCAAATCCCGACTGGCACAAGATTTATGACTATCTTAATTCAACTCTTCTTTCACTCGTTCCTGCAGACTGGCTCCCCGCACAGTATTTTGACTCATATACACTCTTTAACGATTGGCTTTTCGGCAACATTGTTAAGTTTGACCTTCAGGGTCTTCTCGGAATCCTTTCCATAAACAATCAGGGCGAGCTTACTAAGCCTCTCCTCACAGTTCTCTTAAGAGTTATTGACCGTGTTCTCGCAACCGTATTCGGCGGCGACGCAGTTATGCTTCCCGTTGACAGAAATCAGGCTACCAAGCCCGTATTCACCAACCACACAAGCGTAACAACTCTCACCCAGCTTCTTGAAGACGGTGACGGAAACACAAACGCATCTCTTCCCCAGCCCTTACACAGACTTCTTTACCTTCTTAATAAGCATAAAGGCATCTTGCTCGGAACTCTTATGCCTCTTCTCATAGGCGGAACCTGGGAAAAGCCCTATGACCGTGACATACTTGGTCAGGAAACAGACTTTGTCAACACTCTCGGCACCGATATGAGCAGATATAAGATTGCTGATCTTGAAAATCAGATCAACACTCTTACAAAGAATGTTAACGCAATTCGTTTGAACAGACAGTCATACTCATCGTTAACAACCGTTGAATACGGCACATATGCAACCGCAGAAGAAGCTGCAGCCGCGCAGGCAGCACTCGGCGATGCATATTGCAGCACCGTTGAAGTAGACGGCGGCTTCCTTGTAAACAGACATCTTAATGCAGATGATGTTTTTGCACAGTATAAGGCTCAGTATGGCGAGGATGCAGATATTTATGTTGAAACCGTTGAAAGAGTGGCAGGCACCTCAACTTCGGCACCTGTTTATGAATTCAATGTTTATGAGAGAAAGGATTATTTCTCATCCGCAACAATGAGCGAAGCAACAGACGATGCTGGCACATATTATGTGTTCTCAGATTTCAACTATAAGTCAATCAATCCCTCCTCAGCAAGCAATCCTCTTGTAACCTGGGATAACGGTGCATATTACTTCTGGGAGTCAGAAGACACCAACCCCTATGCATATTATTATTCAAACTATAATGAAGCAATCGAAGAGGCACAGGCTTTTGTTGATTCCTATAAGAGCATCGCAACAAGCACTCTTCCCGATGCTTTCGGTGCTTGGTTTGAATACAGTATTGATGCATTCTGCGTTGCTGCAGATGTTTATGACTCAAACCTTGACGGTAAGTCCATAATTTCATCATCAGACGGCGACTATGTTGCGGATAATGCTGACACAGCAGATGTTAACGAGGAAACTCCTGTTGATGGATTCCCCTCAGCACCCGAAGCAATGTATCCCTACTATAATGAGGGTGATACAGGCAACATCACATGGCTTGACGATGCTTACGATGCATATATCACTCAGCCCAGAACTTCATTCATCAGATCCGGCGAAAGCACAACAGTTCCCGGCTATGAACTTCTTGTTATGGCAGAAGCTTACGGTAACGATCATGCTAATGACGTTCTTCTTGACCCCTACTATACCGAAAAGGTTGTAAGATATGCTCTTTGGGCAAATAACGGAAACAATGCTTCCGAGGCTCTGAAGTTTGATATTACCGCTAATGCAGACGGCAGCTTCACCGGTAACGGAACAGCAAGCAGACAGTGGGCAAATCTTTCAGAAACAGAAATCGGTTATGTAAGAGATCTCTGCACAGGCTACTTTATGAATCTCAAGCAGAATGCTGAAACAGGCGAATATGAAATCTACAGATGGGCATACACCTACGCTTCAAACCTTTCATATCCCAAGGTAGACGGTTCAACCGATCTTAACGGTGTTCCCAACGGCTCATTAATCCAGGTAAGAGATAACGGTATCACTCCTCATCAGGAAGCTCAGAATGCAATGTATACCGGTTATATTGATTATGTAAAAACAATCTATAACGCAAGAAGAAGCATTTATAATCAGCTCGGCATTCTCAACTGGAGAATGGAGGAAGCTGAAAAGAACAGAGCAACAGCTCTTGACACAACAATGCTTGAATGGGCTCTTCAGCACGTTGACCACGCATATATCTCAGCAGACGGTCTTCGTAACCTTAAGTATCAGGGCACTGTAGACGGCGAAGATGTTTACACAAAGGTTTACACTTCAACCTCTTATGCTGCATTCCAGAAGGCATATGACTATGCTAAGTCACTTTCAAAGAGTGGTATCGGTGCCGGTCAGGTATCGGGAACAACTCAGTCAATGGTTACAATGGCATTCCAGAAGCTTCTTGCAGCTTATAATGCACTTGTTGAGTATCTTGGTGACGCAGACTGGGTACAGTATAAAGCATATCTCACTCTTGCACAGCAGATTGCAAAGCCCGTATCCGAAGGCGGTAATGCAGACCATCCCACACTTGGTCTTCAGCCCGAATCACGTCAGGCACTTGCAGACATCATTGCTCAGGCAATCGCATTCTCAGGTGAGCTCAACGAAGCAGGCGACACCTACCGTAAAGAAAAATTCGACTGCGAAAGACAGGAAGAAATTGACGCAATGGCTTCTTCAATCAACGCAGTTATCCTTAACCTTAAGTATCTCTCAAATCCCAACCTTATAATTGCCGATGGCAGCGATAACCTCAAGCTTGAAACCGGCACAGAAGTGGATAATGACGGTAACGTTCATACCTACGGCTGGATTATCGGTCTTAAGGAAGGCGAAGGACTTTCACTTGATAACGTAACAGAAGTTGGTATGCTTATCAATGAAGGTAAGGGCGACTACCTTGCTCTTGAAGAATCCGCAAAGGGTGTTGGTACCGGTGCAAGAATTGACGGTTACATCAACACATATTCAAGATTCAGATATTACGGCGTTCTTTACGGCGATCTTAACGGCGACGCTCGTGTAGACGGTACTGACTGGGCTAAGCTTTCATATTACCTGCTTACCAATCCCGATTCACCCACAGTTGGTTTCCCCGAAACACACGTTGCAGAAGCTGCTGATGCTAACCACGAAGGCGGTATTACAATCGCTGACGCTGATTTGATTAAGGCACACTATAACTACTCAAAGACAATCATTCAGAATGAAAGCGGCACAGGCACAGCAACAACAGGTCTTTAATATCTAAATATTTATGCCCCGTTTCCGAAAGGAAGCGGGGCTTTTTCTTTGGGTATTTTCTTTTGATTTTCCGCATAAAATATTTAAAAGGCGGTGAATAAATGGAAGTATTTGAATTGTTTAAGGTTATTTTAATCGGAATAATTGAGGGCATAACGGAATGGCTGCCAATCAGCAGCACGGGGCATATGCTTCTTTTTGATGAATTTGTAACATTAAAAATGAGCGAAAGCTTCAAAGAAATGTTCTTTGTTGTTATTCAGCTTGGTGCAATAATTGCGGTTGCAGTTTTATACTTTAAAAAGCTTTTTCCTTTTTCGTTCGGAAAAGGAAAAATAATTTTTGAGCATTCAATACTGAAT
>X66_Mouflon__coassemble_33_pt1 | contig 11035 bp, 9 predicted proteins | sample X66_Mouflon__metabat2_high_PE_003 | metagenome-assembled genome bin X66_Mouflon | reverse complement strand
CCCCAGCACACAGGTTGGTGCCTGCATCGTTAACAACCGCAACAAGATTATGTCGGTTGGCTATAACGGCTTCCCCCTCGGCTGCAGCGATGACTGCTTCCCCTGGGACAGAAGCGGCGACGAATACGAAACCAAATATCCCTATGTGTGCCACGCAGAGCTTAACGCCATTCTCAACAACGGCGGTTCAAGCCTTAAGGGCTGCAAAATCTATGTTGCTCTTTTCCCCTGCAACGAATGTGCAAAGGCAATTATTCAAAGCGGCATAAAAGAGGTTATTTATCTTTCGGATAAATATGCCGACACCGTTGGCGTTCGTGCATCAAAAAGAATGTTTGACGCCGCAGGTGTCAGATATACTCAGCTTAAAACCGAGCGTGAATCAATCTGCGTTAATCTCAGTGCAGAGAATGTTTAAAACGAAGTTCACCTTACGGTGAGCGAAGTGTCGCAAGCGACGTGAAGTTTTCGGCTATGCCGAAAGTGAAGTTTGTCTGTCGGCAAGATTCGAATAGGCTCCGCCTATGACCGATTTTATAATGGATACGGGCGAAGCCCGTCATTAATTCCGAATTAAAAGAAATAAATCAACGAGCCTGCAACGGAGCCGTCTGCCTTAAGAGGTCGAACGCTCATTGCACCGTCATTGCCCACCCATACAAAATCGCAGCTTTCTGCAAAAAGCATAGGCTCTGCGTATGTTTCGGGTGCCTTTGAGCCGTCGGCTGTGCAATAAACAAGCTGCTGAACGGGTGTTCCGTTTGCGTTGGTTTCACCGTTTGAAGCAAAAACAAGCTTATTGCCGTCGGGGCTTACCGAAAAGCTGTCGGCAGAAGAAATGTTAATATCTTTAAGAGTCTTGGTTGCACCGGTCAGAAGGTCGGTCAATGCAAGGCTCTTTTTGTTTATGAGCCACTTGCCCGACTGAAGATAATCGGCAAAATAATCGCCCTCAAATTCGGCAAGAACGGTTTCGTTTGAATTTACGTTAACAACATTCTTGAAGCCGTTTGCGGTCTTTTTGAGATAATGCATTCCGTTTGCATCGTTAACAAACCACAAGCCGAGAATATCTTCAACTGCAACCTTGGGTCTGTAGGCATCGGAAAGCACCATTATATCCGCTCTCTCGCCTCTTTCCGCACCCGTGTAGTATCTTGAAGAAATAAAATATTTTGCATCGCCGAGATTTTCAACAAAATCATCGGTGAGCATAGTCCAGTCGTTTCTGAAAGCACCGTTCATATCAAGAAGTCTGGTGTTGTTTGAAACATAGGTTGATGCACTGCCGTTTGAAAGATTGAAATTATAAATTTCGGAATATATCTTATCATTCTTATAGAATTCGTTTTTGTCGAAATCGGCAAGAAGAAGATAACCCGAGCCGTAGCCTGCGGGCTTATTGATAAGCTTCACAAATGCGAATGAATAAACATCAACATCCGCACTCATATCCGAAGTGAAAACACCGTAGCCGCAAACCTTGCCGTCTTTTTCGATATAGCTCACGGTAACGGGAATTTTTTCATAGGAAGCTGCAAGACTTGCCTTGACGGTTTTAACGGGCAGAGTGCTTGCGGCAAACTCACCTGCGTTATACTCATAAAATGAGATTTTTCCGTCAAGAGAAGCTGTGTAATAAATATTTTCAAAATCGGTGGGCATAAAGATTTCGCCGTTTGCACCCTTGGGGCTTGAAGACGGGCTCATTGTGTATGCACTCTGTTCGTAAACATACTCAACGGGCTTTGCCTCAATTGGGCTTTCACCCTTTGTGCCGCCCGAAACGAAGAACAGAACTGCCGATGCAACGGTAACAACCGCCAGCACGGCGGCAACGATTTTCAATACTTTTGAATTCATTTCTTTTCCCCCTTAAATATCAATTTCCAGCTCAACAGGGCAATGGTCCGAGCCAAAAATATCGGTATGGATTTTTGCATCCTTCATTTTTTCCGCAATTCTCTGCGAAACAACAAAATAATCTATTCTCCAGCCCGAATTCTTTGCCCTTGCCGAAAAACGGTAGGACCACCAGCTGTAAATGCTTTCAAGGTCGGGATAGAAATATCTGAAGGAATCAGCAAAGCCGCTTTCAAGCACCTCGGTGAATTTGCCTCTTTCTTCATCGGTAAAACCGGGGTTTCTGCGGTTTGTTTTGGGATTTTTAAGGTCGATTTCCTTATGTGCAACATTGAGGTCGCCGCAATAGATAACGGGCTTCTTTTCATCAAGCTTTTTGATATAAGCTCTGAAAGCATCCTCCCATTCCATTCGGTAATCAAGCCTCACAAGCTCATCTCTGGAGTTGGGCACATAGACCGTTATGAAATAATAATCCTCAAATTCCAGCGTTATAACTCTGCCCTCTGTGTCGTGCTCGGGAATTCCGATGCCGTAGGAAACCGAAAGAGGCTCTTCTCTTGAAAACACCGCCGTGCCCGAATATCCCTTTTTCTCGGCATAATTCCAGAACTGGTGATAGCCCTCAAGCGAAAGCTCAATCTGACCCTGCTGCACCTTGGTTTCCTGCAAACAGAAAATATCGGCGTCAAGGGCGGCAAAGCTCTCATAAAAATCCTTGCCCACGCAGGCTCTTATTCCGTTAACATTCCACGAAACAAAGCGTTTTTTCGCCATAACGCACAAACCTCCACTATATATAATAAAAAACATTATAACACACTTTTTTTCGCTTGTCACCTAAAAAATATTAAATAATGTGTGAATTATATTTTCCCCGTTTGTAAACAGTTACTAAAATTTCAAATTTTCTTGTTTATCCTCTTGTTTTTTGAGGGTAAAAATATTATAATGCTTTTTATAATAGAATAATAGGGATAATTATGCCCTTTTCACGAAGTAAGAGGTAATAAGTAATAGTGAAGAAGTGCGGATAGGCTCCGCCTATGACCGATTTTATAATGGGTACGGGCGAAGCCCGTCATTAATTCCGAATTACGCATTACGAATTCCGAATTAAAAAGAGGTTTACTATGTCTGTTGAAACGGTAAAAGAATATCTGAAGCAATTCGGTGCTGATGAAAGAGTGGTTGAATTCGATGTATCCTCTGCAACGGTTGAGCTTGCGGCGGTGGCTGTGGGCGTTGAGGGTGCAAGAATTGCAAAAACTCTCTCATTCAAAGGCAGCGACGGAGTAATACTTGTTGTTATGGCGGGCGATGCCAAAATCGACAACAGAAAATATAAGGATTTCTTCGGACTCAAGGCAAAAATGCTCTCTCACGAGGAAGCTCTTGAGCTTACGGGTCACCCCGTCGGCGGAGTTTGTCCCTTTGCGGTGAAAGAGGGCGTTACGGTTTATACCGATATATCACTCAAAAGATTTTCAACGGTTTTTCCCGCGGCGGGCAGTGCAAGCAGTGCAATCGAGCTGAGCTGCGACGAGCTTTTTGAATTCTCAAAAGCGGCAGAATGGGTTGATGTGTGTAAAGGAGGACAAAATGAGCAATAAATATGTTATTTCCTATGATATAGGAACCACCGGCGTAAAATCCTGTCTTTTTGAAATCGGCGAAACAATAAATCTCATAAGTGCCGCAATGGAGGGCTATAAGCTCTATATTCTTCCCGACGGCGGAGCAGAGCAGGACCCTGAAGAATGGTGGCAGGCAATGTGCTCAACAACCAGAACCATCTTTGAAAACTGCGATGTGAAGCCCGAGCAGGTTGAAGGCATTTCCTTCTGCTCGCAGATGCAGGGTCTTGTGCTTGTTGACAGAAACGGCGTTCCCGTTCACAGAGCCTTCAGCTATATGGACCAGCGTGCAAAGAAGCAGATTAAAGAAGGCATTGCAAACGGAATTCAGATTGCGGGTGCAAATATCTTCAAGCTCATTCCCTCGCTTATTATCACGGGTGCGGTTTCCGCAAGCGTTAAAGACCCCGTATGGAAATATAACTGGGTTAAAGAGAACGAGCCCGAAAACTTCAAGAAGGTTTATAAGTGGCTCGATGTTAAAGAATATCTTATCGCCAGAATGACCGATAAGTTTGTTATGACAAGAGATTCCGCCTTCGGCACTCTTCTTTATGATATACGCAAGGGCAAGGAATGCTGGAGCCCCACAATATGCAAGCTTCTGGGCGTTAATCCCGCCCATCTGCCCGAAATAGTCAACAGCACCGATAATGTCGGCGGTCTTACCGCAAAGGCAGCCTCGGAGCTCGGTCTTAAAGAAGGCACGGCAGTATTCGGCGGCGGAGGCGATGCTTCGCTTATCGGCGTTGGTGCAGGCAGCGTTGAGCTTGGCGAAACTCATATCTATAACGGCACCTCGGGCTGGGTTTCAACCGTTGTTGAAAAAAGCGTTGTTGATGCCTCGGCAATGATTGCGGCAATCATCGGTGCACAGAAAGACAGCTTCAATTATTTTGCGGAGCTTGAAACCGCAGGCAAGTGCCTCGAATGGGTAAAAGACCACCTTGCACTTGACGAAATCGGCATTTTCCTCAACAAAACAGATGTTGCGGAAAGCACCGAAACGGTTTACACCAGCCTTTATGATTATCTTTCAAAGGTTGTTAACGAAATTCCCGCAGGCAGCTCGGGTGTTATCTTCACTCCGTGGCTTCACGGCAACAGATGCCCGTTTGAAGACCCGAACGCAAGGGGAATGTTCTTCAACATAAGCCTCGACGTTGGCAAAACAGAGCTTATCCGTTCCGTTATCGAAGGCGTTTGTATGCATATGCGTTGGTTCCTCGAAACTCAGGATAAGAAAATCCGCACCTCAAGCGTTGTCCGCTTCGTGGGCGGCGGTGCTCTCTCCGATGTAACCTGCCAGATTCTTGCAGACGTTACGGGCAGAACGGTTGAAACCGTTGACAGCCCCCAGAATGTGGGTGCGGTCGGTGCGGCGGTTATTATGGCGGTGGGTCTTGGAATAATTGATGATGTTTCCCACGCAAAAAGGCTTATTCCCGCCAAGAAAACCTTTATCCCCAACGAGAAAAACAAAGAGGTTTACGACAGAAACTATGAAGTTTATAAAACTCTTTACAAAAATAACAAAGATGCCTTCAAGGCTCTCAACGGTTAATTAGAAAGGAATTCAGATTTATGAAAAAGATTTTTGCTCTCACCATTGCAGTTATGACTATTCTTACCTGCTTCACGGCCTGCAAGCCCAAAATAAAGAACGGCGTTCTTCTTCAGAATCAGGCAGGCGAAAACATTGCGGCAGTTACTCAGGCTAACGGCGGCATTGCCCGTGACGATGCAGGCAACGTTATTCTTCTTGTTACCGATGCAAACGGCAAAAATGTTAAGGATGCAAACGGCGAATATGCAACAAAGGCTGTTGCTCTTGAGCACGCACTTGTTGTTGGCAATGTTATAGAATGCACCGATTTCGCAATGACAATTCCCAACGGCTGGAGCAACGAAAAGAGCTTCACCGAGCTTATGATAAGAAAAGACGGCACAGCCGACCTTATCACCGTCGGAAACGACAGAAGTGCTTCCGTTTCCGAAACTCTTCAGAAGGTAACAGCTCTTATCAACAACATTCAGGCTCTCAATCCCTCTGCCGTTATCAGAAACACTTCCGTTGATATTCTCGGCAACAAGGCAAACTATTTATCGGGCTATGTTGCAGACGACGGAACAGGCAAGCCCGCATTCCTCGGCTACATCATTTTCAGCCACGAAGGCTCGGTTTACACCTGCAACCTTATTTCAGACCACGATATGAACGAAAACCTTGATGAATACCTCAAAATCATCAACACCGTAGAATTCAGATAATCAATCGTAAAAAGGAGAAATCAAAATGTTATTTACTCAGGATATAGGCATTGACCTCGGCACAGCCAACACCCTTGTTTTTGTTAAGAATAAGGGCATTGTTATAAGAGAACCCTCCGTTGTTGCGGTTGACCAGAAGAGCAATCCCCCCAAGGTTGTTGCAGTAGGCACCGAGGCAAAGGAAATGATAGGCAGAACTCCCGGCTCAATCGTTGCCGTGCGTCCTCTCAAAGACGGCGTTATTGCAGACTTTGAAATCACCGCAGAAATGATTGAATCCTTCATAAAACGCACAACAAAGCGTATGCCCTTCTCAAGAATCAGAGTTCTTATCTGCATTCCCTCAGGCGTTACCGAGGTTGAAAGAAAGGCTGTTCACGACGCTGCAAAGAGTGCGGGTGCAAACTACATCAGCCTTATTGAAGAGCCTATGGCAGCAGCTATCGGTGCAGGTCTGCCCGTAAGCGAAGCAACCGGCAGTATGGTTGTTGACATCGGCGGCGGCACAGCAGAGGTTGCCGTTATCTCACTCGGCGGCGTTGTTACCGCAAATTCCTGCCGTGTTGCAGGCGATAATTTTGACGAAGCCATCATTTCTTACATCAAGAAAAAATATAATCTTCTTATCGGTGAAAGAACCGCAGAAGATATAAAAATCAAAATCGGCTCCGCCTTCCCCTATGAAGGTGAGGGCACAATCAACATCAAGGGCAGAAACCTTATGGACGGACTTCCCAAGAATGTTGACGTTACTTCCGAAGAAATCCGCGAAGCACTTGCAGACCCCGTTTCGCAGATTGTTGATGCCGTTAAGTCAACTCTTGAAAAAACTCCTCCCGAGCTTGCCGCAGATATTATCGACCACGGCATTATGCTCACGGGCGGCGGTGCTCTTCTCAGAGGACTTGACAAGCTTATTTCGGCAGAAACCAAAATCCCCGTTATCATTGCAACCAATCCTCTTGACTGCGTAGCAGACGGCACGGGTATCTGCCTTGAAAACGATAATCTCAACGTTATCAGCAACAAAAATATATCTAAGGAGCCATACCGATGATCCGCTTTTTGAAAAGCACTGCATTCAAAATATTTGCGGTTGTTGCCGCCGCCCTGCTTGCAGGGTCGGTGTTTGCCTTTGCATCAAGAAGCGGCTCTTCTCCGCTTACAAGCGTTACGGGTGTTATTTTCGGCCCGCTTTCAAGGCTGACCTCCTATGTTTCGGCTGAAATTTCAAAGCTTCCGATTTCTTTCAAATCCTCTTCGGCTCTTGCCGGTGAGATTAAAGAGCTTGAGAAAAAAATTGATAAGCTCACCGAGCAGCTTGTTGACTATGAGCAGATTAAGCATAAAAATGATTTCTACCAGGAATTTCTGGGTCTTAAAGAAGAGCATTCCGATTATGTTTTTTCCGAAGCTGCAATTATCGGCAGAGATGCGGCGGATAATCTCGGCTCATTCACTCTCAACAAGGGCTCTCTTAACGATATAAGCGTTAATGACCCCGTTATTTACGGAAAATATCTTGTTGGCGTTGTTGCCTCAGTAACTCCCACACAATGCACCGTTAACACCATTCTCAACCCCAAGGTTAACGTAAGTGCCTATGAAGTGCGTACCCGTGACCTCGGCTTTGTAACCTCAACGGTTGCCCTCGCTCAGGAGGGTCATTGCCATATGCCGGGGCTTCCCACTTCAACCGCAGTTACCGCAGGCGGAATAATCTGCACCTCGGGCGTTGGCGGCATATTCCCCCGTGACCTTATAATAGGCACAATAGTTGATGTTGTTGACGGAACGGTTGATATTTCTGCAAGTGCGGTTATTCAGCCCGGCGTTGATTTTTCGCTTATAACAGATGTTTTCATAATTACTTCATTTAACGGTCAGACAGAATAAATATGACGATTGAAACTCACCGCAAAATTTTAATATTCCGCAGGGTTAGCCTTGCTCTGATTTTGCTGCTGCTGTCACTCCTTCAGAATACCGACGGCTATTTTCCGCAGATTTTCGGGGTCAGGGCTTTATTGCTTATTCCCGCAGTTGTTTGCATATCAATGTATGAAAGAGATTTGCCCGGTATGCTTTTCGGGCTTTTTGCGGGTGCTTTGTGGGATATTTTTGCTTCAGGCGGCAGCTTCAACGCCTTTTTCCTTCTTGTAACGGGCTTTTTATGCGGCACTCTTATTAATACAATTATGAGAAACAATGTTGTTACCGCAACCCTGCTTTCCGCCGTATGGAGTCTGATTTATAACCTCGGCTATTGGCTTTTCCATTATGTTTTCACATCGCTGGACAGTGCGGCATTTATGCTTTTACGCTATTATCTGCCGTCATTTATCTATACAGTTATTCTCACTCCCGTTATATTTATAATTGTGCGGGCGGTTGAGAAAAAGTTTTCAATAGAAACATAAAAACGGGTACGGGCAAAGCCCGTCCTCACTTCTTCACTATTATTTCAGAAAGAAAGGATGAACAGATTTGCACGTTAAAATAACAGCATCAAGACGCATTGCGGCAATCTGCGTTATGCTTTTCTTTTTTGTTTTCTTCGCCTTTGACCTGGTAAAGCTCCAGATTATCGACGGTGAAGAATATGCTGCGGCAAGCTCTGCCGTTTCCGAAAAAACGGCTTCGATTTCTGCCGCAAGGGGTGAAATTGTTGACACAGACGGAAACCCGCTTGTTTATAACGACCAGGGCTATTCCGTTATTTTTGACCACGCTTATTTTCCCTCCGCCAAGGAGCAGGAAAAACGCAACGAAATAATCATCAGCCTTATCCGCCTTTTTGAGTCAAACTCACTTGAATGGCTCGATAAGCTTCCTCTTGTTTTTGATGCAAACGGCGTTATTCAGTTCAAAGAGGATTCCGAATCTCTCATAAAAGAAATGAAAAGCGAGGATATGCTTCATCTTAACGAGTATGCCTCTGCCAAGGATTGCTTTGATGCACTCATTTCCCGCTATAAGCTGCAGAATTTTTCAGCCTCAGATGCAAGAAAGGTTGCATCTGTTTGCTATGAAATGAAAAGAATCTATTTCAGCGTAGGCAGCCCCTATACCTTTGCGGTTGATGTGCCCGAAGAAATAATTTCAAAAATAAAAGAAAACAGCAATTTTTATCAGGGTGTTGATGTTCAGGTTGTGCCCGTGCGTAAATATGCCGACGGCGACCTTGCTCCCCACATTCTGGGCAGAATCGGTGCTATTGATGCCGAGGAATACAAAGAGAAAAAATCAGAGGGCTATAAAATAACAGATTTCATCGGCAAAAGCGGCATTGAATCTGCTATGGAGGAGTATCTTCGCGGAACCGACGGCGAAGCAACCGTTTATACCGATGACGAGGGCAACAGCACAACTCAGGTTACCACCGACCCGCAGCACGGCAACACCGTTGTGCTCACAATTTCCGCAGGTTTGCAGGAGGTTCTTACCGAATCTCTTGAAAAAGCCCTGCTTGACTATGCGGGAACAAAGGGCAATATGGTTGAAAATGCAGGTGCCGCCGTTGTTATCAACTGCAGAACGGGTGCAATTTTAGGCAGTGCTTCCTACCCCACATATGATATTTCAACCTACAGCGAAAATGCCGCCGAGCTCAATAAAGCGGCAGGCTCACCTCTCTGGAACAGAGCTCTTCTTTCAACCTATGCAACGGGTTCAACGATGAAGCCCTCGGTTGCCATTGCGGCTCTTGAAGAGGGGATTATCAATAAAGACACAACCGTCTACTGCTCGGGAACGTATACCTATCTCGGTCAGAAATTCAAATGCGAACAGAGTCACGACACCAGATTTCTTGATGTTGTTAATGCAATAGATGAATCCTGCAACACCTTCTTCTATGAAGTGGGCGATATGCTCGGCATTGAAAAAATGAATGAATACCGAATTCTTTTCGGTTTAGGCTCAAAAACCGGCTGTGAGCTCGGCGAAGCAAGCGGCGTGCTTGACAGCCCCGAATACAGAAACTCAATCAATCAGGAATGGCTGCCCGGTTACACCGTTCAGTCGGCAATCGGTCAGGCGGGCAATCTTTTCACACCCATTCAGCTTGCAAACTACTGTGCAACCGTTGCAAACGGCGGCACGAGATATAAAACTCATTTTGTAAAGAGCATAAAATCCCACGATTATTCACAGACGATTATGGAAACAAAGCCCACCGTTGTTGTTGAAACGGGTATTTCAAAGGAAACCCTTGAAACCGTTAAGCAGGGTATGCTCCAGGTTGGTACCACGGGCTACTGCTCCTCATATTTCAGAGGTCTGCCCGTTCAGGTTGCCGCAAAAACAGGCACATCGCAGGAAATCCGTAATCTCGACGGCGTTTCCGTTAAAATAAATAACGGCTTCCTTATTGCCTTCGCTCCCTATGATAACCCCGAAATTGCGATTGCGGCGGTTGGCGAGGGTATGACCTCGGGCGTTTTCGTTGCTCCCGTTGTTGCCGCCGTTGTTGATTATTATTTCGGCGAAACCGACACAATGCAGTCCTATCAGACTGAAAACGTTCTTATTCCCTGATAAAAAACGGGTAAGGGCGACGCCCTTCCTTATCTATTATTTATTCACTATTCTTTATTATCTATTATCTGAAACTATTACGAAAGGGGTGTTCACCGTGGCACAGATAATTGTTGTTGCTTCGGGCAAAGGCGGCTCTGGTAAATCATCCTTCACCGTTGGTGCGGGCAGGGCACTTGCCAACCTCGGCTATAAGGTGCTTGCCGCCGACTGCGATATAGGGCTTCGCTCCCTTGATATTCTTCTCGGCGTTTCCGAGCAGGTAGTTTTTGACTGGGGCGACCTTCTTCTTGAAAGATGCTCCGCAGAGCAGGCAATAATCAAGGCTGATATTGATTTGATTGCCGCACCCCGCAGCTTTTACGATGAATTCACTCCCGAAGCGGTTGCTTCTCTTTTCAAATCGCTTTCTGAAAATTACGATTATATTCTCCTCGATTCCCCCGCGGGAATTGACAGAGGCTTTGAACTTGCCGCCGCAGGTGCAGACAAGGCGATTGTTGTTACAACGCCCGACAGCGTTTGTGTCAGAAGCTGCTCAATGGCTTTTGCAGGGCTCCGCAGGCTTAAAATTGAAGATGTACGCCTTGTTATCAATATGTTTGAGGTTAAGCCCGTCTGCAAAAAGAAGCTTCTCAACATTGACCAATGCAGCGAGGAAACGGGTGTGCAGCGTCGCGGGGGTGTGCCCCGCGATGCAAACATAGGGTGCAGCTCCGTAACCG
>X66_Mouflon__coassemble_32_pt1 | contig 11037 bp, 8 predicted proteins | sample X66_Mouflon__metabat2_high_PE_003 | metagenome-assembled genome bin X66_Mouflon | reverse complement strand
CGCTCGCGATACTTCACTCACCGTTAGGTGAACTTCATTTATTTCAAAAAGTATAAAATATAACACGGCATATGCAGAAGAACTCTGTATATGCCGTGATTTTTTAAAAAAACTTGCTGTTTTGGGTTGACAAACATAAAATTTTGATATATCATACATACATCACGCTTTAAAAGATAAAATCGTTAAAAGATAAAAGCTTTAAAGCGATAAACAAGGGTGGTACAGAAATGGATAATATTGCTGTTTGGATAACGATAGCCGTTTATGTTATTGCTATGATTGCCATCGGTGTAACTCAGGGCAAAAAGGCAAAAAGCATTGCCGACCTTACCGTTGGCGGAAGAAATGCGGGTGCGTGGCTTTCTGCTCTTTCATACGGCACTGCTTATTTTTCGGCAGTTATGTTTGTAGGCTATGCGGGCGGCACGGGTAAATCCTATGCACTCTGGGGTGTGCTTGCAGGTATAGGTAATGCGGTTTTCGGCTCGTGGCTTGCCTGGAAGGTGCTTGCAAGAAGAACAAGAGATGCATCCTCACGCCTTAAAATCAAAACAATGCCTCAATTTCTTGATAAGCGTTATTCAAGCAATGCAATGAAGCTTTTTGCTTGCCTTGTCATATTTATTTTCCTCATTCCCTATTCGGCATCTGTTTATAAGGGACTTGCTTCCGTTGCAGATGTTCTTTTGGGAATTGATGTTGAAATCTGTATGATTATTATTGCTGTTGTTGCCGCTTTGCTTCTTGTTTTCGGAGGCTATCTCGTTCAGGCAAGAGCAGATTTTATGCAGGGCATCGTTATGATGTTCGGCGTTGCACTTCTCATCGTATGCGTTATTCGCTGCGATTCGGTTGGCGGATTCAGCGGACTTGCCGAATATGCAAAGAATCTCGGCTCTCAGCCGAGTGCACAGAACGGCTTGCCTGACCTTACCGCATCACAGTGGATTTCACTCTGGGCAACGGTTCTTATGACAAGCTTCGGCACCTGGGGACTGCCTCAGATGGTTACAAAGTATTTCGGCATCAAGGATGATAAGCAGGCTAAAAAAGGCATCACAATTTCAACCTTCTTTGCTTTTCTCGTTGCAGGCGGCGGATATTTCATCGGCTCTCTCTGCTACAGATATTTTACATATGCACAGCTTAATGACCCTGCAGACCCCAACTTTATCGTGCAGGATTATATAGTTCCTCAGATGCTTGCCGAATCAGAGCTTCCCTCTGTTCTTCTCGGCATAGTTCTTGTGCTTCTTATTGCGGCATCCGTTTCAACTCTCTGCTCTGTAACTCTGACAGCAAGCTCAACTCTTACAATAGATTTTATCCGCCATTTCAAAAAAAATATGTCAGAGAAAAAATCATCATTTACAATTAAGGCATTGTGTGTTATATTTGTTATATGTTCGTATGTAATCGCAAATACAGACACTGCAATTCTTGATATGATGAGCTATTCATGGGGAATAATTTCGGGCTCATTCCTTGCTCCCTACGTTCTTTCACTCTACTATAAGAAGATGAATACCAAGGGTGCCTGGGCAGGAATTATCGGCGGCTTTGCCATTGCGGTTGTTCCTGCGGGAGCAAAGATAATCAGCGGATTTGCTTCAAGCGAAACCCTTGTATGGCTTGCGGGCAAGGGACCCGTGTTTGCCTGCGTTGCAATGATTTGCTCAATTATTCTCTGTGCTGCAGTCAGTGCCGTTACAAAGTCAACCAACGAAAAAGAAACAGAGTTCTTCTATAACGGTGAGGTTACAGCGGAATAAAAATATTTGATTATTTCTGTAAACGGATTGCGTAAGCTTTCCGTTTACAGTCTGTTATATTTAATTAATTACAAAATATTGGAAAAGGAATGAAGATATGCCTATCACAGATTTTCTGGAAAGAAACGCAAGACTTTATAAGGATGATGTGAGTCTTGTTGAAATCAACCCTGAGCTTCAGGAAAAAAGCCGCGTTACCTGGCGTGAATATTCTCTGATTGAGCAGGGTGCAAACACCCCCGGCAGAAACGAAATAACCTGGGAGGATTTTGATAAAAGAGCCAACCGTTTTGCAAATCTCTTGCTTTCAAGAGGAATCAAAAAGGGTGACAGAGTTGCAATTCTTCTTATGAACTGCATTGAGTATCTGCCCATCTATTTCGGTATTCTCAAAACCGGTGCTCTCGCAGTACCCCTAAATTACAGATACACGGCAGACGAAATCAAATACTGCCTCAAGCTTTCAGAGAGCGATGCAATAGTTTTCGGCCCCGAGTTTGTGGGCAGAATGGAGCAGATTTCAGACCGCATTCCCGATGTAAGGCTTCGCTTATATCTCGGCGGTGACTGCCCCACCTTCGCAGAAAGCTATAATAAGCTTGTTACATACTGCACATCAAAGAGCCCCGCAATAGAGCTTTCGGATGATGACCACGCGGCAATCTATTTTTCATCGGGCACAACAGGCTTCCCCAAAGCGATTCTCCACGCACATAAAGCACTTGTTCATTCGTGCGAAGCAGAGCAGCATCACCACTCACAAACCAAAGACGATGTTTTTCTCTGTATACCGCCTCTTTATCACACGGGTGCAAAAATGCATTGGTTTGGCAGCCTTCTCACGGGAAGCAAGGCGGTTCTTCTCAAGGGTGCAAAGCCCGAATGGATTATAAAAGCCGTTTCCGAAGAAAAATGCACAATAGTCTGGCTGCTTGTTCCCTGGGCTCAGGATATTCTTGATGCGATTGACAGAGGAGATATTGAGCTTGACCGATATAATCTTGCTCAGTGGCGTCTGATGCACGTTGGTGCTCAGCCCGTTCCGCCCAGCCTCATCAAAAGATGGCTTAAGATTTTCCCGCATCACGAATATGACACAAACTACGGTCTGAGTGAATCCATCGGCCCCGGCTGTGTTCACCTCGGTGTTGAAAATGTTCATAAGGTTGGTGCAATCGGCAAGGCGGGCTACGGCTGGGAAACCAAAATCGTTGATGAAAACGGCAACACCGTTGCAAGAGGCGATGTAGGCGAGCTTGCAGTTAAAGGCCCCGGCGTTATGCTTTGCTACTATAACGATGAGAAGTCAACAAATGAAGTGCTTCACGGCGAATGGCTTCATACCGGCGATATGGCACAGGAGGATGAAGACGGATTTATCTATCTTGTTGACCGAAAGAAGGATGTTATCATTTCGGGCGGCGAAAATCTTTACCCCGTTCAGATTGAAGATTTCCTTCGCAAGCACGAAGCAATCAAGGATGTTGCCGTTATAGGTCTTCCCGATGCAAGACTCGGTGAAATTGCGGCTGCGATTATTGAAATCAAAGAAGGCTGCAAGGCAGATGAAGAGGATATAAACGATTTCTGCCGTGACCTTCCCAGATACAAGCGTCCCCATAAAATCATTTTTGCAGAAGTTCCCCGTAATCCCACGGGCAAGATAGAAAAACCCAAGCTTCGCAAGATTTACTGCGGCGACAGCGTTGTTGCAACGCAGGTTGAAATGAAAATAAACAAATAATCAGATAAAATCGGTAGGAGGAAAATCAGTGAATAAACTGTTTTTAGGTAATGAAGCGGTTGCAAGAGGCCTCTATGAAGCGGGCTGCCGAGTAGTTTCAAGCTATCCCGGCACTCCCAGCACGGAGGTTACCGAATTTGCCGCTACATATGATGAGATATTTTCAGAGTGGGCACCCAATGAAAAGGTTGCCGCAGAGGTTGCTTTCGGTGCAAGCGTAGCAGGTGCACGTTCATTCTGTGCAATGAAGCACGTTGGACTCAATGTTGCCGCAGACCCTCTTTTCACAGCATCATATACCGGCGTAAACGCAGGTATGGTTCTTCTTGTTGCGGATGACCCCGGAATGCATTCCTCGCAGAATGAGCAGGATTCCCGCCACTATGCGATGGGCTCAAAAACGATGATGCTTGAGCCTTCGGATTCAGCCGAATGCCTTGATTACACAAAGAGAGCATTTGAGCTTTCTGAAAAATTCGATACACCCGTTATTATCAGACTCACAACAAGAGTTGCACATTCAAGAAGCGTTGCTCCCGTTGGTGAAAGAGTTGATAACGGACTCAAAGAATATGTCAAGAATCCCCAGAAGTATGTTATGGTGCCCGCAAACGCAAAGGGCAAGCACGTTAAGGTTGAGCAGAGAATTCTTGACCAGATTGCTTATTGCGAAGCAGGTGCAGACGGACTTAACACTGTTGAATATAACAGCAAAAAAATCGGTGTTATCACCTCGGGTATCTGCTATCAGTATGCAAAGGAAGCCTTTGGCGAGAATGCATCATATCTTAAGCTCGGCTGCGTATATCCGCTTCCCGTTGACCTTATAAAGAGCTTTGCTGCAGAGTGCGAAAAGGTTTATGTGCTCGAAGAGCTTGACGATTATATTGAAACCCATTGCCGTAAGCACGGTGTTGAGGTTATCGGCAAGGATGCCTTCACTCTTCAGGGTGAATATTCGCAGAGCCTTATTGCCAAGGTTATTCTCGGCAAAGAGGCAGAGAGCGTTAAAGCGGATGTAAATATCGTGCCCAGACCTCCCGTGCTTTGTGCAGGCTGCCCCCACAGAGGACTTTTCTATGCATTAAAGCAGCTCAATGTTACCGTAAGCGGTGACATCGGATGCTACACTCTCGGCTTTGCACAGCCCCTCGGTATGATTGATACCGTTCTTTGTATGGGTGCATCAGTTTCGGCACTTCACGGCAGAAATGCCGCAGACCCCGCAAACGCAAAGAAGAGCGTTGCCGTTATCGGCGACTCAACCTTCATTCATTCGGGTGTAACGGGTCTTATCAATATTGCATATAACGCAACGGATTCCGTTGTTATTATTCTTGATAACTCAATAACGGGTATGACCGGTCATCAGCAGAATCCCACAACCGGCAAGAATATCAAGGGTGAGCCCGCAAATGCAGTAAGCCTTGAGGCACTTGCAAAGGCAGTGGGCATTCAGAACGTTATTGTTGTTGACCCCTATAATCTTGCAGAAACAAAAGAGGGCATCAAGCAGGCTCTTGAGGCAGACGGCCCCGCAGTTGTTATTTCAAGAAGACCCTGTGCTCTTCTTAAAACAGTTAAGCATAATCCGCCCCTTAAGGTTAATGCGGATAAATGCAAATCCTGCAAAATGTGTATGAAGATAGGCTGCCCTGCCATCAGTATGAAAGACGGCAAGGCACAGATTGATTTCACACAGTGCCTCGGATGCAATGTCTGCAGTCAGCTTTGCAAATTCGGTGCTATTGAATAAGAGGGGAGGAGCATAAGAATGAATAAATCAATTATGATTGTCGGTGTCGGCGGTCAGGGCACATTGCTTGCAAGCCGAATTCTCGGTGCGGCACTTCTTGATTGCGGCTACGATGTTAAGGTTTCTGAAGTTCACGGAATGAGCCAGCGTGGCGGCTCCGTTGTAACTTATGTCCGCTACGGCGAAAAGGTTGCTTCTCCCATTATTGAAAAGGGTGAAGCGGATATTATTCTTGCTTTTGAGCAGCTTGAGGCTGCAAGATGGCTTGAATATCTTAAAAAAGACGGCAAAATTATTGTTAACACCCAGCAGATGGACCCTATGCCCGTTGTTATGGGTGCGGCAGAATATCCCGAAGGCATCATTGATGCAATAAAAGCTGCGGGTGCTGCTGTTGAAACCGTTGATGCTCTGCCTATGGCTGTTGAAGCTGGCACATCAAAAGCGGTAAACGTTGTGCTTATCGGTGCAATGGCAAAGAATATGCCGCTTGAAAAAGAAGTGTGGATAAAGGCTCTCAAAGAGAGCGTTCCTCCCAAATTCCTCGAGCTCAACCTCAAGGCATTTGAAATGGGATATAATATTTAATTTACAAGAAAGAAGATGACCCCCAATGGCAAAATACTATCAGCCTGAAATTGAAACCGCATCGGTTGAAACAATAAAGGCGATACAGAACGAAAAGCTTGTCAAGCAGGTAAAGCACGTTTATGAAAACGTAAAGTATTACCGTGACCTTATGGATAAGAAGGGAGTAACTCCCGACGACATCAAATCCATTGATGATTTGCATAAGCTCCCGTTTCTTACCAAAGCGGATTTGCGTGATGCATATCCCTACGGACTTCTCGGAACGGACCTCAAAAACTGCGTGAGAATTCACTCAACCAGTGGCACAACCGGCAAAAGAGTAGTTGCATTCTATACTCAGGCAGATATTGACCTTTGGGAAGACTGCTGTGCCCGTGCGATTGTTGCTGCGGGAGGAACAAGCGAAGATGTTTGCCAGGTTGCTTACGGTTACGGACTTTTTACCGGCGGTTTCGGTCTTAACGGCGGCTCACAGAAAGTAGGATGCCTTACTCTTCCTATGTCATCAGGCAATACCGAACGTCAGATTCAGTTTATGCAGGATCTTAAATCAACAATCATCTGCTGCACACCTTCTTATGCGGCATATATCGGCGAAACACTTAAGGAAATGGGCATTTCACCCGATGAGCTTGCTCTTAAAGCGGGCATCTTCGGTGCAGAACCCTGGACAGAAGAAATGCGTCGTGATATTGAAAAATCTCTCGGCATAAAGGCATATGATATTTTCGGCCTTACAGAATCAACCGGTCCCGGCGTTGCTTTTGAATGCGAAGAACAGACGGGTATGCACATCAATGAAGACCACTTCCTTGCAGAGATTATTGACCCCGAAACGGGAGAAGTTCTTCCCGAAGGTTCAAAAGGTGAGCTTGTTTTCACAAATCTTGATAAAGAGGGCTTTCCTCTTCTCAGATACCGCACAAGAGATATTTGTGTTCTTTCAAGAAAGAAATGCTCCTGCGGAAGAACTCTCATCAAGATGGCTAAACCTATGGGCAGAAGCGATGATATGCTTATCATCCGAGGCGTTAACGTGTTCCCCTCACAGATTGAAACCGTTCTTCTTCAGGAAGGCTATTCGCCCAACTATCTCATTGAAGTTGACAGAGCAAATAATGTTGACACTCTTGATATTTCGGTTGAACTTAATCCTAACCAATTCTCGGATACCGTTAAAGAGCTTGCTTCAAAAGAAAAATCGCTTGCAAATGCAATCAAAACAATGCTCGGCGTTAATCCCAAGGTTCATCTTGTTGCTCCCAAAACCATCACAAGAAGTGAAGGCAAGGCAGTGAGAGTTATAGATAAGAGAAAGCTTCACGATTAATTGAAAGGAGTTAAAGAAATGAGCGTTAAACAGATTTCGGTTTTCATTGAAAACAAAAAGGGTAAGCTTGCAGAAGCAACCAGATACATTGCTGACCACAATATAAACCTCAGAGCACTTTCAATAGCGGATACACAGGATTTCGGCATTCTCCGCCTTATCTGTGATGACCCCAAAACCGCTGATGCCGCACTCAAAGAGGGCGGATACATAACAACCGTAACAGATGTTCTTGCTGCTGCAATTTCGGATACTCCGGGCAGCCTTGCATCAATCCTTGAAGTTCTTTCGGATGCTAATGTTATTGTTGAATATACATATGCATTCAACTCCTCAAAGGCGGGAGCTTATATGATTTTCCGTGTTGACGATAATCAGCTTGCCGCTGCCGCACTTGCAGGTGCAGGAATCAAAACAGCAAATCAGGAAGATTTGTTCTGATGAATACAAATAAAGCGACCCCCGAACTGAGAAGTTCGGGGGTCAATTTATTGTAATAATTAAGTTTTAGATAAGTCCCTGAGCCATCATTGCATCGGCAACCTTAATGAAGCCTGCAATGTTTGCACCTGCAACAAGGTCATAGCCAAGGCCGTATTTTTCGGCTGCGGCAGCAGAATTATCGTGAATATCCTTCATAATCTGCTTGAGCTTTGCATCAACCTCTTCAGCGGTCCAGCTGTATCTCATTGAGTTCTGGCTCATTTCAAGAGCTGAAACAGCAACGCCGCCTGCATTAACTGCCTTTGAGGGAGCAACAGCCTTGCAGTTTGCCTTGAGATATGCAAGAGCATCATTTGTTGTGGGCATATTTGCAACCTCAATGTAGTAGGGAACGCCGTTTGCAACAAGCTTTTCAGCCTGAGCCATATCAATTTCGTTCTGTGTTGCACAAGGCATTGCAACGTCAACCTTAACTCCCCAGGGCTTTTCGCCTGCGTGGAATTCAGCACCGAATTTATCGGCATAGTCCTGAACCTTATCGCGGCCCGATGCTCTCATTTCGAGCATATATTCAATCTTTTCATCTGTGCTGATGCCGTCTTTATCGTAAACATAACCGTCGGGGCCTGAAATGGTAAGAACTTTACCGCCAAGCTCTGTTATCTTTTTAACAGCACCCCAGGCAACATTGCCGAAGCCTGAAATTGCAAAGGTCTTGCCCTTGATTTCTTCGCCGAAATGCTTGAACATTTCAACTGCATAATATGTTGCACCGTAGCCGGTTGCTTCGGGTCTGATGAGAGAACCGCCGTATGAAAGACCCTTACCGGTGAGAACGCCGTTTTCAAAAGCACCTCTGATGCGTCTGTACTGACCGTAAAGATAACCGATTTCTCTGCCGCCAACACCGATGTCACCTGCGGGAACGTCAATATCGGGGCCGATGTGTCTGTAAAGCTCTGTCATAAAAGCCTGGCAGAAACGAAGAATTTCGCTGTCGCTCTTGCCTCTGGGGTCAAAATCGGAGCCGCCCTTTGCACCGCCGATGGGAAGACCTGTGAGGCTGTTTTTGAAGGTCTGCTCAAAAGCAAGGAACTTCATAATGCCGATGTATACGGAAGGATGGAAGCGAAGACCGCCCTTGTAGGGGCCGATAGCTCCGTTGAACTGAACTCTGTAGCCTCTGTTAACCTGAACGTTGCCGTTATCGTCAACCCAGGTAACTCTGAAAGAAATCTGTCTTTCAGGCTCAGCCATTCTTTCAAGAAGAGCAAACTTCTCATATTCGGGATGCTGGTCAATAACGGGTTTAAGTGATTCAAAAACCTCGGTTACAGTCTGGACAAACTCGGGCTCGGTTGCGTTTTTCTTTGCAACCGCATCAATAGTGCGCTGGATATAACTCATAAAAAACACTCCTTAAAGCTGTGTATTACCAAAATTATTTCGCATAACTCTTTAGCAAGTTAAAACGGTACAATATATAATATTGATATTTTATACCGATAGTTCTGAAATTGCAACAATTTTTTTGTTTCTTTCAAAATTTTGTAAAAAATGTTTAATCAATACACATTTGCGGGTGATTTTTGCAACTATTCACAAAAAATCTTTCAAAAATTGCAATATTTTAAATTTCTAAAACCGAAAATGAAAGTTATTTTGCATATTTTTATGCATTCTGTTGATAAATTTTATTAATTATGGTATTATTATATCATTATGAAATTGCGGAGGATTATTATGGGCAAAAGAATTATTGTTGCAGGTCTCGGTCACGGCGGTATTGCGGCGGCAGCTCTTCTCGCAAAAGAAGGCTTTGATGTAACTGTTTACGAAAAGAAAAAAGAGGGCACCCTCGGCTATGACTGGACCGATATTTTTGCACCCAAGGCACTTGCAGCGGCAGGTATTGAAATGCCCCCCGAAGATAAATACGAATATAAAGAGGATATGACATTTTTCGGACCTACATCGCCGATTGGGTTAAAACAGCGTGTTTCTCCTGAAAGACGTGAAATAAAGATGGAACGCCGTGATATATATGAGCATCTGATTAACCACGCTCTTAACTGCGGCGTAAAGATAGAATATGAGTGCGAGGTAAAGGCTCCGATTATTCTCGGCAGCAGAGTTGTTGGCATTCAGACCGAAAAGGGCGATGTTTACGGCGATTTGATTATTGATGCGTGCGGTATGAATTCGCCCGTAAGAAGAAATCTGCCTGAAAGTTTTTCAATAGAAAAAGAAGTTGCCCGCAATGAAAAAATAACCATATACAGAGCGTTTTATAATGTTGCTTCCGAAGAAGAGGTTGAAGCTAAATTCAAGGTTATGCTCTTTAAAGGCGGAAAACTCGGCATCAGCTGGGTTGCAAGCGAAGAAGAACATACGGATGTTCTTATTGGCAGATTTGATGATTTTGATATTGATGAGGTTGAAAGCTTTACCGAATATCTGCGTCAGGATAACCCCAGACTCGGCAGAGAAAGAATAAGAGGCGGTCAGTTTGTTGATATTCCCGTTCGTCAGCAGCTTGCGGTTATGGTAGGTGACGGCTATGCCGCAATAGGCGACAGTGCATTTATGACAGTTCCCCTTATCGGCTCGGGTATGGCAAATGCCTTTAAAGCGGCAGGTATGCTAGCTCAAGCAGTGCTTAAAGATAAGGACTGCGAATTTACTGCGGAAACACTCTGGAAATATCAGGTTGAATATTATAAACAACTCGGTGCGGGTCTTGCACCGCTTGCCTGCGCAAAGCTTTTGCTTCTGACACTTACTCCTCAGGAGGTTGATTTTGTTATCGACAGCGGAATCATCAATCAGGATGATGTTACTATGGATGCCGATTTTACAAGTCTCGGCAGTTCGATGAAGCTTGACCCCAAGGATTTGATTAACAAGGCAAAGGGTGTTTGCCGCGACCCCGAGCTTCTTAAAAAGATTGTTGCCTGCGGTGTTAAAATGGGCAAGGTTTCCGCCGCTTGTGCAATGATGCCCAAGAAGTGGAATAAAGACAGAGTTAAAGCCTGGGCAAAGGTATATAACTATTCTTTTAAATAAAAAATGCTCTCTGTGTTTTTTACACAGAGAGCTCTTTATTTTATTCGGATTTACCGCTTCTTTTAAGAAAATCGTTATATAACTGCTGCTTTCTTTCTTCCGTATATTCGTATGCCCAGAGATTATAAATTCCGTTGAAATCCTCAAAGGTTTCGTCGGGCAGAATTTTTGTGTTGCCGTAAACATAGGGCAGGGGAATTTCAACCGTTCCGTTTGATGCAATGTGATATTCCTTTGAAATCTCAACGGCAACCCGATTTGCTTCCTGGCGGGGGAGCTCTTCGTCATATTTGATTTCCGTTATGGGAAAAAGAATGCATTGGGCATTTGC
>X66_Mouflon__coassemble_25_pt1 | contig 11866 bp, 9 predicted proteins | sample X66_Mouflon__metabat2_high_PE_003 | metagenome-assembled genome bin X66_Mouflon | reverse complement strand
GGAAATTATCTCTCTTTCGGACAGATTCGGAATTCATATAACTTTCCAGCGCCCCGACAAAAAAACCTATCTCAACATAGTTCACGCCCTTGCCGAAGAACACGGAATAACAGTTCCCGAAGAGGAGCTTGACCTTGCCGCAGAAAGATTTGCTCTGGGCAGAGGCAACCGTTCTGCAAGAGCAGCGAAACAGTTTATTGACGGCATTATTGCCAATGAAGTGAAGGAGTAATCAATATGAGATGTGCAATCTACGGTGCCGGTTCTCTCGGCACGGTTCTCGGTGCTTATATGACAAAAAACGGAGTGCCCGTTGAGCTTGTTAACCGCAACAAGGCTCACGTTGCCGCTATGCGTGAAAAGGGTGCTCATATCACGGGAACGGTTGAAATGACCGTACCCGTAAACGCAATCACACCCGATGAAATGAGCGGCAAATACGAAGTTATTCTTCTTATGACAAAGCAGCTTCACAACCCCGAGGTTGTTACCTTCCTCAAGCCCTTCCTTACCGATGACGGCGTTATCGTTACACTTCAGAACGGTATTCCCGAGCCCGGTATTGCAGAAATCGTTGGTAAAAACCATACTATGGGCTGCACCGTTGAATGGGGTGCAACTCTTTCGGCACCCGGCGAATGCATTCTCACCAGCGACCCCGACAGCCTTTCATTCCATATGGGCAAAATGGAAGGCATAACAGATGCACAGTTCACAATGGTTAAAGACCTTCTTGAAAAAATGTGTCCCGTTCACTTTGAAGAAAATCTTCTCGGTGCAAGATGGTCAAAGCTTCTTATCAATGCAACCTTCTCGGGTCTGGGCACGGTTGTCGGCGGCAGATTCGGCGATGTTTCCGAAGATGCCGATGCAAAAAAGGTTGCTATCCGTTGTATGAAGGAATGCATTGATGTGGGTCACGCAACGGGCGTTGAATTCGCTCCCGTTCAGGGCAAGGATATAACAAAGCTGTTCTATTATAAAGGTGCTTTGAAGCGTGCGTTTGCCCTTCTTCTTCTGCCCATCGCAATGAAGAAGCACAGAGCAATCGAGCCCTCAATGCTTCAGGATCTCCGCAACGGCAAGCCTTGCGAGGTTGATGCCATAAACGGCGTTGTTTGCGAATGGGGCCGCAAATTCAATATCCCCACTCCCATCAATGACAGAATTGTTGAGGTTATCAAAAAAGAGCAGGCAGGCGAGCTCAAACTTGAAAAATCAAACATCAGACTGTTTGATGACCTGCTTTAATAAGATATAAGCTACAAGTGTCGGCACCAAATAATGCCGACACTTGATTTTTTATTTCCTTTTTGCTATAATTTATTTGATATGATTTAAAATAGATAGAAGGGGGATTTTTATGTATGTGATTTTCACAAAACTAATTCTGTTCATCACCCTGATTTTTATGATAATAAAGTCTGTATTAGGCGGTCTTTGCGGCGGCGGAAATCCGCCTGAGGAAACAACAACCGCACCCTCAACCTCGGTAACCGAAACAACAACGGTGCCCACCACATCTCAAACCACCACTGACGAGGCAACCACCACAACCGAAACAACAACGGAAACCACAACCGCCAAGGCTCCCACAACCACCCACACAACAACGGGAACAACCACAACGAAGCCCACCACCACAAAGAAAACAACAACAACCGAATTCGGCACAAGATTCAACTCCGCTTCTCAGGATAAGCTTGTTGAATTCGGCGGAGAAAAAAACATAACCGTATTCAATGCGGTTGACGATACGGCAGACGGCGGATTCGTTGGCTGCGGCGTTACCACCTCAACAGACGGCAACTTTGCAGGTGTTGCTTCATCACTGTGGGCAACCAATTTCTCTTTTATCACAAAATACGATAAGAACCTTAATGTTGAATGGGTAAAGCCCATTGGCTTTGATAAATCGCAGACATCGGTTAACAGCATAACCTTTGAGGATGTTGCCGTTCTCAATGACGGTTCGATAGTTGCGGTTGGCTATTCAACGGCGGCAAACCTTGCTTATAATGACGAAACAAAGGGCTCAACCGATGCGGTTATTTACAGATTCTCTTCTGACGGTGAGGTTATCTATTCAAAAACCTTCGGCGGAAAAGATACCGATGCATTCTATGCCGTTGACAAAACCTCAACCGGCTTTGTAATCGGCGGCTCAACCAATTCTCACGATAACAGCTTCAGCGGCATTCCCGGCGAAAATTCAAGTGCAATTCTTATTAATCTTGATTATGACGGAAATGTGCTCTGGAACAAATATCTTACCGGTAACAAGGGCGGAATAATCAAAGGAATCAGCACCGACACAAGCGGAAACATTTTTGTTTCCTGCATAACGGAATCAACAACCGATAATTTTGAAGCCTTCAAAGAGCTTAACGAAAAGCTCATAAACACCGTTATTATCAAATATAACTATGCTGGCGATTTCAAATGGTATTATCCCATCGCATCAAGTGCAAGCGATGTTTTCGAGGCAGTTGTTGCCGATGATAACGGAGGCTGTGTTGTTGCGGGGCACTACAGCAACCTGAAAATTACTTACCCCGACGGCACTCTTGACGGCGTTCACCACTGCGGCGGAACAGATTCTCTTGTTATCAGAATCAATTCCGACGGCACCAACAGATGGACTAAAATTCTTTCGGGTTATTATGATGATTATGCAACCGCAATAGAAAAATCCGAAGGCGGATTCATCGTAAGCGGCTATACATATTCATCAAACCGTGAATTCAGCGGCATAAACAATATGGGTAACGGCGATGCATTCACCGCATTTCTCACCCCTGCGGGCAACACCGCAGAAATTCTCACCGCAAACGGAAGCCGTTCAGACTCCGCAACCTGCGTAGCGGTTAACAAAGACGGTGCCGTTGCCGTTCTCGGCAAAACAGTTTCAAACAACGGAAGCTTTAACGGGCTTAATGACCATCTGACCGACGGTTATATTGATATGTATCAAAAGCTCAATAACGGTGTTAACCCCTACACAAGCTTTGCGGTTAAATATTCAACAACAATTAAAAAGTTCTGATAAAAAGCTCCGTACCTCTCGGTACGGAGCTTTTTGTTATCCTATATCCATTTCATCATCAAGAACCACACAAGGCTTCTCAAAGCCTTCAAGCTCAAGAACAATAATTTCATTTCTGCCCTTCTTAAGGAAAGGTGCGGGAAGATATGCCGATTGCTGCGGGCCGACACTCCAATATCTTGAAAGCACGGTGCCGTTAACTATGATTATGCCTTTTGTAAAGGTTGGAAGCTTTACAAAAGTGTCGCAGCATTCATCAATTTCGATTTCCGCTTTAAGGAATACGGGTGTGCCGTCAAATCTATCAACGCCCTCTTTGAATTCAAGACCCGAAAGATCGGTAAGCGGAAGAGGATAATTCTGCCAATGATAAACAAAATTATTGCCGAAGCCGATTCCCTCCGTTATGCCCTTGCGGTCACGGAGCTTTGCACCGTAATTGACTCTGCCCATATTCTCAACAAGAATTGCAAGCTCATTGCCGTCTTTATCAATGCTCACCGAATTAACGGGCTTCTTATCGTTTCTGTACTGAATGCCTATATATTTATTATCCTTATATATATATGCTCTGTCGTGAACATCCTGAAGGCGGATGGGCTGCTCATCACGGGGACCCCTTACCTTTGTTTTATAAAGCACAAAGCCGTAGCCCTGATTAAGTTTTTCCATAGTAAGCGGTGTTACCGACTCAACGGGAGCTGAAATATTATCAAGATTTTCAAGAAGCTTTGCGGAATACCTGAATTCGATTTCACCGTAATTCTTTTTCTTTACGGGTGCCGGCATTTCAATTTCGGGTATGGGTGCGTATTTTGAAATAACCTCTTTGAATTTATAATATTTCTCTGTAGGTTCGCCGCATTCGTTAAGCGGAGCATCATCATCATAGCTCGAAACCGTGGGCTCATAAGCATCATAATCATTTGCCCCGTTCATATATCCGAAGTTTGTGCCGCCGTGGAACATATAAGCCGAAAGGCTTGCTCCCATTGAAAGAATATCGTCAAGTGCATCTGCCGCATCCTGCGGGTCGCGGCTGTGATGCTCCTCTGTCCAATGGTCAAACCAGCCGTTCCAGAATTCGGTGCACATAAGAGGTCCGTCGGGCTGATATTCGCGAAGGCGTGCAAACTGCTCCTTTGCCCTTGAGCCGAAGTTTGCTGTCTTATGTATCTCGGGCACGGTGCCTGCGGTAAGCATCTGATATTCCGCACCGTCAGAGGTGAAGAAGGGCACGTCAATTCCCCTCTCTCTCATTCCCTTTGCAAGGTAGCGGATATATTCGCTGTCATCGCCGTAGCTGCCGTATTCATTCTCAACCTGAACAAGAATAACATTGCCGCCGTGTGTTATCTGATGATTTTTGATTCTGGGAATAAAATCGTCAAAGAAACGGTCAACCGCCGCAAGATAATTTTTTTCCATACAGCGAAGCTGAAGCTCGTCATTTTTAAGAAGCCACCAGGGCAGACCGCCGAAATCCCACTCTGAGCAGATATACGGACCGGGGCGTACTATGGCATAAAGACCAAGCTCTGCCGCAATCTCAAGAAACTTCTCAATATCGAGCATACCTTCATAATTAAATTCGCCCTCTGAAGGCTCGTGCATATTCCAGGCAACATAAGTTTCAACTGTATTGAAGCCGCAGGCTTTGAGCTTTATAAGTCTGTCACGCCAATACTCTGCGGGAACTCTGAAATAATGAATTGCACCTGCAATTATTCTGAAAGGCTCGCCGTTAAGCTTAAAGCCGTCTTTTTCAATAGCAAAAGTATTCATATTCACACCTCAATCCGGCAATTCTTCTTTTTCATAGGGGAATTCGCTGAAAACCTCAAATTTCTTTGCTCTCATCCAGAGCGAAGGATTTATTTTTACCGTAAATCCGCAGCCGTTTGGAGTAAGCCATTCGTGCATAGGAAGCTCGGGGATTCCGTAGGTTGCAAGAACTGCCATTATAACGCCGCCGTGAGTTACGATTGCCGCCTCGGTTGTTCCCGTTTTCATAAGACCCTCGGCAACCTTCTCAAAGGTTTCGCAAACACGCTTTCCGAAAGCTTCATTGCTTTCTCCGAAGGGAGGTTCAACACCCCTTTCGCCGGCAAGCCAACGGGGAAAAACGGGATGGTCTTCGAGCTGCTCGGCTGTTTTGTTTTCAAAGAAGCCGAAATTATATTCGATAAAGCCTTCAATTTCAATAGGCTTGTTTTCAGGATAAAGAATTGACGCTGTTTCCTTGCAGCGTTTCAAGGGGCTTGTAAAAAGTGCCTGAACGGGCGGAAATACCGTTTCTTCTTTAAGCTGTGCAAGCTGCTTCTTGCCGTCTTCGCTTAAAAGAACATCGGTATGCCCGATATATCTGCCCTGCAGATTTTCGTCTGTAAGACCGTGTCTGATAAGATGAACCGTATAGGATTTCATTTTTTCCTCCAAAAAACCCAAACTATTTTTATTCAAAATTGACAATATACAAACTGTATAAAAAGAGATATAATATTATTACATAAAGTTTATGGGGTGAAAATAAAAATGGAAAAGACTTTGCCGATTATTCTTTCCGAACTTCGCAAAGCAAAGGGCATCAGCCAGAAAGAGGCATCCGCACAGCTCGGAATATCCCAGGCTCTTCTTTCTCACTATGAAAAAGGTATAAGAGAATGCGGTCTGGGATTTCTCGTAAGAGCTGCGGATTTTTACGGCGTATCGTGCGACTATATGTTAGGCAGGTCAAGCAGTCCTTCCGGTCTTGACACTCAGACTGAGGCCGAAAAGGAAGAATCCGACTCTCTGCCTATAACCAAAACCTTCCTGAAAGCAACTGCTCTTCTGAGAGATGCCATCCATAAGAAGGATGTTGATGTGGGCATTAAATTCAACAATGCTTTCGCTCTGCAGCTTTACCGCATAATTCTTATGAATGCGGCGGCGGGCAATATTCCCGCAAGCTGGGCAAGAGACAGATTTGACACCGGAAAGCTTTTTGATAACCGTTTTTATCTCGGACTTATAACCTCAGCCGAAAAAGCTGCTCTCACTCCCCCGAGAAACGGCAGCCCCTGCGAGGAAGCTCCCGTGCCCGATGCGATAAAAACCGTTGTTGCCTTTGCCGAAAACTATATTGACGAAACCTTCAACACCATTATCCCTTAAATCAAAGCAAGAGTCACAACCGCATTTCTGCGGTTGTGACTTTTTGTTATTCTGCCATAAGCTCTTCGTAAAGCTTGATATATTCTCTTGCCGATTTGCCCCAGCTGTTATCGCATTTAAGGGCTCTTTCAACAAGCTTATTCCAATATGCTTTATCGGAATATGCGGCAAGCGAGCGTCTGATTGCATCAAACATATCATAAGCATCATAGCTCTTGAAGGTGAAGCCGTTACCCTTGCCGTCACCGCTGTCGGTAATGGTATCCTTAAGGCCGCCCGTTTCTCTTACGATGGGAATTGTGCCGTAACGCAAGGCAACCATCTGCGAAAGACCGCAGGGCTCGCTCTTTGAGGGCATAAGGAACAAATCGCTGCCCGCATAGATTTTTCTTGCCATATCGGGAATGAATCCGATACGAAGACCAACCTTATCGGGGAAATCAGCCTGGAGTGCTTTGAAGAAATCTTCATATTCAGCATCGCCCGAGCCGAGCACTATGAGCTGCATATCCGTAAGGCTCAGAAGCTCCCACATAATTCTCTTTATAAGGTCAAGACCCTTATGTGAAACAAGTCTTGTTACAATACCCATAACGGGCACATCTTCTCTTACGGGAAGACCGAACATTTCCTGAAGAGCCGCTTTGTTCTTGCTCTTGTTTGAAAAATCCTTGGCGTTATAGTTGAAGAAAATATCCTTATCCGTTTCGGGGTCATAATTCTCAACATCTATGCCGTTAAGAATACCGCTGAGCTTATAGCTTCTCTCTTTGAGAATGGGATGTAAGCCGTGGCTGAACCAGGGGTCAAGGATTTCGTTGGCATATGTGTTACTTACGGTTGTTACTCTGTTTGAGCACTCAATGCCGCCCTTCATCAGATTAAGGCAGTCGCCAAACTGAAGAAGCGGAGCACACTCCTCACCCAGGCCGAACAAATCACCGAGTATTTCATTGCCGTATTTGCCCTGATACTGAATGTTGTGGATGGTGAACACGGTTTTGATACCCGTGTAGCCCTCCTTTTTTCCGTAAATGGCTGTGTAATAAATGGGAACAAGAGCACTCTGCCAATCGTTGCAATGAATAATATCGGGCTTGAAATCAATATAAGGCAGAATTTCGAGCACCGCTCTTGAGAAGAATGCAAATCTTTCGCCGTCATCATAATGACCGTAAAGAGTGTTTCTCTTGAAGTAATATTCATTGTCAATAAGATAATAGATTACTCCGCCTGCCTTCGCTTCAAAAATTCCGCAATACTGTCTGCGCCACGAAACGGGCACCATAATATTGGTTATAAACTTCATCGAAGCACGCATTTCATCGCTGATTGTGCCGTAAAGAGGCATAACAACTCTGCAGGCAACCCTGCGTCTTCTCAAAGCCTGCGGAAGAGAGCCTGCAACATCGGCAAGTCCGCCGCTTGCGGCAAAGGGAAGAGCTTCACTTGAAACATATAAAACCTTCATACTTTTACCTCTTCATTATTCAAAAATTACTGTTGTATAATACATATTCTGATACTTTACAACACCTACGCCGATTTTTGTTGTGTTGATGCTCATAGCCTTCGAGTTAAGCGAGGCTTTGATTTCCTGATAAAGCTGGTTGCCGCCGTAAGCTGTTGTGAAAGTATTTGCCCCTGCCGCATTCGGCTCACCGTAGGTATCGGGCTTCGCCATTCCGAGGCTGTTTGACCTTGCACTGATATTAAGATTTGTGTCAAAGGTAAGCGGTGCAAGATCGAGCTGTGCTCTGTCCTCATTAAGCTGCGTAACAATGTTCTGTGCAAGAACATCATCTCTGTTTATACCGCCGGACAGGTCAATATTTATTCTGCTCGTTGTTGTTTCCTCGGTTGGTGCTTCGGTCCAGATAGGCGGTTTGGTTGTGGGTGCGGCATCAAGCGTTACAACCTCGGTAACGGGATTGCCGTTTTCATCCTTCACGGGGCGGTGAAGCTTATCCGTAACCTGAACATAAGATGTCTGAGGAATAAACTCGGTTGTAGGTGCTTCGGTTGTTGTGCTGTCTGCCGGCACGGAATAAGTAACAAGCTCTGTTACGGGCACACCGTTTTCGTCATAAACGGGATTGCCTTCAGGGTCTGTCACCTGCACCATTGTTGAAAACTCAATAAGCGGCACGGTGGTTGTTGTGGGCTTGGGCTTGGTTGTGGGGTATGTGTGGTTTGACGATACCTTCGGCTTGAAATATTTGGTCACCATTGTGTAATAAACAACGCTGCCGTCTTCCTGCGTTTCGCTCACAACAACAACCTCGGATACCTCTTCGGTTTCTGCTGCCGTGGGCTGCTCAGGTCCGCCGATAACACCAACCTTAACAAGAATAACAACCACAACGAGAATAACCGCCAGCCCTACAACTATGCCGGTCAGAAGATTTTGCGTGGATATTTTTTTATTGGACATTACAGTATAACACTTCCTTGGGGGTAACTTTAAATCACGATTCCCTTGCCCACATAAACGGGATAGCTTGAATCGCCGCAGAGCTTCTTGCCGGGCTTAACGATAACCTTCTTATCAAGGATGACGCTTTCAACTGATGCGTTTTCGCCCACAAATGAATCCTGCATAATAATTGCGTTTTTAACCTTTGCACCCTTGGCAACGGTAACGCCTCTGAAGAGAATTGAATTCTCAACCTCACCCTCAATCTTACAGCCGTCGGCAACAAGAGAGTTGGAAACCTTTGACTCCATTCCGTAGAATGCTGGAACCTGATCTCTTACCTTGGTGAGGATGGGTCTTTCGGCAATAAAGAGCTGCTTTCTGTTTTCTGCCTTCAGAATTTCCATACTTACATCATAATAGCTCTGAAGAGATTCAAGAACCTTAACGAAGCCCTTTACCTCATAGCCGTAAACATTGAGAAGATTAACATTGTTGCTGAGGATTGTTTCAAAATCGTCAATTCTTGCACTGTGAGCCTCGTGAAGGAGCCTTTCAAGCAAGGTTCTGCCGATAATCATTGTTTTGAGTGAATAATTTGCTTCTCCCGTGTAGCACTCAACAAGAGTGTCGCTGAGCACTCTGCCGTTTTCATCAAGCTCATATTCGCTCGAACCGGGAATCATCGGAGGAATTCCCTTTGTGTAAGCAAGAGTAATATCGGCATTCTTTGCAATATGAGCCTTAATCATATCTTCATAATCCATATTGCAGATAACGTTACAGTCTGTGAGAAGAACATAATCCTTATTGGAATCGCTGATATAGCTGATGCTGCCGTAAAGAGCATCTGCCTTGCCTGCGGGAACGCCGAGATTTGCAAAGCTGAAGGGAGGCAGAAGAGTCATACCCTCTCTTTTTCTCGAAAGGTCCCAGGGCTTGCCCGTTCCGATATGGTCCATAAGCGAACGGTAGTTGCTCTTGGTTATAACGCCAACCTTTGAAATGCCTGCGTTAACCATATTTGAAAGAGGAAAATCTATAAGGCGGTAACGGCCTGCAAAAGGAACCGAGCCCATTGTTCTTAAAGCTGTAAGCTGGGGAAGAACTTCATCATATGCATTGGAAAATATAATGCCGAGAACATTTTTTGCTGACATTATTCCGCACCTCCTATATCGGTATCTATCATTGCTTTGGGTTCAACCTTTGCACCCTTGCCGATTTTAACGCCGTTACCAACAACGGCAACGCCCCAATCATCAATGTTTTCCATACTTTCGGGGCTTGCACCTACAACGGCACCCTCTTCAATAACCGCATTCTCGGCAACTATCGAATACTGAACAACGGCACCCTTTTTGATAACCGTGCCGGGCATAACGATTGAATATTTAACCTGTGCACCCTCTTCAACGGTTACGTTTGCAAAGAGAACAGAGAAATCAATATCGCCTTCAATATCGCAGCCTTCTGTTATCATTGAACGCTCAACCTTTGCACTTGTGCCGATATAGTGGGGCGGTGCTGCAGGTGTTCTTGAATAAATCTTCCAGCCGTCATCATCAAGGTCAAGGTCAACCTTGGGATTGAGAAGGTCAAGGTTTGCATCCCAGAGGCTGTTGATTGTTCCTACATCCTTCCAGTAACCGTCAAACTGATAGGCAAACATTCTCTCGCCGTTTTCGTGCATTGCGGGAATAACATCGTGGCCGAAATCGTTGCCCGAGCCTTCTTTTGCTTCATCTTCAATAAGATATTTGCGAAGCTTCTGCCAGCTGAAAATATAAACACCCATTGATGCCTTGTTGCTTCTGGGATTCTTGGGCTTTTCCTCAAATTCCTTGATTGAGCCGTCATCGTTAATAATCATAAGACCGAAGCGGCTTGCCTCTTCCCAGGGAACCTCAAGCATTGCAATAGTGCAGTCTGCATCCTTTTCCTTATGGAAATCAAGCATCTTTGAATAATCCATTTTATAGATATGGTCGCCCGAAAGAATGAGAACATATTCGGGGTCATATCTTTCAATAAAATTGATGTTCTGATAAATTGCGTTTGCAGTGCCCTTATACCACTCTGTGCCCTTAATCTGCTGATAAGGTGAAAGCACGTGAACACCGCCGTTTGCACGGTCGAGATCCCAGGGCTGTCCGTTTCCGATATAATCGTTAAGCTCGAGGGGCTGATACTGGGTGAGAACACCAACGGTGTTTATGCCCGAGTTAACGCAGTTGGAAAGAGGGAAGTCGATAATACGGTATTTGCCGCCGTAAGGAACTGCGGGTTTTGCGATTTTCTGCGTAAGAATGCCGAGACGGCTACCCTGTCCGCCTGCAAGAAGCATTGCTATGCATTCGGGTTTAATTGCCATGGGGAAACCTCCTTTTATTATCAAACCGTAGTTTTTTTCTTGCGAGAAGTATTTTTTATATACAAACAGCTCAAGCCTTCAATATCAAGCTCAATGCTGTAATCGTATCCGTGCATGGGTTTTTTCTTTGCTCTGACCGAACCGACGGTGCTTTCGCCTCTGCCTCCGAAAGCGGGGTCTGCCGAGCTGAAAACAACTCTGTAGGTGCCTTGCTTCGGAACGCCGATACGGTATTTATGTCTTGTAACATTTGTGAAATTGCAAAGAGATATTATTTCATTTCCGCTTTTATCTCTTCTGATATAAGCAACAACTGAATTATCTCTGTCGTCGCTCACAATCCAGTTAAAGCCTTCCCAGCTGTAATCGACCTCCCAGAGAGGCGGATTCTGAATATAAAATCTGTTGAGCGAAGCAACATAGTTTTTAAGCTGTCTGTGAGAATCGTAATCAAGCAGCAGCCAATCAAGCGGCTGCTTATAATTCCATTCGATGAACTGACCGAATTCGCTGCCCATAAACAAAAGCTTTTTGCTCGGATGCGACATCATATATCCGAGAAATGACCTCACACCCGCAAATTTTTCTTCGTAGCTGCCGGGCATCTTATTTATGAGCGAGCATTTTCCGTGAACAACCTCATCGTGAGAAACCGGTAAAATAAAGTTTTCTGAAAATGCATAGAAGAATGAGAAGGTAAGCTTATCGTGATTGAATTTTCTTGAAAGCCCGTCAAGCGAAAAATATCTGAGGCAATCGTTCATCCAGCCCATATTCCATTTGAAATTGAAGCCGAGACCGCCGAGATAAGTTGGCTTTGAAACAATCGGCCACGCCGTGCTAACTGCGGCAATAACCGTTACACCGCCGTGCT
>X66_Mouflon__coassemble_21_pt1 | contig 12673 bp, 4 predicted proteins | sample X66_Mouflon__metabat2_high_PE_003 | metagenome-assembled genome bin X66_Mouflon | reverse complement strand
ATATATATATGAATTTAAAATTTTAGAACGCAATTATAAAAATTGGAGGTAATTTTAATGATTAATTTAAAAGAAGTGTTTTTTGGATTTAGCGATGCCGACAAAGAAGCAAGCAGAAATCCCAACACGTTTAAAGAAGTGTTTTTTGATCCTCACGGATATCTGCATGAACTTATAGACGGAGATCGGTTTCTTGTAATCGGAAGAAAAGGTGATGGAAAAACCGCATATGGTGCTCAAATCAAGCTGTTGTCTAATGATAGTGCTTGTAGTTTTTATGCATATCAAAGGTCATTAAACAATTTTAACAATTCAACTTTTGAAAAAATAAAAGCAAATAATGATTTGGGTGGTAATCATTACATATCATTCTGGAAATGTGTTATTTTGATTGAATGTGTAAGAATGATTAATAAATTCGAACCTACAATTCAATTAGAAGAATTTACTGATATAGTATCTGCCTTAAATGATCAAGGTTTTTTTAATTTTGATAATGATATTGCTACAACAATTATAAAGCTGATTGAATCGGATACATCATTGGATATAAAAAGTGTGTTCAAGCACTCAAGAAGACATGAATATGATAAAGAATTAAAGGGCGCAGATGAAATTTTTTCTGCAATATTGAATTCAATAAAAAATTTATATCTCCATAAGAAATTTATATTTATCATTGATGGGTTAGATGATATTCTTAATAATTCTGAGTACAAGCCAGAAATAATAACAGGATTGATAAGAGCTGTTGATTTTATTAATGAGATTATGCTTAAACAGACTCTTAATTTAAAAATTATTATTCTAATTCGCGATGACATATATAATTTGTGCCGAGATGCAAATTTGTCAAAAATAACAAGAGATTCAGGTATAAGACTATCATGGAACATTAAAGACGAGCCATATAAATCAGATTTAATAAAGCTTGTTAGCAAAAGAATAGATGTTGTTTCCGGAATGGAAAATTCATTCGAGGATGTTTGGAAAGATATTTTTCCTTCGGATGTTGATGGTAAGGATACACTAGATTATGTTCTTAACAATCTGATTTACCGACCTAGAGATATTTTGCAATTTTTTATTGAGGCACAAAAAGAGTTTGAAGAAGGCGAAAAGTTCACCTCAGAAAAAATTAAAACAATTCTTTCAAGATATTCGGACGAATATTTTGTTGATGCGATGAAAGATGAGCTTACAGGTTTTTTTCCGGACAATATAGTTACTAAATTGCCGGATGTATTATCAAGAATCGGATCAAGATATTTTTACTTGGAGGATTTTAAGGAAGAGTGTAAAAACTATTCCGATTTTGAAAATGTATCAAAAATTGAAATCTTGGAGAAACTGTTTGCTGCCGGATATATCGGTCAGCATAGACCGAGAGACGATAGGGATTTAACTGTATTTTCATTTAGAAACTCTCGAGAAAAATTTGATGCATCACATGAATGCATACTTCACAGAGGTCTAATGAGAGCATTAACTATTTAATTGTAATGTTTGGGTATTCATATTAAAAAACAAAAGGAGTGCATAATTTATGCGTAAGAGTTTAATTATTCGTTTGTTATCATGCTTTCTCGTTGTGCTTATGTTGGTGACAACATTCCCTATGAGCGGTATGGTAGCTTTTGCTGAAGAAGTTTCGTGGACTTTAAACGAAAAAAACGATAAGCCTTCAACAATTAAGAAACCTTCGGATGAGATCACTGCAGAAGACCTCAGGGATCCTCTGCCATCTGTTGAAATAAAAAACGAAGATGTTTCAGGTGTTCTTGTTGATGTTGGCGAGTATTATAAAACATATCTTGATGAAACCGGCACATACACTTCGGTTATATCCAACATTCCCAACTACTATACAGACGACAAAGGTAACATTAACGCTTATGATAATACCCTTGTCGAAGAAAATCATCTTTTTTCCTCAGATGAGATTACAAATAAAGCCAGTAATATTGATGTATCATTTTCTGAAAAATTTGATTCTGAAGGTATCAGCTTTGAGTTTGATGATACAAAGATATCTCTTGTTCCGATTGATGGTGACTATTCGGCATACTCAGCGGTTGATAATGCAATTCGCTACAATAATGTTTATGACGGTATAGATGTTCAGTATACAGTCAGTGAACTTGGGGTAAACGAATATATTATTCTCAATAAATTTGTTGACAAAAACAGCTTTTCATATGTTGTTGAGTCAAATGGCAATACAGTTGAACTTCTCGATAATGAACTGATTGTTAAAAAGCCAGGTTCTACAGCAGTGGCATATACGATTTCTGCACCGTTTATGTCAGATGCAGCAGGAGAAATCAGCCCTAACATTAAACTTACATTTGAAGATAAAATTCTGACGGTTACTGCTGATTCTGAATGGCTTTCAGACCTTAACCGTGCATATCCCGTTATTATTGACCCTGATATTTCCACCAACGGGGAATTGACAACCAGAACAGTTAAGGCTGGCGGACTTTATGCCAGTGATAAGTATGGCTACGCAGGATGGATTGATAACGATGCGACGGGAAACATGGGCGTTATAGGTTCTACAAAGTTTATGATAGAAATCGGAGATTCGTTTTTTAAAGACGTCCCCGACGGAATTATTGTAAAAAATGCAACTTTATACATACACCAGTATGGCGGAATCTACAACAACAGATATGGCCAAAAAGTCCAGAATAATTTAAACTGTTATCGAATAGGCACTCCGTGGAGTTTTGATACCATAAAGTATGACACGCAGATTGAACGCTTTTTCCTGGATTCTGAGCCTAACAGAGGTTCATCCGGCGATGCAGGTAAGAAATCTTTTGATATTTCGGAAGCAGTAACAGCATGGTGCAACGGAGAAGCGGAACAGTACGGTTTGTGTATTGATGTCAGCGATGGCGCTACCGGAAGCGGTGCTGCGTTTTATACTGAGAAATCGGGTAATGCCGGTGGGCAGGGTGGCTTTGACCCCACAAAGATGCCTAAGATTACCGTCTCTTATGAGTTGCCTAATCCGGTTCCTGATGACTATTCACTTGCATCAACGACAATTAACTTAAGAACGCTCACTAAATCAAGTATTGACGGTACATTAGCGTTTCAGGGAATATTTGCTGACGGTCTCGCAACTCCATATTCAGCAGTGCACTATTGGATGAGCGATGATTCTGTAACATATCAGAATGCTACTGTCAGTGCAATAAAGCAGATGCATTATCCCAACTCCATTTCAGAAAAAGATAAGGATATCTGGAATCAGTTACCGGAAGGAACAACAAAATACAGAAGATTTGAATCAAACTGGCAGACCCTTTATCCTTTTGTGAATCCTGAATACAACAAAGTGTATCAGTTTTCTGCACAGGCTTCAAAAGAAAATTCTTCCGGCAACATTGCCGAAAGCGATAAATTCCTTGTTTACAAAATTACTCAGTATGATAATTTGCAGAATATAGCTAATTACTATGGTGTTCCGTTATCGAAAATTGCAAAAGACAATAATGTACAAGATATGCTTCTTGTTGAAAACAACACTATAGTTATTATAAACCCTTCTCAAAATCTCGATAAGCCCTATAATCCGCCCGCTTTAAGCGACGATGATAAGCGCAAAATTGACGGTATGCTTATAGGCAGAGGAAAACATTGCGAGTTCGGGTTTGAACCTGTAAATCTTAATACCGGTAACTTCTATATGGATCAGACGGATATTTCCATATCTGATCTGAACGGTGAGTTTGCCATTAACAGAAGTTACAATTCAAAAAGTGCCGCTGTCAACAGCGTTTTTGGCAGAGGTTGGCAGTTTGATTTTGCAGAGCAGCTTTCAAAACGTTCAGACGGAACAATAGCATACAGAAGAGGTGACGGAAGCACTATTAATTTCTATCCCGACAGCAATGGAAATTATATCTGCGATGCAGGATATTATCTTGATATGACCGCTGTTGTTATCGGAACAAAGACTGCAAGCTTTGATGGTATCTCATCGGAAAATATCGATAACGATAACATAGAAGCAACCGAAAAATATTATACAGAAACAGTAACATACAACGTGTATGAATATGAAATCAAAAATTCTTCTGGTGAAGTTCGCCGTTTTAGCAGCGATGGCCGTTTGATTTCTGTAACCGATAAAAAAGGCTTTAAGACTACTTTCAATTATAATGATAACGGAATGCTGTCTTCAATTATTTCTGCCGGCGGAATCGAATATGGTATCAGTTGTGATTCTATGGGGAAAATAACCGCTGTTTCTGTTCCCGGCGGCACAATAAGATATACCTACAATGAGGCTGGAGATCTTGTAACATATACAGATGAAAACGGCAACTCAACAGTGTATAACTATGATTCCGAACACCGTATGACTTCATGGATCGATGCTGACGGAAATGTTGTTACAAGCAACACTTATGACGCTGAAGGAAGAGTTGTTATACAGAAAGACGCTGAAGGAAACACAACAAAATTCGTATATAGCGACGGAAAGACAACCATTACTGATGCCAATAACAACACAACCATCTACAATTATGATGATCAGTACAGAACAACCAGCATCGTTTATTCAGACGGCACTTCAGAAAAGAACGAGTATGATAATAATAACAATCTCATAAAAACAACAGATAGGTCCGGTAATTATGTATCTTATGTTTATAATTCAGACGGTCTTGTTGTAAAAGAAACCCGTTCCATTGACGGTGCATCACGTTCATACGAATACAACGAAAACAACGACGTTGTAAAATTTACCGACTATGACGGAAAAAGCACTGTATCTACATATGATGAAAAAGGAAATCTTGTTTCCACAACAGATAAAAACGGAAATACCGAGAAGTATGCTTATGATGAAAAGCACAGAGTAATATCAACAACAGACAAAAACGGAAATACAACAAAGTTTACATACGGTGATATCTGGGCTTCATCTGTTACAGATGCAAACGGTAATACTGCCGAATATTATTACAACGGCAGAGGTCAGGTTGTTTCCACGGTTAATGCTCTCAACGAAACAACCCGTTATATGTATGATGCAGCAGGCAGAAAAATCGGTGTTCAGTATGAAGACGGAACAACCGAAACATATTCTTATGACAAATCCGGGACACTAAAATCATTAAAATCCGCCAATGACAAGGTGTACAGATATACTTATGACGGAATCGGAAATACTTTGTCTGTAACAGATCCCGCAGGTGGTGTAACCAATTACACATATGACGGTCTTTATAATAAGATATCCTCTGAATATCCCGATGGCAGTATTGAAAAAACTACATATGATGCCTTTGGCAATAAGCTCACAGTTACGGATGCCGAAAATAACACTGTGACATATTCATATGATACGGCAAACAACATTCTTTCATCAACTGATGCCAACGGCAATGTTACAAACTATACATATGATATGCGTTTTAATAAACCCTCAACATCGGTAGATGCTTCAGGTGCAAAAACATCATATGAATATGACGCCGTTGGTAATCTTGTATCAATTACTTATTCAAACGGTTCCGTTCAATCCTATAAGTATGATGCTAACGGCAATGTGCTGCAGTCTGTTGCACCGAACGGTCTGGTTGTTGATTATGAGTATGACGCACTCGGAAACAAAATCGCAGAGAAGAACAATGTGGGCACATCAGCATCATATGAGTTTGACAATGTATATAACATCACAAGTGTAACGCTCAATAAAGAAGCGACAACTTCTTACACATACGATGCACTTGGCAGAGTGTTAACCGAAACTGATGTTTTGGGATCGGTCAAGTCATTCAAATATGATACAAAAGGAAATGTTGTTTCCGAAACTAACGCTTTGAATCAGGAAATTGCATACACCTATGATGGCGTTGGCAACGTTCTCACCGAAACAGATTCAAACGGTGGTGTCACCACATATGAGTACGATGCTCTCGACAGAGTAGTAAAGACGACTGATGCTCTCGGAAATTCAACTTATATCGAATATGACAGCATTGGAAACAACACCGCAGTTCTTGATGCTCTTGGAAACAAGACAGAGAATATATTCAATAAAACTGGCTTGACAATCACATCAAAGGCTCCCAATGGCGGTATAACGGAGTTCAAATATGATAAGAACGGCAACCTTATTGCTACAACGGATGCCGAAGGATATGTTTCTACTGTTGAATACGATTCAATGAATCGCATAGTAAAAACAACAGATCCTCTCGGTCTTATAACTGAATATTCATATGACAGTATGGGTAATCTTATTGCCGAAAAAAACAACAATGGTGTCAATAACTCATATGCGTTTGATGCCGTAGGCAATATGATTAGCAGCACAGATGCTCTTGGCCAGAAAAACATATATTGCTATGATTTGAACGGTAACCTTGTTGAAATGAAGTCGTATGACGGAACATCGACAAAATACACATACGATCTTTATAAAAATCGTACTTCCGTAACTTATCCGGACGGTTCAGAAGATAAGTATACATATGACCTTGCCGGTAATGTTATAGAGATGTCTAAAAACGGCAGAGTATACTCATATGAGTTTGATAAGATTAACAGAGTTTCATCTGTGACAGACCCTCTGAATCAAACAACATCTTACGAGTATAACATCTATGATCTTGTAACCAAAACAACAAATGCGGATGGTACGGTCAAGATAAACACCTACGATAAGGTTGGTAATCTCGTTAAGAGTATCGATGAAAACGGTAACCCAGTCTCCTTTGAATACGATGCTGTCTATAGATTGAAAACTGCAACTTATGCAAATAATTCATCAAATACATATACATATGACAGCGTCGGCAATCTTCTTTCGTTTACTGATAATAATGGAAACAAAACTCAGTATAAGTATTCTCCTCTCGGATATGTTACAGCAATGAGAAATGCTAACGGAGCCGTAACAGACTACGTTCGCGACGCTTCAGGCAATGTTCTGACAGAAACAGATGCGCTTGATAATTCGACAAAATATACATATTCTAAAGCGGGTCAGCTTCTCACCCAGACTCTTCCTAACGGCGCTGTATATACCACAGAATACGATGCACTCGGAAGGACAATCAAAACTACGGAACCTGTTTCTCTCAGCAAAACATATAAATATAACGCTAAAGGCGATGTTGAGTCTGTAACCGATCAGTCTGGCAGAGTAACAAGTTATATTTATGATGTTATGCATCGAGTTACAACCAGCACCGACGCAAAAGGAAATGCCACAAAATTTGTCTATGATGCTAACGGCAACCTTTCAAGTCTTATTTCTGCTACTGGTTCGGTTGTTCAGTACACATATAATAAAGTTGACCAGGTTACTTCCGAACTTGATCCCGCCGGCAAACTTTCTGAATACTCATATGACCTGGTAGGCAACCTCACAAGCATTACCGAAACGGGCGGAAGAGTTACATCTTATACCTATGACAAAGTTGGTAACATTCTTTCAGAAACAAATGCCAAAGGTAATAAGAAAACATATTCATATGACTCTGTATATAATCTGATATCCGAGTCTGACTACAAAGGAAACAAATCAACTTATTTATATGACAACAACGGTAATCTGATTTCTTTTGCTGACAGATTGAATTACAAAACGGTATACACGTATGATTCTATGAATAATCAGACCAGTGTAACTGATGCAGAGGGAAGAAAGATATCGTATGAATACGATAAGTTGAACAGACTTGTTGCTGTAACAGAGTCTGACTCTGTTTCATCAGAATATACATATGACGAAGTAGGCAATGTTACATATGCCGCAGGTTATACATACACATATGACCTTGCCGGTAATATCACTTCGTCAAAGGATGCTCTCGGCAATGTTACTGAGTATATTTATAACACAAACGGTATGCTTGAAACCGTTAAAAATGCTAACGGAACCAAGGTTAATTACGATTACGATGAACTTGACAGATTAATTCAAAAGTCATATGATAAAAAAACAGTCGCTCTTTATACCTATGATGCAGACGGCAACAGAATTTCAATGGATGATGTTGCAGGTACAACAGGTTACGAGTATGACAAAAATGGTATGATAACGGCGGTCAAGCTCTCAAACGGCACTTCAAAGATCGGTTATGAATACGATGTTTACGGCAATATCACAAAGCTTTCATATCCTGACGGAACGGCAGTTTCATACAAGTATGACGAAATCAATCAGCTTGTTGCAATAACAAACCGTGAAGGCGAAAACACTGCCTTTAAGTATGATGCTAACGGAAATGTTACCGAAGTTCACAGACCCAATGAAACATATACTTTACTTTCTTATGATAAGAACGACAGAGTAACACTTGTTCGCAACTACGGTGCACTCAATCTTTTCGGAGTTAACAGCACAACCGTATTGCTTTCCAGATACGGTTACACTTACGATAAGAGTGGTAACATTATCAAAGAAAACAAGTTTGAGTTCTCAACCGGAAGTAATTGTGATTTCTTTGCTTATATTCTTGCAAAGGTATTTAACAAATCCGAGACTACTACCTATTCGTATGACAGCAGAAACCAGTTGACAGAAGAAAAATCTTCCGAAGATTGGCTTTTCTTCCGCGACAAAACAGAAAGCACAAAGTACGAATATGATCATCTCGGCAACCGTATTTCCAAAACAACAGACGAAGGCAAGACAAAGTATAAATACAACAAAGCCGGTCAGCTTGTAAAGGAAATCACAGAGGACGGTACAATCAAATATTCATATGACAAGAGCGGAAATCTTGTTGAAGTTGATAATCCCGGTCTCTTCGGTAAAACAAAGACTTATACCTACAATGCCGAAAATAAGCTTACATCAGTCAAGGAAGATAAGAATCTTCTCATGGCGGCTCTTTATGACGGCGACGGCGAAAGAATTTATACAATTACATCCAACAGTTGCCTTGATTTGCCGTGCATAAATGACAAGAATGCAAAGAATCTCGGCAGAAAAGATTCAAACGAGATTGATATCAACGACGAACTCATTATCAATTCTCTGTTTATTCCCAATGGTATATCCTCTTGCGAATACTATAACTTTGATGTTACAGGTTACATCAACGATATCAACACTCAGTATACTCAGGTGTTGATGGAATACGGTGCAAACGAAAAGGTTACCGCCGCCTATGAGTACGGCGTAAACCGTGAAAGCGCTGAAATCAACGACCGTCAGTATTATTATGAGTATGACGGCAAGGGTTCGGTTACAAGTGTTACAAGCACATTGGGCACTGCAGTTACCACTTATTCCTATGATGCTTACGGTAATGCAACTCAGACGGGTCTTAATATTCCCAACCCCTACGGTTATAATGCAGAGTATACCGATGATGCAACCGATCTTCAATATCTCAGAGCAAGATATTACAATCCCTCAACAGGTACATTCATCACTGCCGACAGTTATCTGGGCGAGCTTACAATACCGCTCAGTATGAACCGCTACATTTACGGTCACAACAATCCTGTTAACGGTAGCGACCCGAGCGGTAACAACTGGCTTAAAAACGCTTGGAACTCAACCAAAAATTGGGTCAAAGAAAAAGTTGTCGAGCCTGTTAAGAGCGCCGCAAAGTGGGTTGGCGAAAAAGTTGACCAATATGTTGTTCAGCCGGTTAAAAAGCTGTATAATAAAGTAACTAATGCAGTCAACACGGTTAAACAGGAAGTTCAGCGTTTCAAAGAAGACCCGATCGGAACTCTGAATTCTTATAAAGAAGCCGTTGAGCAAAAGGTTGAAAAAGCAAGAGAGGTTATAACCAAGAAACTTTGTGAAGGCAAGGAAAAACTTAACAAGTTTGTTGATGACCTTTCAGAGAAAACCGGTATCGACATTCGCAAGGTAGCTAAAACCGTAGCTATCGTTGCAGGTGCGGCTATGGCAGTTGCAGCAGTTGTTGCAACCGGCGGTGTTGCCCTTGCTCCCATGCTCGGTGCACTCGGCATGTCTGCCGCAACAGCTGCAACGGTAAGTACTGTGGTTGCCGGTGTAGCAATCGCCTCAACCGTCGGAGCCGCCGGAATGAATGTTGCCGACACATGGCTGGAAATTGATAACCCTGTATTTAACGCATTCCAGACAACACTGAATTATACGAGCACAATAACCAATGCGGTATATAACGTTGGTAATCTTTATAACTCCGTAAAGAAGATTGACGCTAAACAGTGGGTAAAGGACAATACAACATCATCTAACTCTATAAAAGTTGAATACGGAGATCAATATACGAAGGTTAATGGTAAAAAAACATTAAAATCTGATGTTGAGTATACAGATTCAAATGGTTATTCTTATCAGACAAATTCAAAAGGCGACATTATTGAAGTAAATGTTGATGATTTGCAATTAGGCGAAGGCGTTAGAAACAATTATGCCCAAAGAACTGTTGGTGGCGAATATAGATTATCGACTGACGATGGAGGACATTTAATTGGATCCCAATTTAAGGGCTCTGGAGAAATCGATAATCTTACAGCTCAAGCAAGTAAAATTAACAGATCTGGCGGAGAGTGGTATAATATGGAAAAGACTTGGGCTGACGCATTGAATAAAGGAAGTAAGGTTTCTGTCAATATAAAGCCTATGTATTCCGGAAACTCATCCAGACCAGATAGCTATACTGTTTCGTATGTTATTGATGGCGTAAAATCCATTAAACGTATTTTAAACAAATAAAGTATTCAGCAGAACATTAACAAGTTTTGTTAATGTTCTGCTGTACAAAAGTGAGGACAAATGATCATGGAAGAACAAATCGATATAATAATCAAAGCTATGGCCGATGCATTAAACAATGTTATTCCGATTAAATGGACCAAATTATACTTTTACGGTGAAGTCTCTTTCGATAAGGAAGATTACAATGTTGGTATGTATTTTTGGGATAAAAAATTAAAAAAATATATGGATTTTTCAGAAATACCTGATGTATATCCTGATTTTAATGAATTTTATACTTATTTTGATGAAATTAATACTTTATTGCTGAAAATGTATGATGTTTTTTTAGCAAATGGACAAAGAAAATGGGAAGCTATGCTCATAACATTAGAAAAAAAGGGGAAAATGAAAGTTGAATTTTCGTACGACTGGTTTATAAATGAACTTAATCAGTTTGAAAGAAAAATTATTTGGGCAAATAAAACGTTTGGATATTTGCCTCCAAAAGATAGTTATGCTGATAAATTTCTTATTAAATATTTGAGGGAAGAATTTTGAAAAAGGTTATCTCATTTACACTTGCTTTTATTTTGTGTCTTTCTTTTTTCTCTGTTGCGTCTTTTGCTTCAGAAGAGATGAATTGCGAAATTGCTTCCATCTCTCTTACCAGAGCCGAATATTACGAGGCCGTTGAAACGGAAGAGCAGATTCGCGACTCGGTTACATATGTTGAGTTTACCGCAACAATGTTAGATGGTACAGAAATCAACTACAATTCCAAAGACGGATGGAGCAACGGTGCAACTTATCAGGTTTCTGCTTATATTCAAAACGAAACAGACGAAGATTTCGGAACACAGCAGAGTCTGTACATAACAATCGACGGTCAGGATTTCTGGGCAGGCTACACCGAAGTAGAGGTTAACTGTTACAAGGCAATCCTCCGCCGTGTTGTTACTCTTGATGGCAGGAGTGAAGAAATAAAAGACAGCATTTATGGCTGGGTTGATAATTTAGCTACAGGTTTTTTGTCTTTTGTTTCTGGAGTTGGATTGTTTATCTATGAAACAATCATTTCTGTTGTTCACTTGATAACAGGTTAATTTGTCTAATATGCAAATCAAATAATTGTTCCAAAGAGCGTGTAACTGTTAGAATACAGTTACACGCTCTTTTATATAAAAAGCACATTTTAAATTGATTTTATCAATTAAGAAACTGTGATAGAAACATTATTGACAAAGTGTAATTTGTGTTGTAAAATTAACCTGTCAATTACATTTTATACCAAACGATTATTAGCGAAAGGAGTTGTTTGAATATGAAATCCGCTGCAATATATGCCCGATACAGTTCTCATAAACAGAGAGAGGAAAGCATCAAAGAACAGGTTGATGAATGCAGAGAATACGCTCTTCAGAATGATATGAATGTTGTTGAAGTTTATTCGGATTCTGCTATCAGCGGCAAAACTGAAAACCGTGACGGTTGGCGGAGAATGATGAGTGATGCCAAACTGAAAAAGTTTGAAGTGCTTCTTGTTTATACCATTGACCGAATGGGCAGAGATCGATATGCGCTTGCCGTTGCAAAGAAAGCATTGAGAGATTGCGGTGTTTCAATAATTCCTATCAAACAACCGGTAATCGAAGGTCCAGAAAGCATTATTCTTGATTCGCTTATGGAGGGTTTAGCAGAATACTATAACGCTGACCTTGTGCGAAAAGTTGACAGGGGTATGAGCGATAATGCGAGGAAATGTCTTGCCAACGGAAGTAAACCGCCGCTTGGCTATGCCGTTGACCCTGCAACAAAAACATATATTATTGATGAGCCAGGAGCGGAAATAGTAAGATTTATTTTTCAATCGTATCTTGACGGAATGCAGATAAAAGAAATTGTTGCTGAGTGTAAAAACCGTTGCTATAAGAATTCCAACGGCAAACCGATCGACAACAAAGTTATCAGTCGTATGCTCCGCAATAT
>X66_Mouflon__coassemble_19_pt1 | contig 12960 bp, 10 predicted proteins | sample X66_Mouflon__metabat2_high_PE_003 | metagenome-assembled genome bin X66_Mouflon | reverse complement strand
CCCGTCATTAATTACGAATTACGCATTACGAATTACGAATTCAAAAAGTATACTTTTTCGGAATGAGCTTATAAAAATTTTTTCAAGATATTGACAACGGCACGATTTGTCTGTATAATTTGAACATATTCAAATTAGAACGCATTCTAATTGATTTGGGGAGAGATTGTTATCAGAAGAAGAAAAGTCAATACGACTAAAATGGAAATTATTCAGGTTGCAACGAATATGTTCATTGAGAAGGGATATTCGTCAACAACCTTCAGAATGATTGCGGATGAGCTTGATATAAGCTCCGGTCACGTTGCATTTTATTTTCCGTCAAAAGATGCATTGCTTGCAGAGCTTGTTGAAATACTCTGCGATTTTCAATGGAAGCTGATGAAAAAAGAAGCGGACGACGGAATAAATGCTCTGCTTGCAGTTTGCTATGAGCTTATGACAATGGCGGCGGCTTGCGAGGAAAGCGAAATTGCAAAGGACTTTTTTGTTTCAACCTATAAGAGCAGCTTATGCCTTGAAATCATTCAGAAGAACGATGCAGACAGAGCGAAGGAAGTTTTTGCGGAATACTGCCCCGAATGGACAGACGAACAGTTCAGAGAGGCGGAAATTCTCGTTTCGGGTATCGAATATGCAACTCTTAATGCAATCGGCAAATCCGTTTCTCTTGAAACAAGAATTTCGGGTGCATTGAACGCCATTATGAGTATTTATAATGTGCCCGAGAAAATCAGAAAAGCAAAGCTTGAAAAGGTGCGGGCAATGGATTACCGTGCAACCGGAAAAAGAATTTTCAAAGAGTTCAGAGAATATGTTGAGCAAACCAATGAGCAGGCATTTGATGAACTGATTAAATAAACGCAGAATGCAGAACGATATAAAATGGGTGTGCGCAAGGCCCACCCTTCGTTCATCACTCTGCACTCAATACCAAGGAGGTTTTTATATGAAAAACACATTCAAAAAAACATTGGCAATTATTCTTGCGCTTATGATGCTAGCAACGGCTGTGCCTATGGCTTTTGCAGCAACAGAGGTTGCAAACGGCACGGCGGGCGAAGGCGTTAACTGGGTACTTGACAGCGACGGCACGCTCACAATCAGCGGCAGCGGACCGATTGTTGCCGGCTGGTATAATCCGCCCTGGGAAGCATATAACGATCAGATTCTCAACATCGTTATCGAAGAAGGCATAACCAAGATTCCGGGCACGGCTTTCTGCGATGCCGAAAAATGCGTTTCAATTTCAATCCCCGCAAGCGTTGAAACAATTGAAACATCCACAACTCCTTTTTGGGGCACACAGTCTCTTGAGAAATTTGTTGTTGATGAAAACAACTCAGCTTTCAAAAGCGTTGACGGAATCCTTTTTTCAAAGAACGGTGAAACCCTTGTGGTTTTTCCGCAGAACCACGGGGCAACCGAATATACAATTCCCGATACAGTCAAAAACATAGCCAAATATGCTTTTTTCGTAAATAACTGTCTGGAAAAAGTAACCGTGCCTGATACCGTTACTTCTATCGGCCCAAATGCCTTTGATGGTTCTGAAATCAAAGAAATTTCACTCGGCAGCGGAATTTCCGAAATTTCTTCTAATTGCTTCAGCGACACGGATATAAAATCATTTGTTATTCCTGACAGCGTAACTTCATTGGATTATGGTGTATTTTATAACTGCTATGAGCTTGAAAACCTTGTTATCGGTTCGGGAGTAGAAACAATAGGCGATAGAGTTCTTCGATATACGGAGAAGCTTTCTGCAGTTCATTACAACGGAACGAAAGAAAACTGGGATAAAATAACAATCAGTGCTGATAACGCATATCTTATGGCGAAAGAGCTTCATTTTGTTTCCGAAAAAGAGGGTGTTGCTCCTACCTGCAAAGACGGAAACGCAGCAGGACTTTATTGCTCTGAATGCGACGAATACTTTACGGGCGAAGTAATTCCTGCCGTTAAAGACCATAATTTCAACGGCGATGATATATGCGATTCCTGCAATTTCGTTTGTAACCACGAAACAGCAGAATATGTTCAGACCGCCGAAACGCATCAGTTCAAATGCGATGTATGCGGCAAAACCGAGGAACCCGAAAGCCATTATATTTATAATTTCAAAAAAACAGATGAGAATAACTGTGCACCTTATTGTGATGTTTGCGGTTTGCTTGAAGGTTTTACACAGCCTCACGCAATGACATACTACGATACATATGACTCGGAAAACTGCATTGTTTATTGCGAAAACTGCGGATATGAAAATGAAGAAACGGGTCTTGTTCCCCACTCGATGACAGAATATGCTGTGTATGATGATGAACACTGCATTGTTTATTGCGAAAACTGCGGATACGGAGATGAAGAAGCAGGCCTTGTTCCCCACTCGATGACAGAATATGCTGTGTATGATGATGAATACTGCATTAAGGTCTGCGAAAACTGCGGATACGGAGATGAAGAAGCAGGCCTTGTTGAACATTCATTTGACGGCGGAACCTTTGTTCCCGCAACAGAAACAGAGGCTGAGTATACCAGGTATACCTGCACAAACTGTGAGTATTTCTATAAGGAATACAATACCGAAAATGCACTTGTTCTGAAGCTTTACAGCGAATACGAAGCACAATGGGAAGAAGCTGCAATTCTTCTTTATGTCAACGGCGAGCCCGTTAACCTTATCAGAAATATGACGGGAACGGAATGGGATACCTTTGCTATGCCATACGACAAAAACTCAAGCTATGTTTTTAAGTGGATTAACGGAGAATACGGCGAAGAATTCGGAGTTAAAATTTATCTGCCCGATTCGGAAGAAGCAGCATTCAGCAAGATTGATATGAGCGGTTACGAAATGCTTCAAACAATCTTTACAATCAATGTTGCGGATTACAGCGATGTTGATGCTGCACTTGCTAAGATTCCCGATTATCTTGAATTTTATTCGGCAAACAGCGTTGCGGCTCTCGTAACGGCAGTCAAGGGCGTTGAGAGAATGCTTCCCGCAGGCAAGCAGGCAGAGGTTGACGCTATGGCGGCGGCAATCGAAAATGCGGTTAAAGGTCTTGTTGAGCTCGGTGACCCCGTTCCCAACGGCGTTATCAATATGAGCTCAGGAAACTATGTGTATATCAATGACTCTTATTATTCCGAAGAACCCGGCTATGCTTATTACAATGAAGAAACGGGCGACGAATTATTCTATGAGTATGAAGGCAAATATATAATCCTTGAAACCGAGCCCAAGGATGAAGGCAACGAGGATTATGTTCACTACGGAATTGCAACATACACGGGCGAAGTTGAATTTGATCTTGTAAATACATTTGTTACATCATACGGCGGCTCTTTCGGTGTTTATGATGATTCAAGCGTTACCCTTAATCTTTTCGGTGCAAACGCTTTTGCTCCCTATTATTCGGAAGACGATGACAAAGCAGGCATCGAGATTGAAGAAGATGCAAAGCTTCACATCAAAGACAGCAACGGAAGCCTTGTTGCCATAGGTCAGGATGACCAGGCAGGCATCGGCAGCGAAGAGGATGAAGACAACGGCGAAATCGTCATTGACGGCGGCACGATTTTTGCTCTCAGCCTTGGTGACGGTGCAGGCATCGGCAGCGGTAATGACGGCGGTGCAGGCAAAATCACAATTAACGGAGGCACAATCTGGGCTGAAAGTATGAGCGATGACGGTGCAGGAATAGGCGTTGGTGATGGCGGCAAAGGCGGCGAAATTATCATCAACGGCGGCGATATTACAGCCTTCAGCCTTGATGATGACGGAGCAGGCATCGGCGGTGCAGACGACGGCTACGTTGATTCAATCACAATCAACGGCGGCAACATCGTTGCAGGCTCGGAAGACGGTGCGGCAATAGGCGGCGGTGAGGAAATGGTAAGCTTCGGCGGCAAAATCACAATTAACGGCGGCAATATTTCCGCAAGCGAATGGCATGATGTTGACGAAAACCTCATCGGTAACGGTGACAGCAAGTCGAAGGGCGAGAGCGATGACAATTTCGTTCAGATAAACGGCGGCAGCATAAATGCTTCAAATTCAAAGGGCATTTATCCCGTTCCCAAAGATAAAAACGGTAATGTGCTTGTTGAAAAACAGATAACTGTTCACGATTCACTTATAGGTAAAGAAATCACCGTTGAACTTTCAAACGGTTCAAAGATTACCGTAACACCTGAAGATAATGAAGTTTCTGTCTATGCCCCGAAGGATGCTTCGGTTATAAACGAAGCAGAATTGGCAATGGGTTACTGTGACCATATGTGCCACCGTGGAGGAATTATGGGCTTCTTCTGGAAGATAGTCAATTTCTTCAACAAGCTTTTCGGTCTGAATCCCGTTTGCGGATGCGGAAGGGTTCATTATTAATTGAATAATCAAAAAGCCGACGGATTAAATTCCGTCGGCTTTGTTACTTTTTCAAACTTTCTTCGTATTTTGTTGAATTCTTACCTCGTATTATTCCACTATTTTGAAGCCTTCGCTTCGGAGTGCTTCTTTGATTTCAAGAACGTGGTCATAATTTCGGGTTTCCATTGTGATTCGCAGATAACAGCCATTCACGCTTTCCGTGCTGCCAGCACGCTCGTGATGAACGCTCGTAACATTGCCGCCGCAGTCTGCGATAATTCTTGAAACATCTTTAAGCTGACCCGGTTTATCAATCAGCTCAAGCAGCATACTTGAAGTTCTGCCCGATTTGATAAGACCGCGTTTGATAACTCTTGAGAGGCTTGTAACATCAATGTTTCCGCCAGAAACAAGGCTCACAACTTTTTTGCCCTGAATCGGGAATTTGTTGAACATCGCCGCCGCAACGGAAACTGCTCCCGCACCTTCGGCAATCATTTTCTGCTTTTCAATCAATTCAAGAATTGCACCTGCAATTTCATCTTCGGTAACAAGTGCAATATCGTCAACATACTTGTTAATCAGTTCAAAAGTGTGTTCACCGGGCTGTTTAACGGCAATACCGTCTGCAATGGTTGAAACGCTTTCGAGGCACTCAATATTTCCGCTTTTCAGCGAATTGAACATACTCGGAGCACCTGCAGCCTGAACGCCGTAAACCTTGATTGAAGGTCGGATTGATTTGAGCGTATATGCAACACCCGAAATGAGACCGCCGCCGCCAATCGGAACAATGACCGCATCAATATCGTCGATGTCGTTTGCAATCTCAAGACCGATTGTGCCCTGACCCGCAATCACAGCTTCGTCATCAAACGGATGAACAAAGGTGTATCCCATTTCATCCCGGAGCTGCAAAGCCTTTGCATAAGCATCGTCATAGCATCCGTTGACAAGGCAAACCTCCGCACCGTAGCTCTTTGTTGCCTCAATCTTTGAAATCGGAGCACTGTCGGGCAGGCAAATCAGCGATTTTATTCCGTGCTTTGAGGCCGCAAGAGCAACCCCCTGAGCGTGATTTCCCGCCGAGCAGGCTATAACGCCTTTTGCTTTTTCCTCATCGGAAAGCGTAGCGATTTTATAGCCTGAACCACGAAGCTTGAATGAGCCCGTCTTCTGCAGGTTTTCGGGTTTAAGATATAGTTCGCAATCTGCGGCTATTCCGTTTGAAGGAACAACCTTTGTTGCTCTTATAATGTCCTTGAGCACCACCTGTGCTTCAAAAATCTTGTCAAGCGTCAACATTTCACTACACTCCAATCGTGATAAAATAAAACAAAAAATCCCATCTCTTAACTAAAAATAGTAAAGAGACAGGATTTCTGATACAAAACAATTAAAAATCTTGCGGTACCACTCTTCTTGCCGCCTCAAAAGACGACCACTCACTGCGACCAACATCGCTCCCCGCTGTAACGGTCGGGCTCCGTCTGCCTTACTCAAAAACTTTTCAGGCTCGCCGCTCTGAGGTGATTTGGCCTTGATAAATCCTTTCGCCGATTCACACCAACCATCGGCTCTCTGATGCGGGATTAATCTGCTGCTCCTCGTCATTGCGTTTGTGTGTTATTGAATTGTTGTCATTATAGCACCGTGAAAACCCGCCGTCAACCGCAAAATTTCACAAAAAATAATTCGCTTTACCGATTTAAAGTTTTGCACTTTTAACAAAGCAGCACGGTGCATTATTCTTAAAATATTTTATACCGCCTAACTCTACAGTTCGACCTTTTGTTGGGACAAAAGAACCACACATTCTATATGATTTGTATGCGGGAACATATCAACGGGGCAGATTTTTTTGACCTTGTAGCCCTTTTTGGTGAAATAATCGAGGTCACGGGCAAGAGTTTCAGGGTTGCAGGAGATATAAACCACCTTTTGGGGGCTCATTTTCGCAACCGAATCAATGAATTTTCGGGTGCTGCCTGCACGGGGAGGATCCATAAAAACAACATCAGCAGTTTCGCCCTCATTCGCAAGCTCCTGCATAAAATCGCCTGCATCCGCACAGTAAAACCTTGCGTTTTTTGCGTTGTTTCTCTTTGCATTTGCTATTGCATCTTTAACTGCGTCACGGTTAAGCTCAACGCCGATAACCGAGCCTGCGGTTTTTGCCGCAACAAGACCGATGGTGCCGATGCCGCAATAAGCATCAATAACCGTTGTGTTTTCATTTAATTCTGCAAGCTCCATTGCCTTGCCGTAAAGCTTCTCGGTCTGAACGGGATTTATCTGATAAAAGGATTTTGCGGAAATTCTGAAAACACAGCCGCAAAGGGTATCTTCAATATAGCCGTTGCCGTAAAGCACCTCTTCACGCTCGCCGAGAACAAGATTTGTATCCTTCGGGTTTATATTAAGAATAACCGTTGTTATCTCGGGGTGTTTTTCAAGAAGGGCGGCAACAAATTTTTTCTTAATCGGGAAATAGTTGCTTACTCCGATGAGCACAACCATTACCTCGCCGCTTGTAAAGCCCCGCTTCACGAGCACGTGACGCAGAAAGCCCGTGCCCTTATCCTCATCATAAACAAGAATTTTGAATTTAGGCAGCATATTGCGGATGTCAACAATGATTTCATCTGCGGTTTTATCCTCTGTCATACAGGTATCAACCGAAACTATTCTGTGACTGCCCGACTGATAAACGCCTGAAATGATTTTTCCGCTTCGTGTTCTGCCGAATGCCGCCTGAACCTTGTTGCGGTAGTTATACGGATTTTCCATTCCGATTATTTTATTTACTTTTCCGAATTTTTTCAGCAGAATCTCGCACCGTGCCTGCTTCCATCTGAGCTGGCGGTCATAGGTCATATTCTGAAGCTGACAGCCGCCGCATTTTTTTGCAAGCGGGCAGGCATCGGGATTTGTTTTTTTATTTGAGGTCTGTGACATAAGCTGTCCTCACTTTTAAATCTTTTTGGGCATGGGGCGGAATTTTGCCGTATACTGCGAAACATTGATTTTAATTATGCTTACAATGGTTGTCATCTTATCTTCAAATTCAAAATCCTTGCCCGTCTGCGTTTTCATAAGAACTGAAAGTGCAAGCTTTTTTTCTTCAACATCTTCAATTATTTCGGCGGTGCCATTGCCCATTATTGATGAATAGGCAATGCCGTAGCGGCAGGCAACATCGCCCTCAAAGGGCACGAGGTCGCATTCCGCTTCAAAGAAAACCTTGGGGTTTGCTCTTATCAAATCAAGCTTTCTGCCTCTTTTTGCACCGTGCAGATAAATTGTGAGCTTGCCGTTTTCCATAACATAGCCGTAATTCATCGGCACAACATAAGGCTCATCGCCGTCAACAAGACCGATATGGGCAATTTTTGATTCGTCAAGTATGCGGATAATTTCATTAATATCCGTTATTTCCTGCTCTCTTCTGGTTAATCCGTTGCTCATTTTTATTCCTCCTCAAAAAGCGGTGTTGAAAGGTATCTCTCGCCGCCGTCGGGCAAAAGCACAACAACGGTTTTGTATTTGTTTTCGGGTCTTGAAGCAATAAGGGTTGCTGCGTGAAGTGCCGCACCCGCAGAAATGCCTATAAGAATGCCCTCTGTTTTAACGGTTTTTCTTGCGGCGGCATATGCCTCTTCGGTTGAAACTGTGATTATTTCATCATAGATTTCAGTATCGAGAATAGAAGGCACGAAGCCTGCACCGATGCCCTGCAAGCCGTGTGTACCCGCCCTGCCTTCGGAAAGGAAGGGGGAATCCTTGGGCTCAACGGCAATTATTTTTATATCGGGATTTTTCTCTTTAAGGTATCTGCCCGTGCCCGTGATTGTTCCGCCCGTGCCTACGCCCGCAACAAAAATATCAACACTTCCGTCGGTATCCTCCCATATTTCGGGACCCGTTGTTTTATAGTGGGCATTGGCGTTTGCGGGGTTATCAAACTGTGCGGGAATGAAGCTGCCGGGGATTTGCAAAGCAAGCTCCTGAGCCTTTTCAATAGCACCCTTCATACCCTTTGAGCCTTCTGTTAAAACGAGCTCTGCACCGTATGCAGAGAGAAGCTTTCTTCTTTCAACGCTCATTGTTTCGGGCATAGTGATGATAACCTTCATTCCGAGCTGTGCGGCGGTTGAGGCAATGCCTATTCCCGTGTTGCCGCTGGTGGGCTCGATAATAACCGATTCTTTTGTTATTCTGCCTTCTTCAAGTGCAGAGAGAATCATTTCTTTGCCCACTCTGTCTTTGGCACTTCCCGCAGGATTAAGATATTCGAGCTTTGCAAGAATTTTGCAGCAAAGTCCCTCTGCATAGCGTGAAAAATTCACAAGCGGTGTGTTGCCCGTGAGCGAGGAAACATTTTCGTATATTTTCATAAAATCAACTCTGTTCAAAAAAGATTTATATTATTATATCAAATTATTATGTGAACGGTCAAGGTGTTGTGTTTAGTAATTCTGCCCAAAACGGAAGCTTTATTTTTTACATTCTGACGGAAAGATATTTCTTGCATTAGTGATTTAAATTGATATAATTAAGGTAGAGTTCGAATCATCTCGCTCTAAAAGGAAAAGTGTGGTTTTTCCAATCTTACATAAGGAGAAATTGTTATGGCAGAAAAAGTTAAAATCGGTATAATCGGATGCGGCGGCATCGCAAACGGAAAGCACCTGCGTGCAATCGAAAACATTGATTTCCTTGAGCCCGTTGCATTCTGCGATATTATTGAAGAGAGAGCAATCAAAACAGCCGAGAAATACGGCTCGCCCGATGCAAAGGTTTATACAGACTATAGAGAGCTTTTGAAGGATGAAAGCATTGTTGCTGTTCACGTTTGTACCCCCAACCGTTCACACAGCTTTATCACCATTGATGCTCTTGAAGCAGGTAAGCACGTTCTTTGCGAAAAGCCTATGGCAAAAACCTATGCAGAGGCAAAGGCTATGTATGAGGCATCCGTAAGAACGGGCAAGGTGCTTTCAATCGGCTATCAGTCACGCTGGAGAGGCGATTCCCTCTATCTTAAAGAGTGCTGCGAAAACGGCGATTTCGGCGAAATCTATTATGCAAGAGCTCTTGCACTTCGCAGAAGAGCTGTTCCCACCTGGGGCGTATTCCTTAACGAAGAAGAGCAGGGCGGCGGTCCGCTTATCGACATCGGAACACACGCTCTTGACCTCACTCTCTGGATGATGAATAACTATAAGCCCAAGATGGTTGTGGGCACAAAATATAAGAAGCTCGGCGATCAGAAGAGAACCGCAAATGCCTGGGGCGACTGGGATCCCGAAAAGTATACGGTTGAAGATTCGGCATTCGGCTTTGTTGTTATGGAAAACGGCGCAACAATCAGCGTTGAATCGGCTTGGGCTCTGAATATTGCAGACCCCTGCGAAGCATCAACACTTATTGCAGGCGTTAACGGCGGTGCAGATATGCTCGGTGACGACCTTCGCATAAACTATGTTAAGAACGGCAGACAGGTTATTGAAACTCCCAACTTCAAGGCAGGCGGCGTTGCTTTCTATGACGGTGCAAGCGACAAGCCCGAGGAGCTTGAATGCAGAGCTTTCTATGATGCAGTTCTCAACGGTGCAGAGCTTCGCACAAAGCCCGAGCAGGCAATGGTTGTTACCCAGATTCTTGAAGCAATCTATAAATCAGCCGAAACAGGCAAGCCCGTTTATCTTAATGAGGAGGCATAATCTCTGATGAAAATTGCAGTTCAGGTTTACTCGGTAAGAGAACATATAAACGATACCGAAACTCTTCTTAAAGCTCTTGAAGAAATCAAGAAAATCGGCTATGACGGCGTTGAATTCGCAGGATATTTCGGCACAGATGCAAAGGTAATCAAGGCAAAGCTTGATGAGCTCGGTCTGGTTGCCGTTGGCGGTCATATCGGTCTTGACGATTTCAGAGAGGATAAGCTTGAAGCAACAATCGAGTTTCAGAATGAGCTCGGAGTCAAGGCAATCGGCGTTGGCGGAGCACCTCACGATACGGTTGCAGAGTGCGAGGAAACGGGCAATGTGCTCGGAAATGCACAGAAATATGCATTTGAAAAATACGGCATAAAGACCTATTATCATAATCATTGCGAGGAGTTTGTTCCCGCTGAAGACGGCAGACTTCCCATTGATATTATCGGTGACAGATGCTGCCTTGAAGTTGACACCTACTGGAGCTTCCACGCAGGCGTTGATAACTATAAGTTCATCACCGAAAATAAGGATAAGATAATTCTTCTTCATATCAAAGACGGCATTGACGGCAAGCCCAAGGCTCTCGGCGAGGGCAACTGCGATATTCCCGCAGTTATCAAGGCGGCAAAGGAAATCGGGCTTGAATGGGTTGTTGTTGAAAACGATGACCCCGTGCCCACCGGCTTTGAGGATATAGCAAGAAGCATAAAGTATCTTAAGAGCATTATCTAAAGGAGTAAAACTATGAAACTCGGAGTATTCACAACCTTACTTTCAAACCTCTCTCTTGAAGAGGCACTCAAATATTTCAAATCACTCGGCATCGAGATGGTTGAAATCGGCTGCGGCGGCTTCCCCGGCAATGCCCACGCAAATCCCGAAGAGCTTCTTGCAGACGATGCAAAGCTTGAAGAATTCAAGGCTCTTCTCAAAAAATACGATGTTGAAATCAGTGCTCTTTCCTGCCACGGCAACCCCGTGCACCCCAATAAGGAAATTGCTGCAGATTTTGATAAAACAATCCGCAACACAATTCTTCTTGCGGAAAAGCTCGGACTTCATCAGATTAACACCTTCTCGGGTTGCCCCGGCGACTGCGAAACAGCAAAATATCCCAACTGGGTAACCTGCCCCTGGCCCAACGATTTCGGCGAAATCCTTGATTGGCAGTGGAATGAGGTTCTTATTCCTTATTGGAAAAATCTCGTTGCATTTGCAAAGGAGCACGGCGTTAACAAGATTGCTCTTGAGCTTCATCCCGGCTTCTGCGTTTACAACACAGATTCGCTTCTCCGCCTTCGTGAGGCAGTAGGCCCCGAAATCGGTGCAAACTTTGACCCCAGCCACCTTATATGGCAGGGAATGGATCCCGTTGCCTGCATCAGAAAGCTCGGCGATGCAATCTTCCATTTCCACGCAAAGGATACAAAGATTGATAAATACAACACCGCCGTTAACGGCGTGCTTGATACCAAGCCCTACGGCGATGAAATCAACCGTTCCTGGATTTTCCGTTCCGTTGGTTACGGCAACGATTATTCCTATTGGAAGGATATTATTTCAAACCTTCGTATGGTTGGCTATGACTATGCAATCAGCATTGAGCACGAGGATTCTCTTATGAGCCAGAATGAGGGTCTTTCAAAGGCGGTTTCATTCCTCAAAGAGGTATTGGTAACCGAATCCACCGGTGAAATGTGGTGGGTTTGACGCAGATTTTTGCCAATACTGCGTCATTCCTCCTCGCAATGCCTTTGCATTGCTTCGTCGTCTTTCCTTGTCTTGACAAAAATCTGCAGTCAAACCGGAAAATTGAATGATATTCGCCTTGCGGCGAGTTTCGGAAGGGCTTTGCCCTTGCCCAATTAATAATTACGGTGCATTATTTTCGCAAAATAATGCACCGTTTTTTGCTTTAAAATATTGAAAAATTTTTTCACCGTGATATAATCGAAAAAAAGGGGGATTACAATGAAAAAACTTATAAAAATAATTTCTTTTGTTCTCGTTTTCAGCTTTGTTTTAACAGCTTCGCCCGCAGCATTTGCGGCAGAAGGAGAGGTACCCGAAATGATTGAATACGGATTCATCGATGCGGGAGATGCAAAAATCGAATACGGAATTTACGGCAAGCCCGACGGTGAACCGCTTTTGCTTCTTTCTCCAAACGGCGGCGATATGCATTGCTTTGACGGCAGTATTCTGCCCGAAATGTCAAAGCATTTCAAGGTTATAACCGTTTCCGTGAGAGGCACGGGCAAGTCCGACTGGGTTGAGGGCACAATGAATTTTGAAACAATGAGCGAAGACCTTGTTAAGCTTCTCGATGCTCTCAAAATTGAAAAAACCAACATATTCGGCTTCAGCGACGGCGGAAATCTCGGTTTTGTTTTCACCCTTGCACATCAGGACAGAGTAAAATCCCTCGTTGTTATGGGCTCCAACATCAACACCTGGGGCACCAACACCTTTGACCAGATTCAGATTACATATCAGTATATAATTCTCTGCATCGAATCGTGGCTTTATGATGATGTTGAATACAAAATAAGGCGTGACATCAAGGGAATGATGGTTGGTCAGCCCAGCCTCACCTTTGAAGATATTTCGCAGATAAAGGTGCCCGTGCTCAACATTTTCGGCGAGCATGATATGATAAAAAGGTCGCATTCAAAAAAAATAACCCGTGCTATTGAGGGTGCCGAGGAGCTTATGATTATCGGCGGCGGCCACAGCTCTTGCTTTGATTTTACAGATACAATAATTAACCCCGCATTGCTTGAATTCTACGGGGTTGCGGAATAACCCGAAAGGAGAATTGCTAAAAAAAAAAAAAAAATCGGATGTGCGGTTATCGGC
>X66_Mouflon__coassemble_17_pt1 | contig 13080 bp, 9 predicted proteins | sample X66_Mouflon__metabat2_high_PE_003 | metagenome-assembled genome bin X66_Mouflon | reverse complement strand
GTGGTTGTTTCCTTAGCTGTTGTGGTTTCTTTCTTTGTTGTTGTTTTGATGGGGTCGTTGGGGTTATCGGGATCGGTTGTTGTTTCTTTTGCAGTTGTTGTTTCCTTAACTGTGGTTGTTTCTTTCTTTTCTGTTGTTGTTTCTGCTGTTGTGCTTGATGTTCCGTCTGTATCGCCATCGGGAGCTGCGAAAGCTGTGATGGAGCAAAGTGAAGCAACGGCAAGCATAAGTGCAAGTACTAAAGCAATAGTCTTTTTCATTTCATTTACCATCCTTTTCAAAAATTATTAAGTATTAATGCATACAATATCATTTTACACACTGTATCCTGCTTTGTCAAGAGTTATGATTTACCATATATATATGAATTTTATGCACATAACAAGGCAAAATAACTATAAATCTATATGAAAGGAGCTTTTTATGCCCTTCAGTTTTCAAAAAGATAAGAAAAATAAGGCTCAATGGCATTTTGACGGCAAAACCGAGCGTAAATCCTTTGAATTGAATAACGACGCAATTCACAACGATGTGCTCGGAAGCTACACGGGAACCCCATATGACGGCGATGAACCCATTCAGGATGCCGATGACCTTTAAATTCAGATGAGTTTGTCGGGTGCACTGTGCCGGTGCACCCGACTCCGCTACATCTTTTGTCCCCTTTCCCTCATTCTTTCCCCAAAGAATGAGGGAGCAATATGAGAATTCCGCATTGCCCTCCATCCGTAGTTTCAGGGGCGGAAATTCCTTGTTATTTAATTATCTGCGTGCCCGCAACCGAGCCTTCGCTGATTGAAAATGCGGTTATCTTGTTGCCCGAAACGGTGTAAAGCATATCGCCTATATCGGTTGCTCTTACCGCCGTATCTCCGAAAGCACTGCCCGCATCGTGGTTATAAATTCCCACCGGCGAGATTGTTCCCTCCGAAACACTCAAAAGAACATATGAAGACATCTTTGCACCGGTTGAAGGGTTGATTTTAACCGTAGGAATACCGAGAAGATTTTTTTCGGTACCAACCATAATACTCTTTGTGTCATTCTTGTTAGGAAGCACAAGCTTGCCCGTAAGCTCATATTCTGAAAGCACCTTCGGGAGTGCGGAAGCATCGGCTTCAAGAAGAGAAAGCTCTATTACTCCCTGGGCGGAATCCTGCGGGCTAACCGCTTCAAGGCATATGAGCATTGTATCCGATAACGAATAAACTGTTTCGGCAAAGCTCATATTTTCAAAAGCACCCGTTTTCCTGGGCTTTGCGGGGTCTGAAAAATCAACAACGGTTGCCGATTCAATACCCTCGGGATAAATATAGCAGTTTGTGCCTATGAATTTAATTCCGCTGATATTTTCTCCCTGATGAAGACCTTCAAGCTTTCCGACAAGCTCCATTTTTTCGTTGAGAACATAAACACCGGTTGATGCAACGCTCTTTGAAGCAATAACCGTGCCGCCCGATACAGGGTTAAAATAGATGTTTCCTATAACGGAACCGTCAACAACATATGAGCCTGCAAAGCCTATTGAATCCTCGCCGAAATCAAAGCGGTATATCTCTGTCAGGGTTTTACGGTTGCCCTCTTCATCGGCATCAACAGAAACAAAGCCTCTGGTGAAAACAATGGCATCCGATGAACACGAAACTGTTTTTCCGCTGCCTAAAACGGCAAGGCAGTCAACATCATCCGTGAAATCCGAAATGTTGGTTGATGTTACAAAAAGATATGATGCTTCGGGGTCATTAACTGCAATAAAAATATTTCCAGCCTTCGGAACGTTAACCTCTCCGTTAACGCTGTACGAGGGAATCGCTTCCGCTTCGGCAGATGCTGCCGAAAGGGATTTGGCGGTGACAAGGCAAAGATTTTCACCCGTTATGCCCGAGGAAACATATTTTCCGTCCTGCACGTGCTCCCTGATTTTCACGGGAGAGGTCGGGTCTGTTATATCGTAATAAACCGCAACGGCAGAAAGCTTATCATAGGCATTTGAATCTGAAAGCGTATAGCTGTATCGGTTCATAAGTGCAATCAGCTTATTGCCTTCAAGATAAATCTCAAAGCAATCGTCAACCTCTGAAGCACTTCCCGTATCGGAAAGATTTATCGTTGCCGCTATGCTCATTTCGTTTGCAGGAACAGCTTTAACAATCTTTATCTGTTCAACCGAAGTGCCCGTTTCGGCATTCACGCCTTTGGCAGCAACATAAATATAGGTTCCGTCTGTTCTGACTATATCAGCCTCTATTTTGCTGATTGCTTCAACCTTTTCAACAACCACATTTTCAACATCTGTTTTTTCGGATTTATAGCTGTCCTCAGCAGCGGGCTTGCCGCCGAAGAATCTGTCGATTATGTTTTGCTGAGTTGTTGAAACATTGTTTTTATCCGCTTCATTTTCGGGCTTGCCGCTCGGCTTTTCTTCTTTGCCGAGTATTTTTTCAACCGTGCGTTCGATTTCTTCATAGCTTTCCGCACTCTTGACAAGAACTCCGCTTCTGCCCGAATAATCGGAAGGAATAACCATTACTCCGCTTTCATATCTCATAAATAAGGCACAGCCCACAATAACCGCAAGCATTGCGGCAATGGCTGTAAGCTTGCGTAAACCGATGATATTGCTGTTTTTGTTAGCCCCCGTTTCACCGGAAAAATCCTTTATCTCTTTTCCTTCGCTGTCCCTGAGCATTTTAACAACGCTCTGTTTCTGAAGCTTAAGCGGAACATTTATGCCGTCACTCTGCTTGCTGAATTCTTCGCGAAGCATTTCTATCGTCTGCTTATCCTTTTTTCTCATTCTTATCACCCTCCTTCCTTTAAGTTTTCGCCGTCAAGAACGGTTCGCATTTTTTTAAGAGCTCTTTTTAGTTTTGAACGTACCGTTGATGACGGGCAGTCGAGTATTTCGGCAATCTCGTGACTTTTATATCCGCCCAACACGCTGAGCAGAACGATTTCTCTTTCCTGGTCAGAAACCGAATGAAGAGCATTCTGCAATTCATATGAAAGCTCTATGCTTCCGAAGGCTGCAGGCTCTTCATATCCCCCGTTTTCGTCATCAAGACTTGCCATTGAGTTTTGCTTTTGGCTGTTTGTGTAATATCTTTTGCAGGAGGCACAGAGTATTTTAAAGAGCCATCCTTTAAATGCCTGTGCCTTTTTGAGAGACTTTATCTGGCTGAATGCGGATAAAACCGCATCGGAGACCGCATCCTGAGCAAGACTTTCGCTGCCCGTTACATAGCAAGCGTAGCAATACATTTCTTTATAGAAAAGCTCATACAGTTCTCCGAACGCCTCGGCGTTTCCGTTTTTCGCCGAAGTAACAAGTTCGTTAATCTGAGTGCTCAAGACCGACCCTCCTTACCGCTCTCACTATATTAGTGTTGCAAAAGTTTAATTTTGTTGCATTAATTTTAAAAAAATTTTTATTTTTTTATTTTCACCGCAAATAATATAACTGATATAAAAAAATAAAGCAAGGTGATTACTATTAAAAATGTATTAATTATAGTTTTATCCGTCTGCCTTCTGCTGTTCTGCGGCTGCAGCGGCAGAAGAACTCTTGAAGAGTATGATGCAAACGCCACCGCCGAAGTCAAAGATAACCGCACCGCCGAAACCTCACCCTATACGGGAATGGAGCTTCTTGAAAAAGAAACCTTTGAGGTGCACGACCCCGAAAACACAAGGGGTCTGCCCGTTAAAAGAATTGAACACAGCTACGGTGTTGCCAGAAACGGTGTTGTTCACGATATATCCGCACAGGCACAAAGCTTTTTTGAGCAGAAAAACTACAAGGCATTCTGCTACGACACAAGCGGCGAAAAGGTTCTGTATCTGACCTTTGACTGCGGCTGGGAAAACGGCTACACCTCAAAAATTCTTGATATTCTTGAAGAAAAAGATGTGCCCGCCGCATTTTTCTGCACTCTTGAGCATATTGAAGCCGAGCCCGAATTAATCGGCAGAATGATAAACAACGGCCACATCGTTGGCAACCATTCCTCAAAGCATCCCGATTTTTCTGAAATCTCACGCAGCCGTATGGCGAACGAAATTCTTACCTGCACAAACTATCTTCGTGAAAACTTCGGCTACAGCTCAAAATTTTTCCGTTTCCCCGAAGGAGCATATAATGAAAATGCACTTGAGCTCGTTGGCTCAATGGGCTATTCAAGCGTTTTCTGGTCATGCTCTTATGCAGATTGGGATGCCGAAAACCCGAAGGGCAAGGAATACGCTTTTAACACCGTGACCTCACGCCTTCACCCGGGTGCCGTTATTCTTCTTCACTCCGTTTCGCCAGATAACGCCGCGGCATTGAGTGATATTATCGATTATGCCCGTGCAAGCGGATATGTTTTCCGTTCACTTAATGAATATAAGTAATTTTATATTACATTCTATATACCTTTTGAAATGAAACTGTTAATTCGGAATTCGTAATGCGTAATTCGTAATGAAGGGTCTGCGACGGCAAATATAATCAATCCTCAGTCCTACGGACAGCTCCTTTGCCAAAGGAGCCCAAGAGGTGGGTTGCAGTATTTTTATACAATCGGTCATAGGCGGAGCCTATCCTTATCTTGCCGAAAGGCAAACTTCACTTTCGGCACAGCCGAAAACTTCATTTCGCTTGCGATACTTCTCTCACCGTCAGGTAAACTTCACTTTTTAAAAAGTATAACAAAAGCGGCTGCGTCCGGGAGGACACAGCCGCGATTATTATGCGAAGAATTTATCAGTCAGCCTTGGGAGCATAGAGATCCTTAAGGCGAAGAAGATGATCGTATCTCTCAACTGCAGTCTGCTCTGCCTTTGCAAAGAGCTCTTCAGCTCTTTCGGGGAATGAGCGGGTGAGTGATGAGTAACGAGCTTCGTTGAGAAGGAATTCTCTGTAGCTGCCTGTTGCGGGCTTGCTGTCGATGGTGAAGGGATTCTTGCCTTCAGCCTTGAGAGCAGGATTGTAACGGAACATATTCCAGTAGCCGCACTCAACAGCCTTCTTCATTTCTGCCTGGCAGTTAACCATACCGCCCTTGATTGAGTGCATCTCGCAAGGTGCGTAAGCAATGATGATTGAAGGACCGTTGTAAGCTTCTGCTTCTGCAATAGCCTTGATTGTCTGGTTCTGGTCAGCACCCATAGCAATCTGAGCAACGTAAACATAGCCGTAGCTCATTGCGATTTCAGCAAGTGACTTCTTAGCGATGCCCTTACCTGCTGCTGCGAACTGTGCAACCTGACCGATGTTGGAAGCCTTTGAAGCCTGACCGCCGGTGTTGGAGTAAACTTCGGTATCGAATACCATAATGTTTACATCTTCACCTGCTGCAAGAACGTGGTCAACGCCGCCGAAGCCGATGTCATATGCCCAGCCGTCGCCGCCGAAGATCCAAACTGACTTCTTAGCAAGATATTCCTTGCTTGCAAGGATTTCCTTGCAGGTGTCGCAGTCACAGCCTTCAAGAGCTGCAACGAGAGCTTCTGTTGCTGCGCCGTTCTTTGCACCGTCGTTAACTGTTTCAAGGTAAGCTGCTGCAGCTGCCTTGATTTCTTCTGTTGCACACTCTGCTGCTGCAACTTCCTTAACCTTAGCGATAAGGCTGTTGCGGATAGCGTTCTGACCAAGGTACATACCGTAGCCGTGCTCTGCGTTATCCTCGAAGAGTGAGTTTGCCCAAGCAGGACCGAAGCCCTTCTTGTTTACTGTGTAGGGTGATGTAGCTGCGGGACCGCCCCAGATTGATGAACATCCTGTTGCGTTCGAGATATACATTCTGTCACCGAAGAGCTGAGTGATAAGGCGTGCATAAGCTGTTTCAGCACAGCCTGCGCAGGAGCCTGAGAACTCAAGAAGAGGAGTCTTGTACTGGCTGCCGATAACGGTGTTATCTGCAACATCTTCCTTAACTGTTACGTTCTCAACCATATAATCGAATACGGGCTGCATAGCATCCTGGCTCTCTCTTGATACCATCTTGAGTGAGTTTGTGGGACATACGCCTACGCAAACGCCGCAACCCATACAGTCGAGGGGTGAAACAGCGAGAGTATACTTATAAACGCCCTTGCCCTTGCCTGCCTTCTTATCAACGATGATTGCGTTTTCAGGAGCAGCAGCAGCTTCTTCAGCTGTGAGGCAATAGGGTCTGATTGTTGCGTGGGGGCAAACATAGGAGCACTTGTTACACTGAGCACAGGTTGCACCGTCCCAAGCGGGAACAAGAACTGCAACGCCTCTCTTTTCGTAAGCGGAAGCACCCTGCTCGAATGTGCCGTCTGCGTGGTCAACAAATGCTGAAACGGGAAGTGAATCGCCGTTCATAAGACCAACGGGCTTCATAATGCCGTCAACCATCTTAACGAGCTTCTCTGCACCCTTTGATGCTTCGGGAGCTGCGTCATCAGCAGCATTTGCCCATTCAGCGGGAACGTTGATCTTAACGTAAGCTGTTGCACCTGCGTCAATAGCCTTTTCGTTCATTTCAACGATTTCTTTACCCTTCTTCATGAACTTCTGTGCTTTCTCTTTCATATAGCCGATTGCTTCCTCAGCGGGAAGAACTTTTGAAAGTGAGAAGAAAGCTGACTGAAGAACTGTGTTTGTTCTCTTGCCGAGACCGATCTGTGCAGCAAGGTCATAGCGTTAACTGTGTAAAGCTGAACGTTGTTCTTTGCGATGTATCTCTTTGCTTCTGCGGGAAGCTTTGCAGCAAGTTCTTCCTCATTCCACTGGCAGTTGATAAGGAATACGCCGCCGGGCTTAACATCGTTAACCATCTTGTAGCCCTTTTCAACATATGAGGGGTTGTGGCAAGCTACGAAGTCTGCCTTGTTGATGTAGTAGGGGGACTTGATGGGGCTGTCACCGAAACGAAGGTGAGAAATTGTGATACCGCCGGTCTTCTTTGAGTCATACTGGAAGTATGCCTGAACATACTTGTCGGTATGGTCACCGATGATCTTGATTGAGTCTTTGTTAGCACCAACTGTGCCGTCGCCGCCGAGACCCCAGAACTTGCACTCGATTGTGCCTTCTGCTGCGGTGTTGGGAGCTTCCTTCTCTTCAAGAGAAAGGTTTGTAACGTCATCGTTGATACCCATTGTGAACTGTGCCTTGGGAGCATCCTTAGCAAGCTCTTCGTAAACTGCAAAAATGCTTGCGGGAGGAGTATCCTTTGAACCGAGACCGTAGCGGCCGCCGATTACCTGTGCACCTGTTCTGCCTGTAGCTGCAAGAGCAGCAACAACATCAAGGAAGAGGGGCTCGCCGAGTGAGCCGGGTTCCTTTGTTCTGTCGAGAACAGCAATCTTCTTTGCTGTTGCGGGGATAGCTTCAACAAGCTTCTCTGCTGAGAAGGGTCTGTAAAGACGAACCTTAACAAGACCAACCTTCTCACCCTTAGCGGTAAGATAATCAATAACTTCTTCTGCTACGTCGCAGACTGAACCCATAGCAACGATAACTCTCTCTGCATCGGGTGCACCGTAGTAGTTGAAGAGCTTGTAGTTTGTGCCGAGCTTTGCATTAACCTTATCCATATACTCTTCAACGATTGCGGGAAGAGCATCATAGTAAGCGTTGCAAGCTTCTCTGTGCTGGAAGAAGATGTCGCCGTTTTCGTGTGAACCGCGCATAACGGGTCTTTCGGGGTTAAGAGCACGCTTACGGAATGCTTCAACAGCATCCATATCGCACATTTCCTTAAGGTCTTCAAAATCCCAGACTTCAATCTTCTGAAGCTCGTGTGATGTGCGGAAACCGTCAAAGAAGTTGATGAAAGGAACTCTGCCCTTGATTGATGCAAGGTGAGCAACTGCACCAAGGTCCATAACTTCCTGTGTATTTGTTTCAGCGAGCATTGCGAAACCTGTCTGACGGCAGGCATAAACGTCTGAATGGTCGCCGAAAATGTTAAGAGCGTGTGAAGCTACGCAGCGAGCTGATACATGGAAAACGCTGGGAAGAAGTTCACCTGCGATTTTATACATGTTGGGAATCATAAGAAGAAGACCCTGTGATGCTGTGTAGGTTGTGGTAAGAGCACCTGCTGCGAGTGAACCGTGAACTGTACCTGCAGCACCTGCCTCTGACTGCATTTCTGCAACCTTAACGGTTGTGCCGAAAATGTTCTTGAGGCCCTGTGCCGACCACTGGTCAACATAGTCTGCCATGGGGCTTGACGGAGTGATGGGGTAAATGCCAGCAACTTCTGTGGAGGCATATGACACCCATGCAGCAGCGTTATTGCCGTCCATGGTCTTCATTTTTCTTGCCATAATCTTTTCCTCCTGATATGTTTTTGCCATTTATAATTATAATGTTTAGAACACCATTGATTATATTAACACCATTGAGCCGTTTTGTAAACCTTTAAATATTCCAAAATGAAGAATTTTTTTGAAAATTATTTGTATAAACTTGTTAACATATGCAGAATTTGCTTTGTTTGATTTTTGATTTATTGACTTTTTGGCATCAAAGTGGTATTCTATAGGTTAGATTTTTAAATGGAGGTAACAAAAATGAGTCTTAACCTTATCCAACAGTTTTTCTTCAAGTTGTTTACTTTTATAGTAACAACCATCTATTCCTTCAGCGGCGGCGTTGTTGCTCCGTCAACAGAAGCCCCCATCAAGGCGGTTGACCCCGACAATGTGAAGCTCACTTTCGTAACCGTTGCAGACCCCCAGATTTCAAACTATATTTTCGACAGATACCCTGTTCTTCAGGCAGCTGTTACCGACCTTAAAAATGCAGAATGCGATTTTGATGCAATCGTTGGTATCGGCGATATTGCAGAAAACGGTCTTGCAGAAGAGTATCAGCTTGTTCTTGATGAATTCAAGGATATTGATGCCCGCTACATAATGGCAACCGGCAACCACGATGTAAGACTCCGCAGCTACAAGCAGATGGTAAACCGCTTCACCAAATTCACAAACGCTCTCAACGGTGAAGAAGGCAAGGGTCTTGATGCTTATGCAGAAGGCAAGCTTGCTTATGCAGAAGAAGTAAACGGCTGCAAGTTCATTGTTATGGGCTGTGACAAAACAGCTTTTGAAGAAGCTTATATCAGCGAAGCACAGCTTGAATGGCTTGATGCAGAGCTTGCTTCGGCAGATGCAGACAAACCCGTTTTTGTTATACTTCATCAGCCCCTCAAGCTCACCCACAATCTTCCCAACAACTGGGGCAACGGCACAAACAAGAACGCAGGCTCTGTTGGTCCGCAGAATGATGCAATAAAGGCTGTTCTCACAAAGAACGGTGCAGATAAAACCGTTGTTCTTATCACAGGTCATCTTCACGCAGGCTTCAGCGAATTCAGCTATGAAAAGATTGACACCTTCCACTCCTTCAACGTTCCTTCACTCACCATTGATAACAAAGACGGTGCAGAAGGCGGCAACGGCTCGGGTCTTACCTATATCGTTGAGGTTTATGACGATGAAATCCTTTTCAGAGCAAGAAACCTTGAAGAAGGCAAATGGATGCCTCAGTTTGACACAACAATCAGCTATTAATTGAAAGGAAAGAATATAATGAAAAAAACTTTTCTCAGAGTAATCAGCCTTGTGCTCTGCCTCACCCTTCTTATGGGCGGCTCGGCATTTGCATCGGCTGAAGGTGAAAACACAGCGCCCGACACATCTCCCACCAGAATTTCCGTTGTTTTCAATGGCGATGCATCAACAAGCAGAGGCATCACCTGGTATACCAAGGCAAACACCTCAAGCCTTGTTGAAATCGTTGACGAAAGCGGCAATCCCGTTAAAGCAGATATTGAATATGCGGAAGTTTTTGAATGGGAAGGCAATTTCGTTCACAAGGCAACCGTTTCAGGTCTTGAAGCAGGCAAAACATATTATTATGATGTAGGCGACGAAACAACCCGCAGTGCAGCAGGCACATTCACCACCGATAACGGCGACGATAAGGTTGAATTCATCACCATCGCAGATATTCAGGCAGGCAACCTCAATAACTTCCTTCAGGGTGCAAGAGTTACCGAAACTGCTTTTAAAACTCTTCCCGGTGCAGAATTTATGATTAACCTCGGTGACTTCACAGACGACAGCACCAACGAAGAATGGGATTATTACGACACAGCAATGAAATCCGTGAATCTGAGCACAACACTTGCTCCCATCTCAGGTAACCACGACGGTCTCGGCGTTGCTCATTGGTTCAACAATATGTTCAACCTTGACACAAGCGAAAGCGTTCAGGTTAAAGACGGCGTAAACTACTCATTTGATTACGGCAATGTTCATTTTGCAGTTCTCAACACAAACGATATTCTTTCAATCTCACTTCCCCAGCTCAAGTGGCTTGAAAACGACCTCAACAGCACCGATGCAGACTGGAAAATCGTTTGTATGCATAAATCACCCTATTCACTCGGCAAGGATGCAAAGTGGCCCGATGCTCTCTATCTTCAGAAAGCACTCACAAAGGTTATCGATAAGTGCGATGTTGACCTTGTTATGAGCGGTCACGACCATCAGTATCTTCGCACAAAGCCCCTCACAAAGAATAAGGTAGACACCGAAAACGGCACAACATATATTCTTTCGGGCACCGCAGGTGCAAAGAGATATGAAATCCGTGCATTCCTTGCAGGTCACTTTATGAAGACCGAGTGGTTTGATGCAATCACAATCCAGAGAAGCGGCGGCAACTACTGGGACGGCGAAGACTGGGACCAGCAGAATCCCGACTATGAGGGCGGCATCTTCAACACATTTTCTGTTGACGGCGGCACACTCACTCTCAATTCATATGTTGTTTCCGACTACACAAGAGATGAAAACGGCAACATTGTTGACCTCAACGAAACTCCCAAGGTTACAAAGCACGATACATTCACAATAACAAAAGAAACAGGCAAGAACGAAATCACCTTCACCGGTGACAACACAACAAGCGAGCTTGAATATAATCTCGGCATCGTTCCCAGCTTCCTCGGACTTGCTGTTTACGCATTCACAGAGTGGCTTCCCAAGTTCCTCGGTATGGTTCCCGCACTCCTCGAAAGCGTAATTGTTTATGATATTTTCTAAAATTTAATAAACCTGATGAGCTGTTTCACTTTCGTGAGGCAGCTCTTTTTTGTCGTTTTGCATAATAAACAATCTTGAAATTCAGCTAAAATGCAGAAATATCTTTTGCTCAAAAAATTATTGCGTGACAAATCACAAATTTCGTCATATATCTTATTAAATTATTTTCACATAGCATAAATAAAATTGTTACAAAAGTATATCAAATAATGACAAAATTGTAATTTGACACGCAGAAATCAGGATGATATAATCAAAGTGGAGAAGGTAACCAAGTGGTTCTTTTCTAGGTTTTAAGCAAATAAAAAGGGGGAGCAAAAGTGAAAAAAATAAGCTGTTTTCTTATGGCAATGTCTTTGATATTCTTGTGCTCCTGCAACGATATAATATCTGAAAAGGAAACGCAGCCTGCAAGCAGCACGCAAAATCAGCAAAGCAGCTCTTTCCCGAGTGACGAAATTGTAAATTCGGATATTGTTTTGCCGCAAATAGAAAATGAAACTGTAAACCCAAAGTTTCCGCTGAAAAACGCTTTTTCATCAGAACATAAGGATTTCAGCGTTCTTGAAAAAATCGGAAATCAATATTGGGGAGTTATAACCGATTTCACAGCCGCAACCGCACCCGAAGCATTAATCAACGAACACACCGATGAAGTCAGACGGCTGGATTTTCCCGATTGGAATGTAGCCTCAGGCTCGGTTTGCGTAATGAATAACCGTTATTGTTTTGAATGGAGAAACTATATATCGGGCAATTCAGAAAGCACTCACAGCATCAGGCTTTCACGGTTGGATATGCAAACAGGTGAATTGGAATTTGTTGATGAAAAGAATTTAACTACCCCTTTTATTTATCTTTGCCAAATTGACGAAAACAGATTTCTGTCGTTTTGGAATGAAAAGGCAGAGTCGGATTATAACAACGAATATGCAACACTTACCGTGGCAGAGATATATGACATTAACGGAAACAAAAAAGAAATTATCCGTGAAAAGTTTGAAAATAATTCCGAGTGGCTTAACAGCAAGGGTATGCTGATTGAGAAATTTTACGTTGTCGGTAATGAAATTATCGGTATAGGCAGAAAAAACGTTTCGGGAGAAATGAAATATTTTCTGTATTATTACGATACAAACGGCACTTTTCTCAGAGCAGAAGAATTGAAAGGCTTATCAAAAATCTTAGCAGGAGAAACGCCTTTAGAACTCATTGTCGCAGGCGATTATATTGCTGTTCGGACGCTTGAAAGTCTGAGTTATTATATTTTAAAGAAAACCGATGAGAATATTGAGCTAATCGCAAAGGGTGCTTACGGAGGCTTGCCGTTTGATATTTCTTCGGACAAGCGGTATCTTTATTTTATCGAAAAAAACATTAACGATGATGATACGCTGAAAAACAAGGAATGCCCGCTTTATGTTCTGGACACAGCAAGCGGAAAAATGAATGCAGTTTATTTGAGCATACCGTTAGAGAAACCGTATTTTGTGAACCTGGATGTTTTATCCACTGATGAAATTCTGCTTGTTTACTGTGAAGAGAAGCATAATCCGATGGGGCTCAACAGTTTCATTATAAATACAAGTGAATTGCTTGAATTCATCGGGTAACCTCTTCTGTCAACAAACAATAGCTTATTAAATTTTAAGAAACAAAAAGCTCCTCGCTTCAACCGAAGCGGGGAGCTTTGCCGTTAATTCTTTCTTATGTCATTTCCTTTAAAAAATACTGCATAACCTTATTTGAAACACTTGAGGCAACACCCGAGCCGTGGCCTGCGTGCTCTGCAACACACACAACCGCAAGCGGTAAATCGCTTCTCTGTGAATAGCCCGCAAACCAGGAATGGCTTTTTTCGCCGTCAATCTGTGCCGTGCCCGTTTTGCCGCACATCTGCAGATTTTCAAATTTCCAGTCGCCGTATTCATCCTCAACATTTGAGCGAAGCATCGCATTGAGCTTCAACGCCGTTTCGGGTTTTATTGTTATAACGGTTTCGGGCAC
>X66_Mouflon__coassemble_15_pt1 | contig 13809 bp, 14 predicted proteins | sample X66_Mouflon__metabat2_high_PE_003 | metagenome-assembled genome bin X66_Mouflon | reverse complement strand
AACATACATTCTATATATTGGCAAGACAAAAATAAACAATTAATTTTGTGCACAATTACTCAACAATTTTCAGCAGAATATTTTTGTTTTCGGGTTTTGATTTTGAAATGTTGATTGACGAAACAAATCTTTCGGCTGCATTTGAAAACAATGAGCTGTCTGATGCATAAAGCGTTGCAAGAACATCGCCCTTATTAACACAATCACCTGTCTTTTTATTCAGAATAATACCCGCACAAGGGTCGATTTCATCTTCTTTCTTCATTCTGCCCGCACCGAGAAGAACGCAGACAGAACCGATGCCTTCGGTATCCGTTGATTGAATATAACCTTCATTTTCCGCTTTAATTTCATAGCTGAATTCTGCTTTTGAAAACAAATCTGTGTTATAAATATAATCGGGATTTCCGCCTTGTGACTTGACCATTTCCGCAAGCTTATTGAGTGCAGAACCGTCATTTATTTTACTTTGAGCAAGCTTCTGACATTCATAAAAGCTTCCTATGCCCGCAAGTTCAAGAAGCTTCGCTGAAAGAAGAATTGATATTTCGGTTAAATCCTCGGGTCCGTTGCCTTTAAGCGTTTCAACAGCTTCAATGATTTCAAGAGAATTGCCTATATAATTGCCCAAGGGCTTATCCATATCGGTTATGAGTGCGGCAATTTTTTTGCCTGCTCCCCTGCCGATTTCAACCATTTTTTCGGCAAGCAGCACGGCAGAGTTTTCATCCTTCATAAATGCACCGCTGCCGCACTTGACATCAAGAACAATGCAATCTGCTCCGCCCGAAAGCTTTTTACTCATTATGCTTGATGCAATAAGCGGAATATTATCAACGGTTGCCGTTGTGTCACGCAAAGCATAAAGCTTTTTATCTGCAGGGCAAAGCTTACCCGACTGACCCGCAACGCAGAATCCACAGTTATTCACAACAGAGATAAATTCCTCTGATTCAAGAGAGGTTTTAAAACCCGGTATCGCTTCAAGCTTATCAACCGTGCCGCCCGTATGCCCGAGCCCTCTGCCACTCATTTTGGCAATTTTAACCCCGCAGGATGCAACAATAGGTGCAACAATCAGCGTTGTTTTATCGCCTACGCCGCCCGTTGAATGCTTATCCCCTTTTATTCCATTAATTGCCGTTAAATCGGCAACATCGCCCGAATGAGCCATAGCAAGAGTTAAATCAAGGGTTTCCTTTTCGTTAAGTCCGTTAAGATACATTGCCATAAGCATTGCAGAAATCTGATAATCGGGAATTTCTTCGTTTCCCGAAGCGAAAGCAAAATATTCAATTTCTTCTTTTGAAAGAGCAAAGCCGTCTCTTTTCTTTTTAATTAATTCAATTATATTCATTTATTATCAAAACCTGCCGGTAAAATCTCGTTTAAAGTCATAACAATATAATCCTCTGCACTCTTTGCCATTATTACTTCAAAATCATCGGTGCAGAATTCTTTCATAACCTGCCTGCAAACTCCGCACGGCGGGCAATAATTCTCGGGGAATTCGTTTTCTGATTTACCGCCGACAACCGCTATTTTAACAAACTCCTTTTCACCCTCTGATAAAGCTTCGAAAAATGCTGTTCTTTCGGCACATACCGTTGGAGAAAAAGCGGAGTTTTCAATATTACAGCCCGTATAAGCCTTTCCGTTTTTGCAAAGCAATGCAGCACCCACAGCAAAGCCTGAATAGGGTGAATATGATTTTTCTCTTGCATCAAGTGCCAGACAAATCAATTCGTTATTATTCATCGGCAGCCTCCAGAGCAATTTCAATCATTTTATTAAATGTCTGCTCACGTTCAAGTGCGGTGCATTCCTCGCCGCCTGCAAGCGGACAATCTGATATTGTGCAGATACAGAGAGCTTTCTTGCCGCTTCTTGCAGCATTCATATAAAGAGCAGCAGCTTCCATTTCAATGGCAAGAACGCCCATTTTCTGCCATACAGAAAGGCTCTGTGCATCATCATAGAAGGTATCGGATGAATAAATATTGCCCACATATGCTTTTATGCCGAGCTTATCGGCTGCAGCAACGGCTTTGGTGAGCGTTTCATAATCTGCCGTGGGAGCAAAAGTGCCCGGAAGATTATATTGCAAAGCATAGTTTGAATTTGTGCAGGCACCAATACCGATAACAACATCACGAAGATGAAGCTTCGGGCTGATTGCACCCGCCGAGCCTACTCTGATTATGGTTTCAACATCATAAAAATTGAAAAGCTCATATGAATAGATTCCGATTGAGGGCATACCCATACCAGAAGCCATAACGGAAACTCTTTTGCCTTTATAGTAACCCGTATATCCCTGCACACCTCTTGTGTTATTGACAAGAACAGGATTTTCAAGAAAATTCTCTGCTATATATTTAGCTCTTAACGGGTCACCCGGCATAAGCACGGTTTTTGCAAATGCATCTTTATTTTCTGCCGCAATATGCGGAGTAGGAATATTGCTCATTATAAAACCTCCGAAATAATTAATAGCCTTTGACTTCCTGATTTTTAACAAGCTTTACTATTGCACTTGTGCCAAGGCGTTCACAGCCAAGATTAATATAATCTTCAGCATCCTCAAAAGAACGGATTCCGCCTGCAGCCTTCATTTTAACATTATCACCGATATTCGCGGCAAAAAGAGAAATATCCTCTCTTGTTGCACCGCCTTTTGAAAAACCGGTTGATGTTTTGATAAAATCTGCACCCGATACGGTAACAACCCTGCAAAGCTCTTTTTTCTCATCATCGGTAAGAAGGCAGGTTTCAATTATAACCTTAAGTATTTTGCCCCTGCACGCTTCTTTTACTTGCTTAATCTCATTTAATATATCATCATATCTGCCGTCTTTTGCCCAGCCAACATTGATTACCATATCAATTTCATCGGCACCGTTTTCAACAGCATCCGAAGCTTCAAAAGCTTTGACTTTAGTTGTTGAATAACCGTTGGGAAATCCGATTACCGTGCAGATTGCAAGCTTATCGCCCACATATTCCTTTGCCCGCTTAACATATGATGCGGGAATGCAGACGGATGCGGTTGAATATTCGATTCCGTCATCGCAAATCTGCTTGATCTGCTCCCATTTTGCATCAACTGCAAGGAGCGTATGGTCGCAATGTGAAAGAATTTTTGAAATTTCCATATTGTTATTCCTCACTTAAAACATATTTTTCAACAATTACAGCTACTCCGTCATCGGCATTTGAGGGAGCCGAATTTTTCGCAGCTTTTTTGCATAATTCATCGCCGTTTTCCATAGCAAAGGAATACTTTGCAAATTCAAGCATTGTTGAATCATTTGATGCATCGCCGAAGGTCATTGCTTCATCAGGAAGAATACCGAGTTTTTTGCATAACCCGCCGAGTGCCGTGCCTTTATCCGAGCCCATTGCCGTGCCCGAAACAACCCCCGCAAGTGCCGAGGTCATAAATATATTGTTTTCCTCAAAAAATGAAAAAACAGCATTTTTTTGTTCATCTGTGTTATAGAAAACATCAATAAGCTCCGCACCCTTGCCCTTAACGGTTTCTGCAAGATTATCGCACCACTTGCTTTTGGCGGAAAACTCGGCAATGAAAGCCTCGGGCAAGCCGTCATTGATATAATATTTTTCGGTGCCGTTTTGAACATATGTATTTCCGCCGACATAGATGTTATAATAAATCGGCATTGAATTCAGAAGGGTTATTGCTTCCGCCGTTATTTCGGGCGAAACAAGGTTTGTATAAATATATTCATTATTCTTTCTGTCAAAAACCGCCGCACCGTTTGAATGAATTATATAATCAACAAAAGGTATCTGATTAACAACATAGTCAATAAACGCAAGCGTTCTGCCGGTTGCAATGGCGATTTTAACTCCCTTTTTATGAGCTTCATACAGTGCGTTTTTTGTTCTTTCGGTAACCGTGAGATGATCGGGTGCCATTAAGGTTCCGTCAAGATCGGTTGCTATTATTTTAACGGACATTTTATTACTCCCTTGCGGATTTATTTATCTTATTGAGTATATCATTTTTAAATAATGTATGTCAAGGAATGCCAAACTCATCACAAAATAAATTATTCATCATATATTGAAAACAGAGGAATATCCTCAAAAACGGAAAGGAATGATTTGTTATGGCCGATCATTACGGCTACCGTGTTCAGCAGCGGCAGATAAACCGTGCCGAGCCTTGCCCCGGTTCAAAAACTCCCCTGCCGTCTGATTTTACGGTTGCAATGCTGTATGTTCCGATGCAGATTGATACAACAATGTTTGACGAAATGAAGGCTTTTGAATGCGGAACTCTTTTTCCCGTTCTCAGCAAGCCTTTTGCAGGGAAGTGCTGCAAATGAACAGCAGAGAAATTGCATTAAAAAAACTTTCGGCAGCTCATTTTACGCTCTGGGAAATGCATCTTTATCTTGACACCCATCCCTGGGATACACAGATGTGCGAAAGCTATAAAAAGTGCGAGATGAAATACAAGCTTCTGAAAAAAGAGTTTGAAGATAATTTCTATCCGCTTTCCGCAAAAAACGCACAGGGATATGAATGGCTTCAGGGTCCTTGGCCCTGGGAATATGAGGAGTGTGGCTGCTGATGTTTAATTATGAAAAAAGATTACAGTTTCCCGTTAAAATCAAAAACCCAAACCCCAAATATGCACAGATTATTATGTCGCAGTACGGCGGCCCAGACGGTGAGCTTGCCGCATCATTGAGATACCTCAGCCAGAGATTTGCGATGCCCTATAACGAGCTTAAAGGCTTGCTGACTGATGTAGGTACCGAAGAACTTGCTCATCTTGAAATGGTAGGAGCTATAGTTCATCAGCTCACAAGAAATCTTACGGAAGACGAAATCAGAAAAGCAGGCTTTGATGCATATTTTGTTGACCACACAACGGGTGTTTATCCTGCCGCCGCTTCGGGCGTGCCTTTTACCGCTGCATATATTCAGAGCAAGGGTGACGTTATAACGGATATGACAGAAAACCTCGCCGCAGAGCAAAAAGCCCGCACTACCTATGATAATACTCTTCGCCTTGTTGACGACCCCGACGTCAGAGAACCTATCAAATTCCTTCGTGCAAGAGAAATCGTTCATTTTCAGCGTTTTGGCGAAGGCTTGAGGCTTGCAACCGACAAGCTCAACGAAAAGAATTTTTACGCATTTAACCCGTCATTTGATAAACATTGCAACAAATAACAACAGTGCCCACAGACACTCTGTGGGCATTTTGATTTATGTAGAAATAAGTTGTTTATAAAAAAATCGGCACAAAATTTCGGGTTGTTTTTTGTTGAATTTGCGATATAATTAGCACGATAATTCAGGTTTACAAAAAAAGAGGAAAGCATATGTCTGAACAAAAATCAACTATGGTCACCGACCTTACAAACGGCAGCGTCACCAAACTGCTGCTTAAATTCGCATTTCCGTTATTCGTTTCAAACGCACTCCAGGCCATATATAACATTGTTGATATGATAGTTGTGGGGCAGTATATCGGCGGCGAGGGTATGTCAGCCGTTTCTATTGGCGGCGACGTTTTGCATCTGCTGACCTTCGTAGCTATGGGTTTCTCATCAGCAGGTCAGGTTATCATCTCGCAGGATGTGGGTGCAAAGCGTATGGATGCCGTCCGAAAAACAATAGGCACTATGTTCACCTTTCTTCTGGGAATATCGGTTGTTATATCCATCGGTTGCTATTTCATCCGCAGCTTAATGCTTGATTTACTCAACACGCCCGTTGAGTCTTACGCTTTCACAATGGACTATACCGTTACCTGCATTTTCGGGTTATTCTTCATTTACGGTTATAATATAGTAAGTGCAGTTCTTCGCGGTATGGGTGACAGCCGCCGACCGTTTGTGTTCATTGCCATTGCCGCAGTGGTTAACATAGTGCTTGACCTGGTTTTTGTTGCAGGTTTAAATATGGAAGTTTTCGGTGCGGCGTTAGCAACTGTAATTTCACAGGGATTAAGCTTCATTATTGCACTTGCATATTTGTTCATAAACAAAGAAAGCTTCGGTTTCGACTTCAAACCCGACTCCTTCAGGATTGACCGTCAGGCGTTCAAAAAACTGGAGGCTCTCGGAGTACCTATGGCAATCCAGTCTGCAGCCATTAATTTTTCAAAGATTGTTCTTACATCATGGATTAATCTTTACGGTGTTATTTTTTCGGCACTCTCGGGACTCTACAACAAAATCAATATGATGATCGGCATTGTTTCTCAATCATTCACCACCGCCGGCAGCACAATGGTAGGTCAGAGCCTCGGTGCAAAAAAATACAACCGTGTGCCCGAAATTATGAAAGTTGTATTATATTGCAGCATTCTTATTTCCACAGTCCTTGCAGTTGCATTGTTTTTCTTCTCCGAGCCTATATTCAGAATGTTCACCGGCGACGAGGAGGTGCTTGCCATGGCATCCATTGTTGTTCTTCCAGCAATTCTCAATATGTACGGTTCCGCCACACGTTCCGTTAGCTTTTCCCTTATGAACGGTTCGGGCAATGCTAAACTGAACTTTGCAGTTGCCATTATTGACGGTGTGATAAGCCGTATCGGCATCTCTGCTCTGCTTGGATTTGCGGTCGGAATGGGCTGCCGGGGTTTCTGGTATGGCGACGCATTAGCAGGCTATATGCCTATGGTTATAGGTCTTGTTTTCTTTTTATCGGGCAGGTGGAAAAAGGATAAATCCGAGTAAATATGTCTATGTATAATAAATCAATATAAAACATCAAACCACTTCACTGTGCAATTAAGCCTAATGAAGTGGTTTTGATTATTTCTTATTATAAATACCGTTTGTGTCGATTTTAAGCAGCTTTAAAGCCTTGCTTATAAGCGTTGAAAAATCGTTGCGAGTCAGCTTCATAACGCCTTTGATAAGCGGTGAAACTTTGAAACCCGCTATTGCGTTGACCATTCCCAGATAGAAGTCATCGGGGAAACGGGCATCCATATCCTTCGGCACGCTGTCTGCCGTTTCAAGCAGCCATTCAAGAAGCTTTGATCGCATATCGGCAATTATTGCTGAATATTCGGGATTATCTATTTCGTTCCTTTCTTCACCTTTTGCAAGGTCATAGAATTCATCGGTTTCATAAAGACGCATAACATATTTATATTCTTTTGTTCTTATCATAACTGCCTTTGTGTGCTGACCGTCATTCTTATGCTGAATACCTATTCTTGGTGCGTATTCATCGGCAACAACTCCGAAATAGTTTTCAACCTCTTCGGTACAATGGGCTTCATTCATCAGTCTGCCGCCCTCGCTGCACACAAAATCACGCACAGAAACAGTTTTATCTGCAATGGTTTCTCTTAACGAACGACCGAAATGCGTGTAGCTTGCATCCGTTTTGGTTATATCAAGAACGGTTGCAAAGAAATCAATCAGCTCAACGGGATTATCGTTTATGCCGCTGTCGGTCTGCATATATTTAGGCAGTTTTACGATAAGAGGAACGTTCACAAGGCAGTCATCAAACAGATTCTGAGCCTTTTCGGGTATGCCGTAATCAGCGGTAAAATCACCGTGATCAGAGAAAAAGAAAATTGCTGCATTATCATATCTGCCCGCATCTTTGAGAGCTTTAATTATTCTGCCCGTCAGCTCATCAATCCTTGCACATTGGGCGAGGTAAGTCTTTCGGAGTGCGGTTATGTTTTCTGTATCCCAATCCCCTATTCCGAGTGCATCACAAAGCTCATACTGCATTGACGGTTTTTTATCCTCAGGCTTTGACGGTGCTTTTGCGGGCGGAATTTTTGATTCATCTATCAAATCAAGAAATCTTTTTTCTGCATGATACGGCGGGTGCGGATTATTAAGGCCGAGAAAAGCAAAAATCGGCTCATCCGGTTTTGCATTTCTGATTAAATCTTCGCAGCCCTTTGCCCATACCCAATCGTTATCGTGGCACATACCGTCAGACTCAACATTCGTTATTTCGCCACGGTAGAAACTGAGGTATCTTTTATCGCTCTTTTCGCCTCTGCCTTCATCCTTTGCGTTCTTGCCGCATTTGTTATAGATTTTATCTGTGCATTCTTTGAGCCATTTTGTATGCTGACCGGCAAGACAGTCGCCTCTGCCGCTTGTCCAGACATAGTACCCGCTGTTTTTAAGTATGCGGTAAAGATTATCTTCACCCTGACGGAGCAGATAGCTCATTGTTCTGTGACCGTTTGTGTGGGGATAAGTGCCCGTCATAAACGAGCATCTCGACGGTACACATACGGGGTTCTGACAGAAAGCATTGCTGAAGCTGACACCCTCATCGGCAAGCGTATCAAGGTTTGGCGTATATGAAGCAAGGTTACCGAGATGGTGCAGAGAATCCGCTCTCATCTGGTCGGGGTTTATAACTATAATATCGGGTTTATTCATTGCCTTCACCGATTTCCTCAAGATTAACTCCGCGGGTTTCCTTAGCCTTCAGCATAAGAATAACAATACCGATAATCATACCGGGAACAACAGTGCAGAAGCAAATCATTCCGATTGCCTCGTCACCGAGAATATTTGATAAAACCATATTGATAAGCATTCCGATTGCATAAATAACACCCGTTATAATAGGTCTTACCGTTGCAATGGAAACACGGATTCCCGTAGGTGCGGATTCCGAACACATAAGAGTTATCATATCACCCGTTGCCCAATAGCTGCCGACTGCGGCACCGCAGAAGAAGCCGACAAGGTATTCATCACAACTGTTTCTTGAGCCGAAATAGAAAAGCAGATATGTAATAAGCATAAAGCTTGTCATAACGATTACGGTTGTTTTTCTGCCGAATTTATCAGCAATAAATCCGGTAACAAGCTGGAACAAAGCCGAGCCGAAGCTGAAGAGCATAAGAGCCTTTGAAACTGCATTGACCGCCATTGCGTTTGCTTGCTCAAACTCCATACCGTTTGCAAGATATTCCTGCATAAAACCGTAGTTCATAATGGTTTCATAGTATTGAGTTATCAACATACCGAACATCAGGAAGCCGCCTGCTATCATTACGAAAAGCATTTGTTTATTCTTAAAGCAATATCTCAATGCGTTTGCAAAGCCGCCCTGGGAGCCGTCTTCTTTTGATTTAAGGATTGTTTCTGTTTCGGGAGATGTAAGCTGTCTTATGCGGTTTTTGATAAAAACATCGCTTTCACGCACCGAAAAGAATGCAAATATGCCTGCACCGAGAGCAATGATTGCAGGTATCATATAAACATATCTCCAGCCCGAAAGGTCTGTTTCGGTGATAAAAGTCTGACGCAGATACGGAATAAGGAAAATTGCAAGAGTTGCAACGGATTTGATAACGGAATATATTTTTGCACGGTGCTGCGGCGGTGCACATTCCTGAATATAAACCGCCTGCATATCATGCGGAATAAAAAACGCAATTATGAATGCACCGAGAAGGTAAACGGGAATGTTAGTTGCGATTGAAACAAACAGCAGACCAAGCCCCATTCCGAGAGTGTTGATAATAAGGAATATTCTTCTGCCGAATTTATCGGAAAGCGGTTTGTAAATAAAAGCCACAACCGAGCCGACGGTTGCAACCGTACCGAAGGCTGACATTCTTGCCACCGCAACGTCTGCACCGAAAACGGGAGCAAAAATCTGCGATGCAATAACCGTCTGCATTTGAATACCGATTTGTGATGCGATTTCATCAGCCATATAAATAACCGCAATCACAAACATAAAATAAGCAAGATAACCCCTGCCCTTTGGCTTAGCAAGCTGTTTTTGGAGCCTTTCAAGTTCTTTTTGACTTTTTTCATTCAGTATTTTCTGCACATAATCACTTCCCATTATTCTGAATGGTAAAATTATATCATAGGGAATAACAAAGAGCAATACTTTTCTCATCGTGGCATAATCCTGACCGTTTATTGTCAGTTAGAATTCGCCACGCTAATGAGAAAAAATTTTTTCAAAAACATTAAACCACCTCTTACCGATGCTTGTTTCTGCATCAATAAGAGGTAGTTTTGTTTGTTCGGTTTATGTTTTAAACCTTAACGGAAATTGAAATATCCGAATACAAGCAAGCCTATCATTAAGATATAGAAGAACGGAAGAACCGTTGCATCTCCGCCGAAGGAAATAATGAACTTCTTGAGGGATCTTGTTTTTTCCCAGTTTTCCTTGAGTCTCTTCGGGCGTGCAAAGTAAGCAAGGTCAAAAAGAATATATCCTACGCAATAGAAAATCCAGGTTTCCCAAAGGGTATAGCCTCTGACTGCCTGGACGGCAAGTGCAACGGCACCGATAAGAATAAGTAAAATACGGATGAATTTGATGCCCTTATAATCCCAATAGCGTTCAAGTCCGTCGTGCTGTGCAATAACATAATACATTGTGAAGCAGCAAATAATTGATGCCATTGTTGTTGAGCCAAGCATAACAAGTGCAAGAGGTCCAACCATATAGCAGGGGCGTTCGAGCACCTCAACAATATTCATATCAACCTCGCCGAAGGCACGGGTGATTTTGTTGCCGTTTCTGCGGTAAGGAATGATAAAGAGGAAGATTGTGAGAATTATCAAAGCACAGAAAACCCATGAAAGAGTTATGTCAACCTTTTCGGGAAGCATATACCACAGTTTGCCTGCGGTTTCAGCCTGCTCAAGATTCTTTGCGGCAAGAGGCCAGCCAACAGCAAATGCGGCACAGATACCAAGACCGTGGAAGCAGCCCTGAGTGAACTCCATAATTTTCCAGCCGTCAACAATTTTAAGCTTTTCCCATTTGCCGAAAAGCATTTTTCCGTTCTTAAGCGGATTAATCTCTTTATCATAGAAAGTAATGGCAACAACCCAGCCAACAGCGCCTGCAAGAGCTCCGCCAGCCCACATAATGATGCCAAAAATATCGCGGCGGATTGCCATCATTACAAGCAAACCTGCTACAACAACAAGATTGCGTCCCCATTCCTCACGGCTGTCCTTTGAGAAGCAAACCTTGGGCATTCTGCCGTGCTCGGGGTCATAGGGAGTGTTGAAAATTCTGTATCCGATTTCCTGAACAACAGGAACAAGAGCAAAGAAAATAACGAAATCATACCATTTATAAACAACGCCACTCATTGCAGAGAAACTTACGCCGAGAAATGCCGAGCCAAGACCACTCCAGATTGAGCCTTTAAACGCCAGAGCAAGATAACCGAGTGACGGATTGTATCTGGGTTCGTTATGATGAAGAACAAGGCTCATTGTTGAGCCGTAGGGCTCCATACCGCCATAGAAATAACCGAGTGCACAGGCAGCCGCAAACAGAAATACATTATCCATAAGAAGCTCTGAGCCCGTATACCATACACAAAGAATACCCATAAATGCACCGGGAAGCATAGCACCTTTTTCTCCGCCGATTGCCGAGCCGCGTATACCCCATCCGAAGCACATGGTAATCATACTTATCGCTAAAAATGCAAATATATTTTGAGTTTCCATACGCAATAACCTTTCTATATTCTAATTATTTTTCTACACGAACAACTGCGTAACCGATTTTTTTGCGTCCGCAGGTATATACCATATGAAGTGTGTTGCCCTCTGCAACGATTGAGGGATAAGAGAATTCAACACCGGGCTCTGTTTCAAGCTCAATGCGAACGGGATATGTTGCACCGTTATCCTCGGAAAGGAAAAGGCAAAGAGGAGTGCGGTCACCCCAGTTTTCACTAACGGGATTACAAATCAGACCAAGAACACCGCAATCGGTCATTGCCGCACCGATACCGCTGTTGTTATTGGGCATATCCGTGGGGCGTGCCACAGACCAGGTGCGTCCGAAATCTGCCGATTCGCTGCGATAAACCCAGTTGAGATTTGAACGGGCAAGCATATAAACTCTGCCGTCGTGTGACTGATCTTCCCATATTGCAGGCTGAATAAGACCTTCGCCTTCTTTCGGAAGTTCCTCTTTTCTGTTGCATATTGTGCCGTCGGGAAGTTCAAATGCAACGGGTGCGGAAAGCTTCCAGGTTTCTCCGTTATCTTCGCTGTAATCAGTCCAGGATTCCCATCGGTCACACAAATCCTCGGTTGAGCCGGGTGCAAGAAGAGCGCCGTTTGAAAGCCTTATCATCTGATTCTTTACGGGGCCTCTTCCGCCTATATCACCGGGGACAAGCTCTTTGGGTTCTGACCAGGTTTTGCCGCAATCGAGCGAAACCGATTTCATTGAGTACCAATGACCCTCATCAATTCCGCTTTTATAAATTAAGGTAAGAACTCCGTTCTCTGCAAAAAGTGTAGGATTCCAGTCTGCTTCGCCGTCATCGGGGGTTACGGGAACAGGTGTTGTCCATTCACCTTCACGGCGTGCAAACCAAATACGCACATTCGGGTTTTTTTCTTTGATACCGCCAAACCACGCTGCTGTGGGCTTGCCGTTGCAAACAGCAACCGTTGCTGCATGGCATTCACCGGTTTCTTTATTAATGCCTTCGGTAAAAAGATATTCCTGATATAAAAGTTCTGCTTTAATCATTTACCAACGTCTCCCATTCTGAAATTACTGTGTCTGCTACAAAACGGTTTTCTTCTTCACCGAGATTGTAATAATAAAGTATATGAATCTCATTATTATAAAAAGCTATTCTGGGGTAGCCTATATCCGTGTTTACGGCATCCGTTCGCAGTGCCACGGGCTCCGACCATTTTTTGCCGTCACGGGTTGTTGTTACAAAAAGTCCGTGCGGGTCTTGTCTGCGGAAATAAGCAAGAACAACAGTTCCATCGGGCAAAGTGCAGAGTGCCGGAGGGCTGCCGCCACTCATATTCTCATCGATATAAGCAAGTTTATTTTCATAAATCCAGGTTTTGCCCTCATCATCACTTAAATAAACATCAAGCTGTGTAAAGCCGGGCTCATTTTCGCTGGCATAGCGTGCAATTCCGAGCAATGAACCGTTCGGAAGCTTGGCAGGCATAATACGGAAATCTCCCTTGGGGGGATCTTCTCCCATCATGCCGAGCTTTTCCCATTTGCCGTCAAAGGTAAGCTTTGCTGCAAATGCATTGCCCTCAAGACCGTCTGCTTTAACACCCGTCATTGAAAGCAGATAATAACCGTCACAGACGAGATAATCGGTTCTTGCACAAACACCGACAAGACCGAAATCGGGAACGCGGAAGGGTCCTTTCCAGCTTTTTCCGCAGTCATTCGTAACCATAAGCTGAGTGAAAACATTGCCGTCCCAGCCTGAGGGCATAAGATACAGACCGCTTTCTGCACCAAGAAGCTCTGCGGGCACATCGGGAAGAGGCTCGGTGTTCTCATAGTTAATTGCGGGAATTTCGGGATATTCGTGAATCCATCCCGTTTCGGGGCGGAATCTTGCAAACATTCTGATTGTGGGCTTTGTTCTGTCAAGTGCGTGAACATCGGGGCCGTTATAATGATGTATGCCTTTTTCAAAAACTACACGCAGCTCATTATTAAATTTCCAAATGCCGTGATTGGCGGGCCAGCAGAAAAAGCTGGGCTCCTGACTCCCTTGTTTATGATAAGCTCACCCCCTGCGCCTTAGGCGCAAGGGGTGTTTGTTTGGGCAGGATAGGATTTTATTCGATGCTGTCGTACTGGTCCTGAAGAAACTTCAGGCAGGAAGCGGCGTTTTCGGGGGTGGTGTTTTCCAGGGTGCCCTGGATGAAGGGCTTCTCCTTCTTGGCGAAGCGGAGGACCTGGGTGTAGTCCATGTGGCCAAGGCCCGCGCCGGTGGCCTTCAGCTGGCCGTCGGTGTCCTCCAGCAGGTAATCCTTGAAG
>X66_Mouflon__coassemble_13_pt1 | contig 14391 bp, 12 predicted proteins | sample X66_Mouflon__metabat2_high_PE_003 | metagenome-assembled genome bin X66_Mouflon | reverse complement strand
AAAGAGAATTTGCAAAGGATAACAAAACTCTTGGTATCTTCCATCTTGACGGTATTCTTCCCGCACGCAGAGGCGTTCCTCAGATTGAAGTAACATTTGATATTGATGCCAACGGTATCGTTCACGTTTCCGCAAAGGACCTCGGCACACAGAAGGAGCAGTCAATCTCAATCACCTCATCAACCAATATGTCAAAAGAGGATATTGAAAAGGCTGTTGCAGATGCAGAGCGTTTTGCTCAGGAAGATAAGCAGCGCCGTGAGGATGTTGACACAAGAAACGCTGCAGACCAGATGGTTTACCAGTGTGAAAAGCTTCTCAGCGAAGAGGGAGATAAGTTCAGCGATGACGAAAAGGCAGCACTCAATGAAAAGGTTGATGCACTCAAGGAAGCTCTCAAGGGCGAGGATATGAACCTTATCAAGTCAAAGCAGGAAGAGCTTACCCAGAAATTCTATGAGGTTTCCGAAAAGCTTTATAAGGCAGCTCAGGAAGCAGCTCAGGCTCAGGGCGAGCAGGCACCCGGTGCAGAATACACAGAAGCAAACTACACCGATGCTGATGATAACAACAAGTAATTTTTCTTTCAGATAAAAAGGAGTATTTTCCGTGGCAGATAAGCGAGATTATTATGAGGTGCTCGGCGTTCAGAAGGGTGCTTCGGATGATGAAATCAAAAAAGCATACAGAAAAAAAGCCAAGCAGTATCATCCGGATTTGAATCCGGATAATGCTGAGGCGGAAGCAAAGTTCAAAGAGGTAAACGAGGCTTATGAGGTGCTTTCCGACGGCGATAAAAAAGCACGCTATGACCAGTTCGGCCACGCAGGCGTTGACCCGAATTACGGTGCGGGCGGCGGTGGCTTCGGCGGCGGTTTCGGAGGCGGCGGCTTCGATTTTGACCTCGGCGATATTTTCGGTTCGTTCTTCGGCGGCGGTTTCGGAGGCGGCAGACAGTCTAACCCCAACGGTCCCAGAAGAGGCGAGGATGTTCAGGCAAGAGTTACCATATCCTTCGAGGATGCGGCAAAGGGCTGCAAGCGTACGGTTGAAATCAACCGTGTTGACACTTGCTCGGAGTGCCACGGCTCCGGTGCAAAGGCGGGCTCTTCGCCCAAAACCTGCCCCGATTGCGGCGGCAGAGGATATGTTAATGTTCAGCAAAGAACGGCTTTCGGCGTTATTTCGTCGCAGAAATCCTGCCCGAAATGTCAGGGCAAGGGCAGCGTGATTGAAAATCCCTGCCAGAAATGCCGCGGAACGGGCAGAGTTTCAAACAAAGCAACCGTTGAGGTTAACATACCCGCAGGTATTGATGACAGACAGGTGTTCAATATAAGCGGTGCGGGCAACGCAGGTGTAAACGGCGGCCCCAAGGGCGATTTAAAGGTTGCTGTTTTTGTAAGACCTCATCCTCATTTTGAGCGTGACGGTTATAATGTGTGGCTTGAGCAGCATATCAGCTTCACTCAGGCAGCACTCGGCGATAATCTGAGAATTCCCACTCTTGACGGCGATGTTAAGTTTGATTTGCCCGCAGGCACACAGTCGGGTGCCGTATTCAGCCTTAAAGGCAAGGGCATTCAGATTCTTAACGGCAGAGGCAGAGGCGACCAGCTTGTGCGTATTATTGTTGATACGCCCAAGAATCTCACCCAGAAGCAGAGAGATTTGCTTGCAGAGCTTGAAAAAGAGCTCGGAGTGAAGAGGGGAGCACCCATCGGCTCAAACCAGAAAAAGACCAGCTTTTTTGATAAATTTAAAAACGATTAAATAATAAAAGCCGTGCTGTTGATTTAACGGCACGGCTTTTCGGGAGTAAATATGAAAATTGATGGAATAGTTTTTGACCTTGACGGCACTTTGATTGATACGCTTGAAGATTTGAAGGACAGCGTGAATTTTGCACTTGCAAAATTCAATTTTCCCGCAAGAAGCCTTGATGAAATCCGTTCTTTTGTGGGCAACGGAGTTAAAAGACTCGTTTATCTCAGCGTGCCCGAGGGCACAAGTGAAGAAACAAGCGAAGAGTGCCTCAATATATTCAAGGAGCATTATAAAGGCAATTCACGCAACAAAACCGCACCCTATGCAGGCATAAACGAAATGCTTGAAAAGGTTAATGAAAACGGATATAAAACTGCGGTTGTAACCAATAAAATTCAGGATGCCGCTATTGAAATCATACGCAGCTTTTTCGGCGATAAGATTGATGTTATCATCGGTCAGGTTGACGGTGTTGCACAAAAGCCCGAGCCCGACGGTGTTTGGCTCGCACTTGAAAAGCTCGGTGTTTCAAAGGAAAATGCCGTTTATGTGGGCGATTCCGAGGTTGACTGTATGACTGCTCATAACGCGGGAATACCCTGCATCGGAGTAACCTGGGGCTTCCGTGACCGCAGCGTGCTTGAAGAGCACAAAGCGGAGTTTATAATCGGTAAGCCTGAGGAAATTTTTGAAGTATTGACAAAACACGACTAATATTATATAATAAACCGTCAATAGAATATGTCCTTATTAAGAGAGGCAGAGGGACAGGCCCTTTGAAGCCCGGCAACCTGTGTTATGCAAGGTGCTAAATCCTGCGGCGTAAAGCCGGAAAATAAGGTGTTTTCGCCCGCTGAAGACTCCTTCAAGCGGGCTTTTTTCGGGACTTTTGTTGATAATACAGAAATAAGAGGTAAAGGATATGGCAAACTATTTATTTACATCGGAATCCGTAACCGGCGGACATCCCGATAAAATCTGTGACCAGATTTCTGATGCGGTGCTTGATGCTATTCTTGCTCAGGACCCTATGGGCAGAGTTGCTTGCGAAACCTGCTGCACAACCGGTATGGTGCTTGTAATGGGTGAAATCACAACCACCGCAGAGCTTGATATTCCCAAAATTGCAAGGGAAGTTATCAATGATATAGGTTATAATAATGCTGAATACGGATTTGATTGCAACACCTGTGCGGTTATGACTGCTCTTGACAAACAGTCGGGCGATATTGCAATGGGTGTTGACAGACTCGGTGCGGGCGACCAGGGTATGATGTTCGGCTTTGCCTGCGATGAAACCCCCGAGCTTATGCCCCTTCCCATTTCGCTTGCTCATAAGCTTTGTGCAAAGCTTACCGAAGTGAGAAATAACGGCACTCTCGGTTATTTAAGACCCGACGGTAAGAGCCAGGTTACGGTTGAATATGATGAAAACCACAGACCCGTAAGAATTGATACCGTTGTTATTTCATCGCAGCACGCTGCTGATGTTACTCTTGAACAAATCAGAGCTGATATTGTTGAGAAGGTTATCAAAACAACCCTTCCCGCAGATATGCTTGATGAAAACACAAAATATCATATCAATCCCACCGGAAGATTTGTAACCGGCGGCCCTCAGGGCGACAGCGGTCTCACCGGCAGAAAGATTATTGTTGATACATACGGCGGATATTCCCGTCACGGCGGCGGTGCTTTCAGCGGCAAAGACCCCACAAAGGTTGACCGTTCAGCTGCATATGCAGCCCGTTATGTTGCCAAGAATATTGTTGCGGCAGGTCTTGCTTCAAAGTGTGAGGTTGAACTTGCTTATGCAATCGGTGTTGAACAGCCCGTATCTGTTTTTGTTGATACCTTCGGCACCGGCAAAATTGCCGATACAGAGATTTCGTCAATAGTTAACGAGCTGTTTGACCTCAGCCCTGCCGGCATCATAAAAGCTCTTGACCTGAGAAGACCTATCTACAGACAGGTTGCGGCTCTCGGTCATATCGGCAGAACGGATATTGACCTTCCGTGGGAGAAAACAGACAGAGTTGAGGATATTAAAAAAGCGGCAAAAATCTAAATTAAAGGAAGATTTTTATGAAGCTTTCACTTGTTGTTCCGTGCTATAACGAGGAACAGAATGTATCTTTGTTTTATAATGCCGTAAAAAACGATTTTTCATCGGCTGATTTTGATTATGAAATCGTTTTTGTTAATGATGGCAGTAAGGATGCAACCTTTAAAGAGCTGCAAAAGCTCTGTGCAGGCGATATTCCCGTAAAGATAGTAAATTTTTCAAGAAATTTCGGCAAAGAATCGGCAATGTATGCGGGTCTTAAAGAGAGCGAGGGCGATTATGTAACAATAATCGATGCAGACCTTCAGCAAAGACCTTCAATAGCTCTCGATATGGTTAAAATGCTTGATAACGAGCCCGAATATGACTGTGTAGCAGCTTATCAGGAAGAGAGAAAAGAAAGCAAGCTGCTTGTTTTCTTCAAGAACAGCTTTTATAAGCTTATCAATAAGTTTGCAGATACCGAATTTGTTCAGGGTGCAAGCGATTTCAGAACCTTCCGCAGACCTATGGTTGAAGCCATTCTTTCAATGGATGAATATTTCCGCTTTTCAAAGGGACTTTTTTCCTGGGTAGGCTTTAACACAAAGTTTATTCCCTATGAGGTTGAAGAAAGAGCAACGGGCACCTCAAAATGGTCGTTCAAAAAGCTTTTCAAATACGCTATGGACGGAATTTTTGCCTTCACAACAGCACCCTTGAGAATTGCAACCGTGGTGGGCCTTGCCGCTTCATTCTTATCAATGGTTTATCTTGTGGTGGTTGTTATCCAGAAGCTCTTTTTCGGAATTCCCGTTGCGGGCTATGCAACAATAGTTGCGCTCATTCTTCTGCTTGGCGGCATTCAGCTTCTTGCACTCGGCATAATCGGCGAATACATTGCAAGAACCTATATTCAGACCAAAAACCGCCCGATTTATATTGCAAAGAATGTTATCAAAAATCATAAATATGATAAATAAGAAGAACTCCGCTTCAAAACGAAGCGGAGTTCTTTGCATATTAACTTAAATCAATTCAATATCCGCATAAACTGCGTGATGGTCTGAATAGAATTCGCCGTCAACAAGCTTGTTGATAACCTTGAAATTGAGAGGCTTGACCGTTGCTTTGTCAACAAAAACAAAGTCGATGATTTCTCTGACTTCTTCGGGTCTGAAGCCGTGATATGTATAGCAATCATCGGTATCGGGAGCCATTTTTCTGGAGTCGCCCATATTATCGCTGACCATAACATTGTAGCATTCCGAATCCTGGAAAACATTGAAGTCACCCGTGCAAACAACGGGAATTCCGCCGAATGAAGCAGCCTTTTCCTGAATCATTTTAACGCCGTTTATCTGTGCCATAGCACCAACGTGGTCAAGATGGGTGTTGAAATGGATATAGGATTTTCCGCTTTCCTTATGGGTAAGCTTAACATATGTTGCATTTCTTATGCAAGCTGCATCCCAGCCCTTTGATGGCTTGTCGGGAGTTTCGGAAAGCCAGAAGTTGCCGCTTTCGCTTGCGGTGAATTCATCTTTAAGATAGAAAACAGCAGAAAATTCGCCGCCTTTATCGCCGTCATCTCTGCCAACACCAACATAATTATATTCGGTCAGGTTTTCACAAAGTGCCTGCATCCATTCCCAATGAGCTTCCTGCACACCGAATGAAGAGGGCTTATATTCCTTGATAATGCTGCAAACAAGGGGCACTCGGTTTTCCCACCATCTGTGGTCCTTGCCCGCACAGAGAACATTGAACGAAAGAATTCTGAACATTATTTTTTACCTCCGTTAAAAAGAGTCATTTCCACGGTAACGGGAAAATGGTCCGATGCAAGAATATGGTCGATGAAGCCCGAATCAATTCTGCTTGATTTGACCGATGAAACATAGCCGTTTACAAAAATAAAATCAATGGGCTTCGTTGAGGGATAAATAACGTGATAACCGTGGTAGGTTGAGTGATTATCATATTTTTTTGCAAGGTATTTTGTATCCTTAAGACCCGCACCGACAAGAGCATTATAGTTATCCGAGCCTTCGGAAACATTGAAGTCGCCGGTTAAAACAACAGGAATATCGGGTGCAATCGAAGCAATTTTTGCGGTGATGAGAGAAACGGATTCAGCTCTTGCAACATTTCCCACGTGGTCAAAATGAACATTGAAGTGTGCGTATGTAAAACCGGTTTCTTTGTTTTCAAGAATTGCGTAGGAGCAGATTCTGGGGCAGGCGGCATCCCAGCCGAGAGAAGGCTTATCGGGAGTTTCGGAAAGCCAGAAATGACCCGAATCAATGAGATTGTATTTATCCTTGAGATAGAAAATCGCACTCGATTCGCCTTCGGAAATGCCGTCATCTCTGTATTTTTCAATATGAGCATAATCGGAAAGACCTGCGGCAAGGGTATCAACCCAGTTTTTATCCGCCTCCTGAACGCCGAGAGAATCGGGCGTTTTTTCTTTTACGGTGTTTATAATATGAACGGCTCTTTTTTCAACAGTTCTTATTCCGTCACCGTTGATTTTGAGGTTATAGGACATTATTTTAACATCCTGCGTGCTTGCGGATTCTGCAATGGGGTTGGGATTTACGTTGACGGGCGGGATGCTCGGAGTAACTCCCTGCGAGGGTGTCGGGGGTGAAATCAAAGAGATTATTGCAGTTACAAAAGCAACGATTGCCTGCATCAGTTTAAAATACATATTCTATCTCCTCTCAGTTGAAAAGAACAAGTGTTGAAGCAACGGGATGATGGTCTGAAGGGTAAATGCCGTTGAGCTTGTTGCGGTCAACCGCATAGCTGCTGACAGATTTTACATAGCCGTTTGCAAAAATGAAGTCAATGGGGAGCTCCTTTGTTGTGAGGTCGGAATAGCCGTGGAAGGTGCCGCTGTTATCGTCTGAACCCGAAAGCACTCTTGAATCGGCAAAACCGCTTGAAATAACGGATGAATACATATCGCTTTCCATATTCTCATTAAGGTCACCCGTGAAAACAACGGGCATATCGGGAGCGATTTCTGCAATTTTCTTTGTAACAACCGCAACGGATTCCTGCCTTGCAATAACTCCGAGGTGGTCAAAATGAGCGTTGAAGTGTGCATAAGTGAAGCCGGTTGCCTTATCCTTCAGAACGGCATATGTGCAAACTCTGTTGAACATTGCATCCCAGCCCTTTGAGGGCTTTTCGGGTGCTTTTGAAAGCCAGAAGGTTCCGCCGTCAACAAGCTCAAATTTATCTTTTTTATAAAAAATCGGGCTTGCTTCTCCGCCGAAATCTTTTGCTCTGCCTTTGCCTATATAGCCGTAATCGGGAAAGATTTCTTTAAGAATTTCATACCATTCTTCCGTAACCTCCTGCATTCCGAAGGAATCGGGGCTGAATTTTTCAACATTCTGCTTAACAAGCGGAGCTCTGTTTTCGGGAGCCTTTTCGCCCGTTCCGCCCATATAAATGTTATAGGTCATAACGGTTACGCTTTGTTCAAGCTTTGCTTCGGGAAGCGTTTCGGGGTTAACGGGAGTTACGGGAGTAGGTGTGTAGAAAAACGAGAGCACAAAGGTAACAAATGCAAAAAATGCGGCAATAATTTTATCAATCATTTTCATTCTCCTTAATTGTATTTTCAAGAGCCGAAATATCAAGCAAATCAATATTTTCAGCCTTAGAAATAACCTCATATATTTCTTTCAGCATTTTTGAAATTCCGCCCTTTTCATCGCTCTCCGCATTGAGAACAATGATAGGGTCATGAACACTTAAACGAAGCAGGAACCAACCGTTGCCGTGCTCTTTATCGGCGTTGATTCTTATTCCTTCATAGTTATCATCGCAGGCTTGCCATTCGACGTGAGAGTTGCAGGCTTTTTCAAAAAGCGAAATAATTTTCTCACCCTCGGGCTTGAAATTATCGCAGAGAATTTTAAAGCGAAGCTCCTTTTCTTCTGCAGGCTCACGCAGGTTGTTTATTAAATCATCAAGGGTTTTGCCTTCCTTTGCGAGTGCGGCAGCTTCGATTATCAGCTTTGTTATAAGATAAGCACCGTCATCAAGAAAATAATTTTCGGCAAATGCAGCGTGACCCGAGGTTTCCATTGCAAGCGGGCAGGGGATGCCTTTTTCGGTAAGCTCAAGCTGCTTGTTGATAACATTGCGGTAGCCTCTTTTGAAGCGAAGATGAACACCGCCGTTTTCTTTTATAAATTCCGCAAGACCGTCGGAGGTTACGCTGTCGGTAACAACCGTTCCGCCTTTGCAGGAATTAAGAGCAACCTTTGAGGCAAGAGCAACAAGGCGGTTTCTGTTTATTTCAAATCCGCCTTTTCCTACGCACGCGGCTCTGTCAACATCGGTATCAAAAATAACACCGAAATCCGCACCCGATTCTGCGGTTGCCTTTGAAATGCATTTCATTGCTTCTGCGTTTTCGGGGTTTGGAGCGTGATTGGGGAAATTGCCGTCGGGCTCAAGATAAACGCTGCCTTCAATATCTGCACCGAGTGGCTTTAAAACATCATAGGCATAAAATCCGCCCGCACCGTTGCCTGCATCAACAACGATTTTCATTCCTTTGAGGGGCTGCATTCTGTTGCTTTTATCGTCAACACCGTTAATTATCATTTCACGAAGAATTTCGGAGTATCTCTTCATAAAATCGCATTTAACGCATTCAGCATCAGAGCTGCCGAGAGGATTTTCGATTTCCGAGGCAGCGGAGAGAATATCGGCTATATCCGATGAATCAAGACCGCCGTCACGGGTGAAGAATTTAAGACCGTTTCTGTCTTTGGGGTGATGGCTTGCGGTTATCTGCACCGCACCGTCGCAGCCCATTTCAACCGTTGTCATAAACATTGCGGGGGTTGAACTTAATCCGCAGTCTGCAACGCTTACTCCGTTTGAAGTGAGTGCTTTTATAACTGCATTCTTTATTCTCTCTGCGGAAAGGCGGCTGTCGTGACCCACGGAAACATAAAGCTTTTCTTTGTTTGCTTTTCCTCTGAGCCAAAGAGCGAAAGCGGCACTTGCCCGCATAACCATTTCATCGCTCATATACAGAGGATTGTTTTCGTCACCGAGTGCATAGCCTCGTATGTCGCTGCCGCTTTTAAAACGGGAATAATCCATTTTTATTTCTCCTTTGAAAAATATTCGTCGGAAACAGAAAGTAAAAACTGATACATTGGTGTGTATGCCTTGAATGTTTTTCTGATGATTTCGATTATTCTTTCATTTTCAAGGTCTTCAAGAGCATATGAAAAAGAAATGAATCCAACATCCTTTGCGTTATAGTATTCCTCAAGACCTTCGGGGCATCCGTGGAAAGGTCTTTTATACTGCCTTTTAAAGAAAACAGAGCCGCTTTTTATGCATTTATCTGCCGCTTTTTTAAATTCATCGGGTCTTTCACGAAGATTTTTTCGGAATGCTTCAAGAAGCCCCGGCTCATCGCCGTAAAAACCCACCCCCATCGAGTATTCCGACGGAGTAACCTCAAACCACATACAAGGGTAGCCTCGCCATTCGTGTTTCGGTCTCATAAACATTATCCACATATTTTCACGGTAAAGTGATTTATCGTGGGTATAGCGGGTATCTCTGCGGATTCTTGAAACCATTTTTGTGGGAACGGTGTTCATAAGAGGGTCAACCGAAAGAAGCTCTTCGCCGATGATACCCGCAATCTGACGAAGAGGAACGGTAACGCTTGCTTTGAGTTCTTCCTTATGCTCTTCGTAATATGCTTTTGAATTTCTGAATCGGTTATCTGCAAGCATAAAGAGCGAATCTTTACTGATTCCGTTATATTCCATTATAATAAACCGTCCTTTTCAAGCTTTTCTGCTGCCAGCATAACGGCTGTTTTCGCAGAATGGAAGTTTATTCCGCCCTGAAGCCAAACCGCAAAAGGCTCACGCAGAGGGGCATCCGCAGAAAGCTCGATTGAAGAGCCCATAATAAATGCACCTGCCGCCATAATAACCTGGCTGTCGTAGCCGGGCATATCCCACGGCTCGGGTGTGAGATGCGAATCAACGGGAGCACCCGACTGAATGCCTCTGCAGAAAGCAATAAGCCTTTCGGGCTTTTCAAGGCAGAGAGCCTGAATAATATCGTGGCGGCTTTCGCTGCTTGAAGGAGTAACCTTAAAGCCGAAGTTTTCAAACATTGCCGCTGTAAAAACCGCTGTTTTCAAAGCTTCGCCAACAACGTGGGGAGCGTTAAAAATGCCCATAAACATATTTCTGTTTTCATCAAGTGAGCAGCCAACCTCTTTGCCGAGACCCGGGGTTGTTGCACGGTATGCACAAAGCTCAACAAGCTCTGTTTTGCCTGCAATATAACCGCCCGTGCGGGCTATTGCTCCGCCTGCATTCTTTATGAGTGAGCCTGCCATAAGGTCTGCACCAACCTGAACGGGCTCAATCTTTTCAACAAATTCGCCGTAGCAGTTATCAACCATAATAACCGTTTCGGGACTTACCGATTTAATGGTCTTTGCGATTTCTCCGATTTCTGCAACGGAAAGGGTGGGTCGAAGACTGTAGCCTCTTGAACGCTGAATATAAACCATTCTGGGCTTTTCTTCAACTGCTTTTTTAATTGCATCAATATCGGGTCTGCCCTCTGCGTTAAGGTCAACCTGAGCATATTTAACTCCGAAATCCTTGAGCGACCCCATACCCTCACCGCTTAATCCGATAACGCTGTGAATTGTGTCATAGGGTGTGCCCGTAACGCAGAGCATTGTATCGCCGGGGCGAAGAATTCCGAAAAGTGCAACGGCAAGGGTGTGAGTGCCGCAGGTGAAGCTGTGACGCACTATCGCATCCTCTGCACCGAATGCCTCGGCGTAAATTCTGTCAAGCTTTTCTCTGCCTCTGTCACCGTAGCCATAGCCGGTTGTGCCCGAAAAATCAGCCTCGCTCACGCAGTTTCTTATGAATGAGGCGAGCACTTTTTGCTGATTATACTCGGTTATTTCTTCAATTTCATTGAATTTTTCTTTTGCCTTTAACAAAGCTTCCTCGGAAGCCTTTTTTATTTTATCGCTTATTTCAAAAAAACTGTTCATTTTATATCCTTATCTCTTGTAAATTCTGTTGAGTGACTTAAAAAAGTCTTTATCCGCATTAAGAAGCTGCTCTTTTGTTACTCTGTAGCTCCAGTTGCCGTCTGCAACACCCGGAGTGTTGATGCGGGTATCAGAGCCATACATCAGTAAATCCTGAACGGGAATAATTGCAAGGTCGCTTGCACTTGCAAAAACCGTGCGAAGAAGCAGCGGGCAGGCTCCGCCCCAGTCACCGCCGCCGAAGCCGCAATATTCAAGCGTTCTGTTTCTCACATCATCATCGCTCTCCCAAAGATAGCCGAAAAGAGTGTTGTTATCGTGAGTGCCCGAATAGGCAACCGAATTTTTAATGTAGTTATGGGGCATATGTATGCTGTTGCCTCCGTCAAGAAAACCGAACTGAAAAATTCTCATTCCGGGGAAGCCGCTTTCGTCAACAAGCTCACGCACCTCATCGGTTATGTCGCCCAAATCCTCGGCAATGATGAGCTTATCTTCGTGCCCCTCCTTGATGGTATTGACAAACTTCATACCGGGGCCCTTGACCCATATGCCGTTTCTTGCCGTTGTTTCTTCAGCATCAACAGACCAGTATGATTCAATCGCTCTGAAGTGGTCGATTCTCACTCCGTCAAACATTTCGAGTGCGTGGTCAATTCTTTCTTTCCACCAGCCGAAGCCGTCTTTTTCGAGTGCATCCCAATCATAAAGAGGGTTGCCCCAAAGCTGACCGTCCTCGGCAAAATAATCGGGAGGAACACCCGCAACCCTTGAAGGGTAGCCTTTTTCGTCAATCTGAAAAAGCTCTCTGTTTTCCCACACATCGCAGCTGTCATCCGAAACATAAATGGGAATATCGCCGATAATGCTTACTCCCTTTGAATTTGCATATTCCTTGATTTCTGCCCATTGCGTGAAAAATTCATACTGAATAAACTGCCAGGTGCCGAGCGTTTCAGAATCGGTTACTTCATTTGTTTTCCATTTCTGCCAGGGAATAAAACCGTTTTGCTCACGCAGAGTCATAAAACGGCAAAATGCTTCAAGGCGGGGATGCTCGTTTAAAAAGACTGCGATTTCATCCTTTTTATCGCAGTTGAGATATGCTTTGCGAAGAATTGCCATTCTTTCCTTGCCGAGTCTTTTGTATTCCGAGGAATACGGAGTTTTCTGGCGGCAGGAGTCAAGGTCATCTTCTGAAATATAACCTTTTTCATAAAGTGTTTCGGGGTCAACAAAATAGGGGTTACCGCCGAATGCCGAAAATGATTTATAAGGTGAATTGTATTCATCGGTAACGGTGAAGGGAAGCACCTGCCACACCGAAAAACCGAGGTCAACAAGATAATCAATGAATTCCTTTGCGTTTTTACCGAAATTACCGATTGAATAATCTCCGTAAAGCGAAGAGATGTGCATCAGAACGCCGCTTTGTCTTTTCATCAGGGGGTTACCTCACAATTAAAATAATATAAATACTATACCATAATATACGGCAGAAATAAAGTGATTTCAAAAAAAACTTGATATTTTTAGCGAATATGGTTATTATTGATATATGCAGATTTTTTGCTTAAAAAACATATCGGAAACACATAAAATCAGCAGATTGAAAACGCTTGAATTGTAAAGCAAAAACACTTTACAAACTAAACATAAAAATTCAAAAGAGGAAGATGTATGAATTTACCTGAAAATAAAGCTTTGAGAGAGGCGTATTCCCTTTTATATCACGAAACCCCGCTTGGTTACTACAACTGCGGCAGACTGTGCGACGGGCTGTGCTGCAGGGGTGACTGTAAAGGTATGTGGCTTTACCCGTATGAGGAAGAATTGTTCAGAAACAAAGAAGGATTTGAGGTTTGCGAAACCGAAGGAAACTACGGTTATCCCATGGTAACCTGCCCGGGTGAGTGCGACAGAAGGGAAAGACCGCTTGCCCGCAGAATTTTTCCTTTGTTTCCGCTTGTTTTTGAAGAGGATAACAAAATAAGAATCAAGGTTGTTTTTGACCCGAGGGCAACAATGTGTCCTCTTGCAAGAAGTGAAAAGCCGCTTGACCCCTCATTTATAAAAAGCGTTAAGAAAGCGGCAAGATACTTAATCAGGGATGAAAAAATTCTTGAATATATGAAAGAGGTAAGCTCGGAGCTTACGGATATTATCAGATTACGGGAGTTGTTGGATTAAATGAGAAAAATTGTTGCCGCAGTTCTGGCGGCGGTTATTCTGCTTTTTTCTTTTTCGGGATGCAGAATAAGCGATGAGCAGGCTGTGAATGCATTTACGGGGCTTGCAGAGCCTCCCTATGATTACAATAAAGCGGCATATACCGTTGCCGTTGCCGCACGCTGCAATATGACGGCGGCATTTCTTGAAACCGTTCTGGGCAAGGATGTTACGAAAGAGCTTGTTGCCGAAATAGAAAACGGAACATATTCCGATGATTTATGGCTCGAAAAAGCAGGCTTCAGCTATAATGTGATGAAGGATTTGCTTAACGGAACAATGGATGCGGAGCGTATATCCTATTTCGGGGATAACGGCAAGGACAGCTTTACCGTGTCTTTTGTCGGCGATATTCTGTTTGACCCCGATTTTGCCCCTATGTATCACGCAAGCAAGAATGGCGGAGTGCTTAACTGCATTGATGCCGAAACAATAAATTATCTGAGAACAAGAGATATTTTCCTTATAAATAACGAATTCACCTACGGCAAAAGGGGAGCACCCCTTTCGGGCAAAACCTGGACCTTCCAGGCAGACCCTTCAACGGTAAATCTGCTGAAGGATATGGGTGCTGATATTGTTTCGCTTGCAAATAATCACGTTTATGATTACGGCGAAATCGGTTTTGCCGATACAATGGCCGTGCTTGACGAAGCGGGAATGCCGTATGTTGGTGCGGGAATGAATCTCGGCGAAGCGGCAGAGGGCTATTATTTTATAATCAACGGCTGCAAGGTTGGCATAGTTGCCGCAAGCCGCGCGGAAAAGGTTTCGTTTACGCCCGTTGCCGATTATGACAAAGCAGGTGTCATGGGCACCTATAACAGCGAGAATTTCCTTAAAGCAATAGAATTTGCAAAGTCGCAATGCGATTATCTTATTGCCTATGTTCATTGGGGCACGGAAAACAGCACGAAGCTTGAAACCGCACAAACAGAAATGGCAAGAAAATATATTGATGCGGGCGTTGATGCCGTTATCGGAGGGCACACGCATTGCCTGCAGGGAATGGAATTCTATAACGGCAAGCCAATAGTTTACAGCGTTGGCAACTTCTGGTTTAACAGCGAAACCCTTGATTCCTGCGTTATAACAATAGAGCTTGACCGAAATCTTAATTCCGAAATTTCAATTCTTCCCTTGAAGCAGCAGGGCTGCGAAACAAGGCTTCTTAAGGGCGAAGACGCAAGGGCTCTGTTTGACAGGGTTGAAAGCTATGAACCGCAGGGGGTAACAATTCTTGATAACGGAACAATTACTC
>X66_Mouflon__coassemble_11_pt1 | contig 15389 bp, 11 predicted proteins | sample X66_Mouflon__metabat2_high_PE_003 | metagenome-assembled genome bin X66_Mouflon | reverse complement strand
TCCTTGGGATTTTACTGATGAAATGATAGATATAATAGCAAAATATAAAAATATTTTTCAAAAATTAAATGTTTGTGCATTCATACGAAATTTTAAGAATTTTTATAATTATTTTTGTTTATTATTTTTTGGTTTTTGTCTATTTTGACAATAAAAAAACTGCTCTCCGTCTGACGGAAAGCAGCTATGACATAATGTAAATATATTAACTTTAATTATTTCTCGCCGATTATCGGTATAAATGCTTTTTCTTCTCCGCAGGGTATGATTTCAGGCTGAAATAATGTGTATAAATCTCCCGCCCTGCATTCAATTTTAAACATTCTTTCTGCATCTTCACTCAAAGAAGATACATCGGCAGCTTTGGTAATAATCGGCAGCCTTGTTTTTTCTTTCACTTTGCGAAGTATTTCAGCACCGTTTGAATTAAAGCCGGTAACCCTGATATAGGGCACGGGAATTGCCGCATCCTTTGCCGTTATTCCCAGAAATGAATTGAAAATAATTCTTCGGATTCTTGCGTGAGAATACCTCTTTGTTTTTGAAATATCATACAGCTCATTCAGTGACACCGCCCTGCGTGCAGCTTCATAAATTCTGTTTTCTATTCCTTCGCTTATATCGGGTGATTTGCCAAAATCTTCCGCTGACAGCATTCTTACCGAATACAAAAGCGATTTTTCCGCATTCTCCGAAAATGCGGGTCCTTTCTTTTCTTCGAATGCCTTTTCATATATTTCCGCAGCCTTCTGCGGCACAAGCGGCTGCCACTCCCCGCCCGTCTTTATCATATTTCTGATATGGGATGCCGAAGCAATGTTTCCGTTTGTGCATACACCGTCGTGCTCCGCACCCTCTCTCGGAAACGTTACGGGTTTCATCCTGCTTCCTGCTCTTTTGATTGCCGCAACATATTCAACACCGAGTATATTATTGGGCTGTTTAATTATTTCCGCAGCTTCCGCGTTAACAAGCCTTAACGCATTTTCTCTTGCTGCCGCAAACGAAATACCCTTGCCGAGCTCTGCCTTGATATGCGGTATTATTTCATCGCCGTAAATATAATCTGCCGCAGAAACAATTTTATCAATATCTCCGCATTCGCTTCCGAAAACCAGCTCATCAACACAGCCGAGAGCATCAAGAATTTCAACTCCCGCACGTGCAAAGCTCTGTGCTCCGGAAAGAGCATATACGCAGGGAAGCTGCAAGATGAGGTCAACCCCGCAGGCGAGTGCCGCCTCAGCTCTTGTGCCGTGAGAAAAAACTGCAATATCGCCCCTTTGCACAAAATTCCCGCTCATAACGGCAACAATATGCGTTGCCCCCGCCTTTCTTGCTTTTTCGGCAAGCAAAGCGTGGCCGTTATGAAAAGGATTATATTCAGCTATAATTCCGGCAACCTTCATTTTTTCTCCTCAGTTTGAAATAACACTTGCAAAATTAATATGATAGTTATATAATATAACAGTTAAATGCTTTTATCAAGCAAAAGTTTAAAATTTGGAGTGATATGATTTGAAAATTCTCGTAATCAACTGCGGAAGTTCCTCTCTTAAGTATCAGCTTTTTGATATGGAAACCGAAACAATGATTGCAAAGGGCAACTGCGAAAGAATCGGAGTTGACGGCAAAATCGGCGGCTCAACCGCAGACGGACGCAAATTTGAATATGAAGTTGCATTCCCCAACCACACCACAGCTTTCCTTGAGGTTAAGAAAGTTCTTACCGAAGGCGACTGCAAGGTTATTGACGATATGAGCGAAATCAAGGCAGTAGGCCACAGAGTTGTTCAGGGCGGTGCCCTCTTCAACGAAAGCGTTCTTGTTACAGACGAGGTTGTTGCAGGCATCCGTGAGCTTTGCGACCTTGCTCCCCTTCACAACCCCGCACACATTCAGGGTATCGAAGCCTGCACAGATGTTTTCGGCAAGGATTTCCCCCAGGTTGCTGTGTTTGACAATGCATTCCATTCAACAATGCCCCCCGAGGCATATATGTTCCCCATCCCTTACGAATACTATGAGAAATATCACGTTCGCCGCTACGGCTTCCACGGCACATCACACCGTTTTGTAAGTGCCCGCTGTGCAGAGGTTATGGGCAAGGATATTAAGGACCTCAAGATTGTTACCTGCCATCTCGGCAACGGCTCTTCAATCACCGCTGTCAAGGGCGGCAAGTGCATCGACACAAGTATGGGTCTTACTCCTCTTGACGGCTTCATTATGGGCACACGCTGCGGTGCTGTTGACCCCTCGGGTATCACTTACCTTCAGCAGAAGGAAGGCTGGACCGCTGCCGAAACAGACACAATCCTCAACAAGAAGTCGGGCGTTCTCGGCGTTTCGGGCGTTGGCAGTGATGACAGAGATGTTTCCGCCGCAGAAGCAAACGGCAACGAAAGAGCTCACCTTGCAAGAAGCATTCAGAAATATCAGGTACGCAAGCTTGTAGGCAGCTATGTTGCAGCTATGAACGGCGTTGACGCAATCGTATTCACCGGCGGTATCGGCGAAAACACCACTGACCTTCGTGCTGATGTTTGCAAAAACCTTGCATATCTCGGCGTTGAGCTTGACGAAGAAGCAAACGAGATTATGAGAAGAGGCAAGGGAGGCGAGATTTCAACCGCAAATTCAAAGGTTAAGGTTTTCGTTCTTCCCACAAACGAAGAGCTTGTTATTGCAAGAGATACTCAGGCAATCGTTAACGCTTTATAATTCAGCTTTTATGAGCCGTGCTTTTCGGAGCACGGCTTTTTTCTATTGACTAATTAAAATATTTTGTTATAATAGTATTATATTTTATAAAAGGGGAAATCTATGGAATATATTGTACCCTTGTTTGAAAAAGACCAAGGCTGCTTTGAAAACGCCGAAAAAGCAAGGATTGATTCTTTTCATTGGGAGAGAGAAGGCTTTTCCAGACCCGAGAGCTATGTTTGCATTTATGCAGAAGAAAAATGCGGTATTCACATAAAGCTCTGGTCCTTCGAGGAAAACATAAGATGCGAATGCGTTGAAAAAAACAGCCCGATTTATACTGACAGCTGTCTTGAAGTTTTTCTTATGCCCGTTAAAAATGACCCTCGTTATATTAATTTTGAGGTTAATCCGAACGGTGTTTATCTTTCAGAAATCGGCACCTGCCGTAAGGACAGAGTTTTCATAAGTAAAACAACCGATATTGAACCCGTTATCACTCCGTTTTCGTTTTCGGAAGGCGGAAAGACGGCGTGGGGCTTTGAAATATTCATTCCCGACAGTCTTGTTTGTGCCGTATACGGCATTGATTACTCAACCGAAGAAACGGTAATCAAGGGTAATTTTTATAAGTGTGCGGATTTATCCGCAGCACCGCATTACGGTGCACTTTTCCCCGTCACCGCAGCCGAGCTCGGCTTTCATAATCCCGATTGCTTCGGGAATATAATTTTTAAGAAAGGTGTGTAACCATCTTGACAGAAAACACAAGCTTTATTCCTGAACTTTTAAACGCATTTAAATTCAAAGGCACCTTTAAAGCAGTAACGCAGATTCACGACGGACATATAAACAATACATTTATTCTTGAATTTGAAGAGGAAAACGGACACATCAACCGTTACCTTGTGCAGGAAATCAATACATATGTATTCAAGAATCCCGATGCACTTATGAAGAATGTTGTAGGTGTCACAAATTATCTTCATAATCAGATTATCAAAAACGGCGGAGACCCCGAAAGAGAAGGTCTTTATGTTTTCTTCACAAAAGACAACAAGCCTTATTATGTTTCTCCGGATAACAAATATTGGCGTTGCTATAATTATATCTATGATGCACATTCCTGCCAGAGCGTTGAAAGTGCAGAGGTTTTCTGCAACGCAGCAAAGGCATTCGGAAAATTCCAGTGTATGCTTGCAGATTACCCCAGCGAGAAGCTTGCCGAAACAATTCCCAACTTTCATAACACGGTTTCAAGATTTGCCGATTTCAAAAAGGCTGTTGCCGATAATCTTTCGGGCAGAGCAAATCAGGTTGAAAAGGAAATCGAATTCGTTCTTGCAAGAGAAAAGGATTGCTCTGTGCTTGTTGACCTTCTCAACGCAGGCGAGCTGCCCTTAAGAGTTACACACAACGACACAAAGCTCAATAATGTTATGTTTGATAACCAAACAGGCGAGGGCATCTGCGTTGTTGACCTTGACACGGTTATGCCCGGTCTTTCACTTTATGATTTCGGCGACAGCATCCGTTTCGGTGCAAACACAGCCGCAGAAGACGAAAAAGACCTTTCGCTTGTTAACCTCAGCCTCGAAAACTTCAGGGCATACACTCTCGGCTACCTTTCAACCGCCGGCGAAAGCCTCACCGCAAAGGAAATTGAATATCTCCCCTTCTCGGCAAAGCTTATGACTCTTGAATGCGGAATGAGATTCCTCGGCGATTTCATCAACGGTGACGTTTATTTCAAAACAGCTTATGCAGACCATAACCTTGTTCGCTGCCGCACTCAGTTCAAGCTTGTTGAAGAGATTGAAAAGAATATGGAAAGAATGAACGAAATCGTTGCCGAATGCTGCAACGAACTCGGACTTAAGAAATGATTTCCGATATTCTTAATGAATTGGAATTAAAAACCAGGGTTTGTGAATGGCTTTTAAAGAATTGCAAAGGCTACTACATTTATCCGTATGAATCGGTTAAGGAATATGCTGAGGATTATCGCCTTCCCAAAGACCTGAAATACCGTCACACTCAATCACTTGCAGATGAAAACGGCGATTTGATTACTCTTTTAAAAGCTGAAATTGTTCTGAAGGATTGGGAAACACGAAGCGGCAAAACAGAAATGAAATTTGAGTTTTACAAGGTGTTAAAAACCTTTATTGACACTCCCGATGTTGAGCCGTATCCGGTAGGATATATAATTGTTTAAAATTTTATAAATATAAGAGCCCTCGGTTTTTCGTTGAAAAACCGAGGGCCTTGTTGTTGCAAATCAAAAATCAAGGAAATCCTTAAGCTTCTTGCTTCTGCTGGGGTGGCGGAGCTTGCGGAGTGCCTTTGCTTCAATCTGACGGATTCTTTCACGGGTAACGCCGAAACGGCTGCCTACCTCTTCAAGAGTGTGGGGATGCCCGTCTTCAAGACCGAAGCGAAGTGAAAGCACCTTCGCCTCTCTCTGTGTAAGAGTATCAAGCACTTCATTAAGGGTTTCCTTAAGAAGAAGCATTGATGCGGCATCTGCCGGTGCGGGGGCATCGTCATCGGGAATGAAATCGCCGAGATGGCTGTCTTCCTCTTCGCCGATGGGAGTTTCAAGCGAAACGGGCTCCTGAGCAACGCGGAGAATTTCTCTTACCTTATCAGCAGGCATATCAAGCTCTGCGGCAATCTCTTCCGCCGAGGGGTCTCTGCCGTTCTTGTGAAGAAGCTGGCTGTTTGTCTTCTTAACCTTATTGATTGTTTCAACCATATGAACGGGAATTCTTATGGTTCTTGCCTGGTCGGCAATAGCTCTTGTGATAGCCTGTCTGATCCACCAGGTAGCGTAGGTAGAGAACTTAAATCCCTTGGTGTAATCAAACTTATCAACGGCTTTGATAAGACCGAGGTTACCTTCCTGAATAAGGTCAAGGAACTGCATACCTCTGCCCACATATCTTTTCGCAATGCTTACAACAAGACGAAGGTTTGCTTCTGCAAGACGCTTTTTAGCCTTCTCATCATCATCGGAAATTCTGATTGCAAGCTCAATTTCTTCCTCGGGTGTAAGAAGAGGCACTCTGCCTATCTCTTTAAGATAAACCTTTACGGGGTCATCAATGCTTGCGCCCTTATCGTCGCCGCCGCCAATATCAAGCGATTTGGGAATATCAACATCAAAATTCTCAATCGCATCGCTTGAAAGGTCATCGATGATTTCAATATTCTGCGATTCAAGTGACTCATAAAGCTTATCAAGCTCTTCAATGTCGAGGTGCATTTCCTCCATTGCGGCATCAATTTCCTGAGTAGTCAGCTTTCCCGCAGCCTTACCCTTTTCAATAAGTGATTTAAAGGGAGTTTTCTTTTCTGTTCCTTCCATAAAACACACATCCTTCATCCGTTATTTTTTATTAAAAAGTTTAATAAATTCCTCATCACTGAGCTCCGACGCTTTAATATCCTTCGGTGCGGCACTGTTTTTTAACACTTCTATGCAGTCCTCGCACTCTTTGAGGGTATTACTAAGCGTATTTGAAGAAATATAAATCCTTGTTACGGTATCCATTTCTTCGGGAGTGAAGCTGTCTGAAAAAATGCTCAAATTCGGGTCAAGACCCTCATCAAGCTTTCGTGCAAGGCATTCCATAACTCTGCGGTTGAACGTGGTTATAAAATCCTGCGGAGTGAATTTTTCTTTCAGCTTGTTATAAAAATCGGGGTTTCTCATAAAAGAAGCAATCAGCGTTTCTTCCGCCCTTGCCGCCCTTATGTTTTTTGCCCTTTCGGGGTTATTTTTATCCGCAAAGCTCTTTTCGAGCATTGAATCCTGCTCTTTTTTTCTTCTCACATCATCGGAACGCCTGAGCTTTGTTTTTGCCGAGCGTATCTGTGCCTTAATGCTTTCAACATTGACTCCGAGCTCATTTGAAAGCCTTGTTGCATAGATTTCGCTTTCAATGCTGCCGCATTCTGCAAGTATGTTTGCCGCCGCCATAAGAAAACGAAGCTTACCGTCATCGGTGAGAATATTATATTTGTTTCTCTCCTCGAGCAGCTTATATTCAGTTTTGTTTGCCGCTTCATTCAAAAGAGCCGCAAACCTTTCTTTGCCGTGAGTTCTGATTATTTCATCGGCATCCTTGCCGCCGCTCATTGCAACAACACGGAGCTTGAGCCCCGTTTTGCCCAGAACGCTCAAAGCCTTTTCGGTTGCCTTTCTGCCCGCCTCATCGTTATCATAGCATATAATAACCTCATCGGCATATCTTGAAAGCAGATTTGCCTGCTCGGAGGTGAATGCCGTGCCGAGGCACGCTATGGCATTGCCGAAGCCCGCCTGATGAAGTGCTATAACATCCATATAGCCCTCAACAAGAATGAGCTTATTCTCATTTGCATTCTTTGCAAAATTCAGAGCAAAAACGCCGTTGCTTTTTTTATAAACAAGAGTATCCGAAGTGTTGATATATTTGGGTTTTGAATCATCCATAACTCTGCCGCCGAAGGCAATAACATTGCCCCGAAGGTCGATTATGGGAAACATAACTCTGTTTCTGAAATTATCATAGCAGCTTGTTCTGCCGTTTTTTTCACTTCTTCTTGCAAGATTTGCAAGCACAAGCTCTTCTTCCGTGAAGCCCTTTGAACGCATATGCTCAATAAGCTTCCGCCAATCATTCGGTGCATAACCCAAGCCGAATTTGCGTATGGTGTTGGGCGATAAGCCTCTTTTTAAAAAGTAATCAAAAGCAAATCTGTTTTTTTCATCCATAAGGCAGGCATTGAAAAATCTTGCCGCCTCACGGTTTGCCGCAAGCAATCTCATTCTCTTTTTTGAAAGAGTATCGTCATAGCCGTCCTCGGGCATTGACATACCCGCTATCTGGGCAACTGCTTTTACGGCTTCTATATAATCAAGATTTTCAATTCTGCGAACAAAGCTTATAACATCGCCGCCCGCCCCGCAGCCGAAGCAATAAAACGAGCGTGTGTCGGGATAAACGGTAAATGAGGGGGTTTTTTCGTTATGGAAGGGGCAAAGACCGACAAGCGTTTTGCCTCGTCTTCTGAGGCTTACGTGAGAAGATATAACTTCATCAATATCAACCTTTTCCTGCAAATCCTGAATAAATCTTTCATTGATAGCCGTAAAACCCACCTCACTTTCATTAGTTTTAAAATCATCTGTCAAATTGACCAATCATCGGTTTTTGTCCACGCCTTCGGAACATATAAATCGTTGAACACTCTCACGGCATAACGGTCTGTCATACCCGCAATAAAATCGCAGGCGGCAATATCTATGCCGTCACGGAATGCAATTTCTTTAAACTGCATAGGGAGTGCCTCGGGATTCTGTGTGAAATGATGATAAAGTCTTTGTATCATTTCCATTGCCTTGCCCTCTTCGCTTTTGCAGGCAGGGTTTGTGTAAACCTTATCAAACATAAACTGATGAAGCTCATCAAAATATAATTTAACCTCGGGGTCGAGCAAAATATCATCCGTGCTGTTATTGATACAGCTTAAAACAAGGGTGTTTATTCTTTCGCTCTTTGACTGACCGAGCACCTTGCGGATTTCGGCGGGAATATCATCCTCACACATTATGCCCGCTATGGTTGCATCCTCTATATCGTGGTTTATATAAGCTATTCTGTCGGCAAGGCGGACTATTCTGCCTTCAAGCGTTGCCGCCTGCTCGCCGTTTGTGTGGCGTTCAATGCCGTTTCGCACTTCATATGTAAGATTAAGACCCTTGCCGTCTTTCTCAAGAAAATCAACAACTCTAAGGCTCTGCGAATAGTGTCTGAAGCCTCCGATTGATACCGAATTCAATGCTCTTTCTCCTGCGTGGCCGAAGGGGGTATGCCCCAAATCGTGGCCGAGTGCAATAGCTTCGGTCAAATCGCAGTTAAGATTGAGTGCACCTGCGATTGTTCTTGCAATCTGCGAAACCTCAAGGGTATGGGTGAGTCTTGTTCTGTAATGGTCACCCTCAGGCGACAGAAAAACCTGGGTTTTATGCTTAAGGCGGCGAAAAGCGTTTGAATGAATTATTCTGTCACGGTCCCTCTGGAATGCGGTACGCACGGGACATTCTTCTTCGGGAATTGCCCTGCCCTTGCTTTCGCTTGCAAGTGCCGCATATTCCGATAAAAACTGCTTTTCTCTTTCGCAGGCTTTTTCTCTGATGGTGCTCATTTTATCACCCCTTCAAAAATTCTATACTGCTTGCGGTTTGCAAAGTACTTCAAAAAAACCGCAAATTTTCAAAGAACTCCCCTTGAAAGCCGAAAAAGCCTTCAAAGGGAGCTGTTTCAATCTATATCGGCAAAAAATTCTTCTGTTTTTTCTGCCTTATATCTGCCGTTGCTGACATCAATAAGCTTTGCGTTGAAGCCGTCAACAATTTCAAGCGGCATTCTGAAAATAAGGGTTACATTATCCTCAAACAAAGTATCTTCAATAACTCCGCCGCTTTCGGGCACAAGAGAAGAAAGCTTGCCGTAAAAATAATAACCACAAGTAACCTTCAGCCTCGCACACATTGCACGGGTAACAATTCCGCCCGCCTGAACGGCGATTGAAGCGGAATGAGAATATGCACGCACAAGACCGCCCGCACCGAGCATTATTCCGCCGAAATAGCGGGTAACAACCACTGCACAGTCGGTAACGCCCGTTTTTTCAAGCACATCGAGCACGGGGATTCCCGCCGTGCCCTGCGGCTCGCCGTCATCGGAATATCGCTTTATTCCGCCCTCGCGGATAACATAGGCATAAACATTATGGGTTGCATCCCAATGTTTTTTTGAAACGGATGCAATAAACTCCAACGCCTGCTCCTGGGTTGTGACGTGAGCGATATGCCCGATAAAGCGTGATTTTTTAACTATATATTCATCTTTTGCATCATTTCTGATGGTTTTGTAGCTGTTCATTCAATCATTCACCTTAAAAAAGCAAAGCGGTGCACAAGAAATGCACCGCTTAAATATGCTTTTATTTGTTGTTGATATTGAAACGCTTGTTGAAGCGATCAACACGTCCGCCGGTATCAACGAGCTTCTGCTTACCTGTAAAGAACGGATGGCATTTTGAGCAGATGTCAACACGAAGATTTTCTTTTGTTGAGCCGGTTGCAATAACCTCACCGCAAGCACAGCGGATTTCGGTCTGTTCGTACTTAGGATGGATTCCTTCCTTCATCAATGTCACCTCTTTCGGTATATCCATAAACATAACAAATGGATTTTAGCATAAGGTTTTAAAAAAAGCAAGTGTTCTTTGAAATTTTTTTGCTCTATTTTAATTTCCGGCAATAATTTCGCCGAGTCTGAACGAATAAATCAGGGTTTGTGCCACGGGTAAGCCGATTACTTCGGCAAGGCAGCGGCGGTAAATCGAAAGCTGATCTTTATATCTTTCGGCAAGCTCTGCCCCGTTTGAGGCTCTGTCGGTTTTAAAATCAACAATAATCAGTTTGCCGTTTTCTTCAAACGCACAGTCAACAACACCCTCTATTATTATGCTCTCCCCTTTTGCCGCATCTGCAGGTATTTCGGGATGCATTTCGGCAAGGGGCACCGATGCGGTAAATGAATACTCTTTATATACTTTATCTGCACCGAGTATTCTTTCCGCAAGGCTGCTTTCAAAGAAGCCGCCTACGGATTTTTTATCAACCGCATTTGCTTCATCCTCTGTGAGCATACCGTTTTCAACAAGTCTGCAAAGCTCTGCTTCAACCGAATTGCGTGCTTGGGTATAATCCGCAAACTGCATAAATCTGTGGGTTGCCGTGCCTCTCTGTGCGGGAGTAAGCCTGCCCTTGCCCGTGAACGCAGGCTTTTTCGACGCAAAATATTCACCGCCGATTTCTTCGCTGTCAAGCTTTGAAGCAATTCTTTTTGCAACAATGCCGTTGAGCATTTCAAACGGATACTTATATTCAAGCCTTTCTTTTATCTGCAAAAGCATTTCTTCGCTTGCTTCGGTCTGAATTGTTTCTTCAAAAATTTCTTCCTGCTCATAATTGCCGCTTATTATTTCGGTTTTCAGCTTGGTATCACACGGCAAAACAAGCCTTTCCGAAATCCCCGCCTTCATTCGCAGCGAATGGGCATCGGGATGCCTTAAAAGTGCTGCAAGAATACATTCGGAATATGATGTAAAGGAATTTACGCTGAACGGGTCAAGTCTTTCGGATGCTCTGATTTTTGAGGCAATGCCCGTGAGCGTTTTTGACCAGTCTGCCGCCGAAGCAAGCATAACAAGCCTTTCTTTTGCTCTTGTTAATGCAACATAAAGAATACGGAGCTCCTCCGAATGGTTTTCTTTAACCGTTTCAAGCTTTGCCGCTATTCTTGGCAGAGTATCGAATTTAAATGCACCGTCGTTTGTTTTTATACCCACACCGCTGCTGCGTGCGATAATAAGCTCCTTTTTCAAATCAAGCGTGCTGTATGCCTTTTCGCACGCCGCAACAAAGCACACGGGAAATTCCAGACCCTTGCTCTTATGAATAGTCATTATTTTAACGGCATTCGCCGCCTCGGATTTTGTTTCTCCGCATTTGATATTGCTCTTGTTTCCGATTGCGGAATCAACATATCTTATAAAGCCCGAAACACCCTTGCTGCCCGTGTTTTCATATTTATTGGCAAGGTCAATGAGAAGGTTGAGATTTGCTCTGCGTTTCTCGCTGTCTTTCATCGCACATACTATCGCACCGTAGCCCGTATCTTCGATAAGCCTTCTCACAAGCTCACCCGTTCGCAGGGTTGATGCAAGAGTTCTCATTTCTGCGGTTGCTTCAAGGAATGCTCTTGCCTTGCTGTTTCCGTTCTCGGCGGAATTGACAAGGCAGGCATAAATTGAGCCTTTTTTAAGACCCGTACGCATAACGGCAAGCTCATCGGGAGTAAAGCCGAATACGGGCGAAATCATAACCGCAGTCAGCGGAATATCATCAACGGGGTTATCTATAATTTTAAGAAGCGATAACAAAAATGTTATTTCGGGAGTTTCAAGAATGCCCTTTGCAGCCTCACAGCTTACGGGTATTCCTCTGCGTGTGAATTCATCAACAAAAGGCTTTGAGTCAACTTTAATGCTGCGAAGAAGTATGCAGAAATCTTTGTAATCCGCATTTCTGCCGTCGGCAAGTTTCAAGCCGTTCGCAACCGATTTTTCAATATAATCCGCCGCAAACCTTGCCTGAACAGAAAGCTGCTCCTCCTTTTCAGCCTCAAACAGATACACTTCGGTATCCGCACCCTCGGAGGGCTTATAATCCGCCGCCGCTTCAAGGCACTCGTTTTTATCATAATCAAGTCCGCCCGCTTCACGGCTCATAACATATGCAAATATAAAATTGATTATTTCCGTAACGCCCTTGCGGCTTCGGAAATTTTTGCCGAGGGTTACTCTTGCGGGATAGTTTTCTTTTTCTGTTTCGTATTCTTCAAGCCCGTCTCTTCTTGCAAGAAAGATTTCGGGCATAGCCTGCCTGAACTTATATATGCTCTGCTTAACGTCACCAACCATAAACAGATTATTCTCATCTTTTGAAAGTGCATTGAATATCATATCCTGAGCCATATTGACATCCTGATATTCGTCAACAAGAATTTCGGCATAGTTTGCAGAAAGCTCATTTGCAAGAGCTGTTTTTCTGTAGCCGTTTTCATCCTTCTCAAAGAGAAGCTTCAGAGCAAGATGCAAAGTATCGCTGAAATTAGCCTGATTTGCTTCAAGCTTTAACTTTGTAAGCTCTTCGTCAAACGCAAGCACGGCATCAATAAGCTTTGCAACAATCGGAGAAAGATGCTCCAAATCCTCAAAATGCTCACTTGCACTCACGGAAAGCAGACCCGTGATTTTTTTCTTGAGTGTATCTCTGTATTCCGTTCTTACGCTTTTGCAAATCTCTTTAAGCTCAGATTCATAGCCCGCAGAGGTGCGTTTGAAGCTTTCAAAAGCAACACTGTTAAATGCTTCAACAATTTCATCCCACGGCTTATCCAACGCCTTTTCAAGATTTTCAAAGGTTTTTCTGTCGCTCTCAAAAGCGGGTGCGTATTTAACCTGCAGCTCGGGCTCTTCCGCAAGGAGTTCAAGGCAATGCTCTATGCTGTCAAGAGCATTTTTCACATAGCTTTCAAGATATTCCCTGATTATAATTCCCCATCTGCTCTCTTCGGGGGCAACGGGATTGCAAAAATCGTTTTTCAGCGAAACCAGCCAATCCTCGGGGAATGGGTATGCCTGCGAAAGCTTATGCAGGGTATAGATTGCCTGAACAAGCTTTCCGTCATCTCTGTTATCGCTGATAAGGTTGCAAAGATTTATAAAATCGGGCTCGTTTTTTCCGTAAAGCTCTTCAACAACGGTATTGACCGCTTTACTTTTAAGTATATCAAGCTCGCCGTCATCAATAAGGGTAAAATCAGGCGAGATTCCGAGTGCGTGAAAATTTTCTCTTACAAGATTAATACAGAAAGAATCTATTGTGCAGATATTCGCACAAGGCAGCATAAGCTGCTGACGGCGAAGTGATTTATCAGAGGGATTCAACGCTATTTTTTTGCTGATTGCCGCAGCAATTTTTTCTTTCATCTGTGCGGCGGCGGCATTCGTAAATGTTACAATCAGCAGATTTTCAACGCCGCAGGGATTCTCTTTATCGCATATTCTTCTGATAACTCTTTCAACAAGCACCGCCGTTTTGCCCGAGCCCGCAGCCGCACTGACAAGCAGAGTGCCCTTGCGTGCATCAATCGCTTTCTGCTGGTCAACAGTCCACTTCATCAGCTTCAGCTCCTTTCTCAAGCATTTCGAGTGCATCATCGAGCTTCATATCGTCAAGCTCATAAACGGGAATGTTTTCTTCATAACCGCAAACCGCCTTATAATCGCAATAATCGCAAACGGTTTTATAGTTTGAGCCGCAAACGGGGCTTGCGGGAATATTGCCCGAATGAAGCTCCTCTGCCATATCAACAAGAATTTCATCTGCCTTGTTTTTGAGTAATTCAAGCTGTCTGAGGCTTATGAGCGAGCCACTCATTTTGCCCTTTTTGAAATCAACGGGCACATACATTCCGCTTGCTTCCTTATCCATAGCAAGAACAACATCGCAGTCGCTGAGCACAATGCCGTCGCTTCTGCAGCTTTTCTGGATTTTATCGTTCAGCTTTTCTCTGTCCTCGCCTCTTTCGGCAGAAATCTGCGGAGATTTTGCCGCATAATAGAGCACGCCCGCAGGGGTAACCTCGCCGTATTTTTCTTTTCCGTTCTGCCAGAGAGTGAAAAGATAAATCAGCATCTGCATATTGAGCCCCTGAAGCACATCGCTCAAGCGAAAGCTCTTGCCCGAGGATTTATAGTCAACAATTCTTATATATTTTCTGCCGTTTATTTCGGCGGTATCAACACGGTCAACCGCACCTGAAATGCTGATTTTTCCGCTGTCAAAATCGAGCTCATAGGGCGGTATTTCGCCGTCGGAGCCGATTTTAAGCTCAAAATCAACGGGCACAAACGAGCTTGAAGCAAGCTCCTTTATAAGCCTTTGAGCAACATCGCAGACAGAAAGAGCAAGCTTATTATAAAGATACATAAATCTTTCGCTCTGATTTTCGCCGCCAAGCTTTGCAATCAGATATTCATTCATTATGAGGAGTATATATTCAAGGATTTCTTCCCTTGAAAGTGCAAGAAGCTTTTCGCCCTTGAAATCGGTAAGAAGCTTTTCAAGAACATAGTGAATTATATTACCCTTCTGCATAGGGTCAAGCTCCGCAATTTTGCGGGGCATTGCTTTTATGCCGTAGCGGCAAAAATATGAGAACGGGCATTTGTGATAGCTTTCAACCCTTGAAGCGGAAATGAACATATTCTTTCCGAAAAGAGCCTTTGCGGCAGCCTTATCTTCAATTCTGAACGCTCTGCTTCCGCCCGCACGCTCAAGAGCTGCAAGCTTGCCCGCATATTCGGGCTTTTGCGAAAAATATTCAAAAAGCGAACGGCTGAATTCATTCTCTCTGCCCTTTGTTTTAGCATATTGCTCAAAAGCCACCGCTTCGCCTTCAACATAATACATTCCGTCAAGCTGCGAGGCATCGGTTTCTTCGCATTCGGGAAAAAGCTCTCTTATTTTGATATAAAGCTCCGAGGGTGCAAGCTGTTCACCCTTGGCATTCCTTTCGGGGCAGCAAACAAAAAGCTTTTCGGATGCACAGCAGAATGAGTTATATGCAATAAGCTTTTCTTCGGCAAGCTTATATTCGCCGAAGCCCGAAAGCTCCAGACCCATTTCACTCATTTTTCTGTGGTCATTATCCGTAAGTGCTGTTCCCGATGATGGGGAAGCGGGGAAAACTCCGCTGTTTGCACCCGCAATAAACACCGCTTTGGGGGCTACGGTTCTTATTCTGTCTGCCGAGCCGATTGTTATTTCGTCGAGCCCCTGCGGCAGACTGCCGACAGTCTGAACAGAGAGCATAAGCTCCATAGCCTGCGAGAATTCAGATGCAGTTATGTGTCTGTTTCTGAACAAGGTTTCAAGGCTGTCAAGCATATCCATAATAACATTCCAGAGCCTTTCAAGCTCAAGTGCTATTCCGCTTTCGCCTGATTTTTCAAGCTTTCCTGCTAGAACCTTTATGCTTTCGGAAGCCTTGATA
>X66_Mouflon__coassemble_10_pt1 | contig 15881 bp, 8 predicted proteins | sample X66_Mouflon__metabat2_high_PE_003 | metagenome-assembled genome bin X66_Mouflon | reverse complement strand
GGATAGACATGCTCTCAAATGCTTTGATGTGACGCATGTTAACAATAAAGCCTTGATGAACCCGAAGAAATCCGTGAGGTTTCAGCTTCTCGTAAGCATCAGATACTTTGCCGATATGTTCATATTCTTCTCCTGCAACATGAACTTTTAATCTTCTCTTGTAACCTTCTATATATATTATATCGCCAATAGATAAGCTTTTTCTGCAGTTATGCCAACATACAAGATATTTCTCGTTCATTACTCTGTACTTATGCAACGCTCTGTTAAATACATCGTCGAATTCTTCTTGCTTTATAGGCTTAACAAGGAAATGAAAAGCCTCACATCGAAATGCGTCAAATACATAGTTTTTATGACTTGATACAAATATAATAATGGCTTCAGGTGCATATTTCCTTACTTCTGTTGCTGTGTCAATACCGTTTATTTTTCCCATTTCTATATCAAGAAAGATTATATCAAAATCCTTTGATGATGAATAATGGGAAATTAACTCCTCTCCCGAAAAGAGGTCGGTTATCTGCGGTAATCCTGATTCAGTGAAGAACGGAAATAGGCACTTTCTTATTTCCTGATGCATTACATTATCATCATCGCAAATACAGATTCTCATTGTCAGAACTCCTTTTGGTATTTATAGAATTCGTTTATTTTATTATCCTATTAAAATAATAAACCATTAATTTTTGTGTGTCAATCTGTGAATTGGCTTGCAAACACACATTTTATACAAGACATATTTCAAACCCTCAAAAACTTGAATAAATTGTAATTAGCAGGCATTCAAAGAATATCAAAAAGGAGGATTTTTATGAAACGTGTAGTACCAATTTTCTTGCTTATCGGAGCTATTCTCGCACTTTCTTCTTGTAAAGTTTCAGGACCGCAGGTTATCAGTTCAGACGGTAAATCATATGAGATGATTACGGCAGAAGACGGCGGCAGAGTAACGGATGACAACGGCAATCTCATTGTAACAGCAACCGATGTTGAAAGCAATGATGTCACGGAGGTTTTATCTGATGATTATCTCATCGTTCAGGATGACAAGTTAATGGCACCTGCATACGACCTGGAAATTCCCGATGACTTTGAGGTTAAGTCAAATGACACAAATCCTTTGCTTGAAAACAAGCAAGGAACAATTCAGTTCAACATAATGGATAAAACAAAAGTCGCAACAGATTTTGAAAGTTATGTCACAGATACATACAGATCTGCATCGGCATCAGGTCTTGCAACAGGAGAACTTGAAGATGTAACTATTAAAGATATTCCCATGAAGCGATTCGCAATGGCAATGACCGATGATGACGGAACTCCGATTGAAGCATACGGTTACATGGTACAAGTCAACAACCGCATTTTAATGATTACTCTTACTTCCAAAGATGGTGGTCTTACAGATGCAGCAGCTGCCGATGAATTTGTTGCAGGAATAGATTTTCTTGATTAAAAATTGTTCCCTCTAATACATTATATTAATACACCACGAAAACACCGATATATTAATTGAACTTTTCTTGATGGACGATTTATGTTCAAGGTGTTGTTCATAAATTCAGATAGTTTGGTTTATATATGCTTGTGCAACATGGAAAGGATGTGATACCGATGGCATGCAACCGTGAGTGGGCAGGTTAACATATCAAAAATTAACAAGGTGTGCGGTTTGACATCAAACCTGCTCATTCTTATCCACTCCGTATTGCTTATGCAATCAACAAAATTACTTGCACACCCCGTTTTGTAAAAAACCGAAAAGTCTATGTTTTTTGTAGCTTTAAGAAGTGAAAAGAGAATACGGAAGCGAACAGGAAAATGTATATTTTTCGGAACAATAAAATAAGGAGGCAACTTCAATGAAAAAAGCAAAGAGATTATTGGCTGTTCTTATGTCGGCTGTTATGATTTTTGGCAGCGTTTCAGTTGCTGCTTCAGCCGCATACAGTCCCTATCTTGACGGCGCAATTACCGACCAGTACAACTCCATTGACAAAGTTGAGTTGGAACTTGCTCAGAAGGCTGCTATTCTTCTAGATGATCTCGATATAATGCTTGAGAAAGAGGAAATCGTTCTTGATATTCCTGTTATCGGCACAATCGACCTTACATCAACAGATGCAGCTCTCAACTCAATTTATGACCTCACCGGCAACTGGCTTTACGGCAGTCTTACTGTTGGTGACCTCGTAGTTCTTGAAGAGCACAGAGGCGATATTGCTTCTGTTCGCAGAACAACAACAGGTAACGACAGCGAAGGTGAGCCGTACACTGATATTCAAGTTATAAGAAGCCTTGTTACATACCTTTCAAATTGTGCTCCCACTCTTCTCGGTATGTTCGGTGACGATTTTAACTGGGGTATTGTCCATGGTTTCCTTCCCCCTGAGTTCAGAATGATTATTGATGACTTCAACGGATGGCTCGATGAACTTATCTGGGATCTTCTTCATCCCGTAAATGATGAAACGATGCCTGACAATCCTACTCTTGATGATCTTGTTCAGTTTGCTTGTGATAATCAGCTTGCAGGCAAGAGACCTGAGGTTATGGGCTTTGAAGGCGAAATGCCTGGATTCGAAATCAATCTTGCTGAAGATACTGCTTACCGTGTAATCGAAGAAGGTATCTATGAAGCACTTAATGCTTTCATCATTCCCGTTCTCAACGGCGACCTTAAGGGTATCATCAGAAGTGCTGTAGAATCAAATCAGGCTGATGGCGGCAATCTTTACACTCTTATCAATGTTGATTATGTTATCGACAGATACGAATTCGACGAAGAAAAAGGTTTTGTTGAGCAGATTAATGATGTTTTCAAAGTTGTTGTTGAAGAAATGCTTCTTCCCGGCAAATCACAGTGGGTTTCCACAGCTGATGGTGCAACTGCAGGCAGAACAAATGTTGAAAACCTTATTTACAACCTTGAAGTTCTTCTTAAGCAGATTATCGTTGCAGGCGGCGAAACAGAAAATGTTTCCGCTTATACACTTGAACAGCTCGGCGACTACATTGCTCGTGTAGCGGTTGAACAGTTTGTTAAACACCTTGATTTTGAAAAAGGCGACACAATGGAAAAAATCGCATACGAAGGTCTCCGTGAGCTCGTTGTAAGATTTGTTCCTGAAGTTACCTATAATGATATGCCCGCAAACACAACATCTGCACAGTACCGTGATGCCATCATTGAGATGGGTGCAGATATTGCTTGCTACTATCTTAATGCAAATATCGGTCTTGATTGCCCGATATCAAGCACAGCTGAAGAATTCATTTCGGCATTCATTACTTGGTGTATGCCTTACATCAACGGTCTTTTTGATGCGACAGACTACAACACAGCAAAAACAAGCGGCACAGGTTGGGATGAAATCGATGCTATCATTTGGCAGTTTATTCCCAAGGAGTGGATGAACTATACCGAAATGTTCAGAGACGAAGACGGTGCAGGTACAGCTGCCGACCTTACATTCAAGAATCTCATCAACTACTTCATTGATGCTGTTTTTGCAATGGATGTCGAAAAGCTTTTCGTATTCTTCGACCATATCCCCAACGGCGCTCTTACAGCTCCCGTTCGTGATGTTATTATTGATTTCGTTGCTAACATTCTTAACAACGCTTTCTATGTAACAAATGACAGCGGTAACAAGACTGACATCGTTGACACAACCGTTATCACAACATTTGATAAGGTCGTTAATCCCGTTTCAAATGCTGCAGGTATCATCAGCGGTCTTCTTAAGTCACTTGCACAGCGTCCTGCTCTTCAGGAAACAGTTATCAATCTCGTTACAATGATGATGGGTCTTGCAGATCCTCAGAGTCTCGGCGAAGTTGACATTGACCTTGACGGCAGAATTAACTGCACATCAGGCTCAATTCCTTCCGGCACAAAGATGCGTATTTCAAACTATTCTGACGGCGTTAACTCCGGTTGGCTTCCCTCCGGCGCAACAGCTATTGACCAGGATAAGATGTACGAAATCGAACTCGTTTCTCTTACCAACAATGCAGGTCTTACCGCTTCCGTAACCGCAGGCACAAAGATTGCTGCAAACGCATATCTTGATGTTGCTGTTTCCGGTACTGTTTCGGCAGCTACTGAAGCTCGTTTTGACCTTTCATACTACATTCTTGATGAAGACGGAGCAAGACTTAACAACGGAACTCCTCTCGTTAAGTCAGTGTTCACACATCTTTACACAACTTCAAGCAATTACGACATTTCAAGTGCAGAATCCTCAGCAAACAATGTTACATTTGAGGACTTCTCAACATACTACTACACAACAGATGTTTACAATGTTTCTCTGTTCTCGATTCTTGCAACTAACGAAAACGGTCTTGTTACAAGTGCCGTTGATGTTAAGAGAGCAATCGTAACAGGCAATCTTCCCACAGGTATTACTGCTAACGCTCCTGCAAGCGGCGCAATCGTTTCAATTGACGATTCATCAGCTACAAGTGATACCTACGGAACAGTAAACCCCTATGTTTCCAATGTTGATGCTGATGCTCCTCAGCCTTACGGCATTTATGAGGTAACAGTTCAGTTTGAGGTTCAGGGCAGAAATATTCTTGGTCAGACCACTACTGCAACATCGGCAGCAAGAGACCACAAGATTGTTATTTATAACGATTTCGGTCTTCCCGGACTTCTTGACGAGGTTATGGGTGCTAACAGACAGAGAGTAGACTTTGCAGACGATGCAACAGCTGAATGGAATGCATATCTCGCAGCAGTTGCTGACGGCTATGCTCTCATCAATGGCAACCCAGACCATACAAAGATGTTCACAGATGTTAACACCGAGCTTGAAGGTGTTCAGAACGATTATTATACAAAGGTTGAAGCTATCAACGCCGCTGTTGCAGCTCTTGATGCCAAGGCAAAGGCAACTGACGCAACTAAGCTTGCAGCACTCAATGCTGAAATCGCAGAATATGCAGCAGTTGACAGCGATGACTATGTTCTCTTCACCTATGACCGTTTTGAAGATGCCTATGACAGAGCAGCAGGTCTTGCTAACTCACAGGTAGCTCCCGAAGGCGAAGAAGAAACATTCGTTGCACCTTCTATCCCCGTATTTGATCTTGTTTATGCAACTCAGCAGCTCAACCTTTGGGGCACACGTCTTATCAAGAAGGATGCCGTTAAGACTCATCTTGTAAGTGTTCTTACACCCGTTGAGGATTGGACAGAAAACGATGTTGCCGCCGAATGGTGGACGGCGTTTGATGCTGCCCGTGACGCAGCTGTTGCTGTAAATGAAGATACAAATGCTCTTCAGACAGAAGTTAATCACGCTCGTATTGACCTCATGAGAGCATTAAAGGGTATCAAGCCTAGATATCTTAACGCCAAAACAGGTACGACAACGGTTATAGACTCTGTTAATATGCTGATTTATGGTATAGAACCCGAAAACAGCTCTGTTTCTGATTTTGCAACAGCAACATCTAATTACACACTGATTTGTACAAATTATGATGATTCAGAAAACATTGGTACAGGTGCTATAGTATATGTTAAGAACGCATCTAATGAAATCGTTGCAGAATACACCATTGTTGTTTACGGTGATGTTAACGGAGATGGCATGATTACAAGAGCTGACAGAGGAATCATATCAACTTATATTAATGATGACACCTCAATAATTGAAAACGGAAGCGTATTCTTTACCGCTGCCGACCTTAACAAGGATGGTACAATCTCTGATGCTGACCTTGAAATATATGATACTGGTAGCATTAATCAGGTGAATCCTGCAGCATAAGTCTAACTAGCATGAGAGTTTAAGTAGCTCTCCACCGCAGGGTATATGAATTTATACCCTGCGGTGATAGTGTTTATAATAGTTCAAGAAGGAATTTGTCTTAATTTATAAAACATACTATAAATTGTTTTGAACGCTATTGCTATGTTCATATTTTTGTTTTGGAGGGATTATTATGACCATAAAAAATCGTAACATCAACAGGTTTTTATCTGTTGTTCTTTCGTTACTCTTTATATTCCTTGCAGCTCCCTTTTCTTTTGCTGCAACTCCAATTGCTTTGAAAGCATCTAATGTGACCGTGTGGCCTACTGCTGAAGGTGAGATATACTATGGAGAGCCATTAAGTAAAATAAAGCTTGTCGGTGGCGAAGTGCAATATAATGGAACAGTGGTTCCAGGGCACTTTGAACATGTTGATCCCACGGTATCTGCTGAAGAAGCAATGGATGCATATGAGGCAGACATAAAATTTGTTCCGGATGACACTACTTCATATAAAGGTTTTACAAAGCTCTATAGTAAAACAACTTTTACAGTCCATAAAACCACACCAGTTTTAGCTGATGAAACCAAGCCTCCCATTGTAACAACTATTGTTGAACCAGGAGTATCATTGTCTACAATCACAATATCCGATGGAGCTATGATAAATCCATATGATCCTAGCGAAACAAGTGTTAAAAAGATTACATGGAAATGGACTGATCCCAATACGATAGTTAACGAAAGTGGATATTATGAAGCAAAATTTGCTGCTTCTACAGTAAAATATGTAGTGGTAAAACAAAATATTTATGTCGAAGTAAACTCACCTATTTCAGTTCCTACTATTGTAGAATATCCTACGATTCCCGAATTGACTTATGACCCTAATGTTACTTGGGCAGATATTCCGCTTGAAGGCGGCAAAGCTGTTATCAAAGGTACAGAAACAGAAGTTGAAGGAACTTTTGCAATAAAAGACACTCGTAAAGATGTCGTTCCGAATCCCAATTTCACAGAAATTGAGATTGTATTTACTCCTGCAAACGCAGAAGAAGCTCTTCCGTATGAATTTACAATTCCCGTAACAGTAAATCCTTCCCCCATTGCTTTTGTTGATGAAGAAGGTAACCCTGTCGAAGATTTCACATTTGAAGTTGAACCCGGTACTAAGATGAATGACATCAAGGCTCTTATTACCACCAATCTTCGTGTTCCTAAAAACGCTGTAATTTCAGTTGAAGACAACAACGGTTATGCACAGGACGGAAGAACATATAAGCTCACCGTGCTTCACGATGATCCTTATTACACAGGTAAAGAACTTTATTTCACAGTTTCATTTAAAGAAAAAGCATTCACCCCGTCACTTAAATGGGTAGGTGCAGGCAAATTAAAGGTTGACTGCGGAGATTATTCTCCTCCCGGAAGCTTTGCTGTTTACTATGTTATCGGTGAAACCGAAACTAAAATCGGTGATGTAAAAGGTAACAGCGAAATTCTTGAATGGACACCCACTTCAAGCGGCGATTACGGATTTAAAGTTGAATACAATCCCATCGAGAATGATTATTTCATAATTGAAAGTGTAACGACAACAAACTATAGCCACTTCCCTGAGCATAAACTTATTGCAACGGGCAGTCTTGCAACATTATCCTTCTCAATGGGCGAAACAGCAACCGTTACTGCTCCCGCAACTGACCCCGCACTCCTTGATAAGCCTTATTATGGTTTTACAGGCTGGACGGACGTTAAGGGAAACACAGGTCTTTCAGAAGAGGAACTTGCAAACGCAACCGTTTCCTTTGCAATGCCTGATGGAGATGTAGAACTTACGGCAAACTACAAATTCTCAATCAAGCTTTATTTTGAATGGGTATGGCAGCAGATCGTTCAGTTCTTCACATTCATTATCAATGCAATGAAAGATTTGTTTGCTCTTGCAACAGTATAAATCAAACTACCCTAACACCCTCCATAAAGTGCTTGCGGGTTGCATGGGGTGTGGAACAACCGTGTTTCCCACCCCATCTTCTCCCACTTTATGAGGTGTTGGTAACAACGAATAGTTTCATTCAATTTTTTCTTCCTTAATGTACCACGGGGCATTCACTAAAAGGATGCCCCCTATGGTGCGCTTTGAAAAAATTATGATATTTTCGTAAACGGGGACCCCCCCGAGTGTGACATTTTCCTTCTTGTGCAGGGGCAGTCACAGCCCATAAACTGTGACTGCCCTCAAGTCCTTTTTATGTAGAAGGAAAATATAAATTCAAACAATTAAACAACAGTTAATTCCTTTCGCTTATGGTTATAGAAGGATAAATAATAAGCGTAATAAAACTTTTTTGTAATTGGGGTTTGTACTGTGCCCCGATTCCTTTAAAACAAAAATGTTTTAGGAGTGCAACAGAGGTCTTGGCTGCTTTATTCGTAAAGGAGCAAGTAATGAAGATAAACAAGATTATCTCAATCATCTTATCTGTGATTTTATCAACAGCAATATTTATTCCTGCTTTTGCAGAAAGCAAAAGTGATTATTTTATTAAATCGGTTACAGTTAACAAAACTGTTCCCGACGGTTACACAGAAATATCAAGCGTTGAAGAATTAAACGCTGTTCGTGATAACCTTAACGGCAAATATATTTTAATGAATGATGTCGATTTAAGCTCTGTTACCGATTGGAAACCTATCGGCAATAAAGATGTTCCATTCACAGGAGTTTTTAACGGAAATGGTTACTCAGTGAAAAATCTTTCTGTTACGGAAGCGGCTAACAAATCAATAGGTTTGTTTGGCGAAATAAAAGATGCTACCGTAGCAAATGTTTATATAGACAATATAAATGTAAAAATCAATTACCCCTATCAGGTCACTTATTGTATCGGTGCTGTTGCGGGTGTTGTTAATTCTTCAAATGTTCTTAACTGCTCCGCAAGCGGCTCAATTGATGTAACTGCAGGCGGAACTTTTTGTGTTGGCGGTATTGTTGGATACATTTCAGAAGGTAACTCATTGATTGCCAACTGTCTGAACAACACAAATATTCAAGCAGAAGGCGTTATAAGTGATGACGGTTTCGGACTTGGCTCTGTAATTTATGCTCACATCGGCGGTGTTTCCGGTATTGTTTACAACGGTAACACAATATCAAGATGTATAAATAATGGTAACATCGGTGTTACTCCTCTCAATTCCGTATATGCAGGAGGCATTTGTGGCTCGGCATTATATAATGCACCTGTTACGGATTGTGCGAACAGCGGCGATATTTCCGTTAACGGCATAGCAACCGCAGGCGGTATCTGCGGCCAGTCCAACACTATCGCAAATTGTTATAACACAGGTACTATTTCGGTTGACAATGAGAACAAGTCAAAGCTCGGCGGCATCGCAGGCACAACACAGTTCAATATGTCAAGAGCAATTGTTTCTCCCCTCCCCGAAGATACAATAAATGCAACAGTATCAAACTGTTACTATATTGATGAATATGAAGCTGCAATCAGCAACGGCTCAGAAGGAGATATTTCATCTGTAAAGGCTCTTTCATCAGAAGAGTTTACAATACAGGATTCATTTGTCGGTTTTGATTTTGCAAAGGTTTGGGTTGCACCGCAGAACGCAGCTCCCACTCTTATATATAAGACAAGTGAACTCGGTTCAAAAATTGAAGTTAATGGTACAGATTCTTTTGAACTTTTGGGCTCAATAGTATATGCCGTTTCAAATAACGAAGAAATTGTTTCAGTTGAATCCAATTCAATTGTTAAATGCAATTCAAGCGGTACAACAAGCATTGACACGATCAATGCTGACGGTGATTTCGCTGTAATTGAAATCTCTGTTGTCTGTGAAAATGAAGATGAAGCACCAAAAGGAATTTTTGAAAAGATTTCAGAATTCCTTGCATCATTGGTTGCTTGGTTTGTTAACATTTTTAATTAAGACAAAGGGAGCGTAAAAAATTGAGGATTTGTAAAAAACTTATTTCACTTTTACTCTCTGCTTTGTTTATGTTCGGTTCAGTATTTGTCATTGGCTTTGCAGCAAATGAAGATATGGAAATCGAAACCGAATCCGAGACGGTTGCTTCAGAAGATTTCTTTTTATCGCTCAATGATATGGTCGTTGAGTATGATTTAAACTCTTTGGATTCGTCTATTGTAAGCGGAGAGGCATCAACAAACCGTTTAGTAATAAAAACAGTAACAAACGATACTTTAACCGACACACAAGGAGCAACGGCAGTCCTTGAAGGTTGGAATTCGATTCACATCTTACAGTATTCAAATACAACTGAAGCCAATGCAGCTTTGGAATACTATCAAGCACAAGACTATGTTGTTTATGCTGAAATGGATGTGTATTACACCTGTTCGTCAGGCACTCAAGTAGGCGAAGAATTTGAATATACTGCTTCTGACGAAAATACAAGCTGGGGAACATCAGCCGTTAATCTTGATTATTTGAACAATCTGATTGTTGAAAGCGGAAGAGTTTCAGATAATGACGAGATTGTGGTTGCTGTTTTTGATACAGGACTATTGGAAACCCACGCTATGTTCAATAATAAAGACCGATTTTATAAAGGATATAATGTGTTTGAAGGGAACAGCAATACATCAGACGAAGGCGATACTTCTCTTGAAAGTATCGGTCACGGAACTCATGTTTCGGGTATCATCTATGAAAACACTTTGCCTAATGTTAAAATCCGTCCTTATAGAGTAAATCTTGAACATGGTCAGGATTCATACAGCACGGCTATGACCATTCTCGGAACAGCAATATATACTGCTGTTGATCTTGGCGATGATTTAATCAATGTAAGCATGAGATGGGGCGCATACGGAAACTCGTATATCACCGAAGCTATAGAGTATGCTTATGATAACAATGTACCTCTTATAGCGGCTGCAGGTAACTACGGAATAAATGCAAGCACCACATATCCCGCCAATCTCGAACATGTAATAACTGTTTCAGCGGTTGACGAAAGTTTCACTCCTGCAGATTTTACAAATTACGGCTCTTGTGTTGATCTTGCTGCACCTGGTGTTGATATAGCAAGTGCTTGCAAAAATCCTTATGTGATTCTTAAAGCCTCAGGCACATCAATGGCAGCTCCTTTTGTTTCCTCTGCCGTTGCAACATTGAAGCTAATTTATCCGGATATTACAAGTTATGAAATAACCGATGTTCTTAAGGCATCAGTCGACACTCCCACCGGATGGAACACAAAATACGGAACAGGTGTATTGAACTGTAAAACTTTTATGTCAATAGGCAAAACTGCTACTCCGAAAATCAGCTTTAATTCAGATGGAAATATAGCCATCACTTCTTCATCTTCAAAGGCAAAGATATACTACACAACAGACGGGAGTAAACCTATAGTAGGAGAATCCTCTGTTTACAGTTCTCCAATAAGTACAAATGGTGTTACAAGCGTGAGAGCCGTTGCTTATGAAGCAGGAAAGTTTCAAAGTGATGAATCCTCTCTGCCGATTAAATGGACTGTTTATGAAGATATATATTACAAAGGAACATTATCTTTTGATGAATTAAAGGTTCCGCTAAATTCTAAAATCATATCAGTGTATTCCTCTGATGAAGATGTTGTTACTGTAAACAAATCAGACAGAGAAATATATGCCACCGGTACGGGCGAAGCAAAGGTATATATATACTTGGAAAACAATCGCAAAATGACAATATGTATAACTTCCGAGTATCATATTTTCCAATGGTTTATAATTCTATTCTTGTGGGGATATTTCTGGTATATTTGATATTAAAATCAATAGGGCGATTGCCAAAAGCAGTCGCCCTATATTCAAAAATGCATGTGCAAAATTTGTCGAGACAAATTAAAAGTGTTTTGTAACTTGTTTAAAAAGGGAAAATTATATGTTGCTTTTGCACAAAATAAATCGAGTTGTTTTGTAAAAAAAGTAGAAAACTGAAAAAATCAAAAAATTTTGCGTAACATTTTGGGATTTTCGTCATATATATATAGATTATATTTTTGATGGAAGATGTGCAAATGAGAAAGTTCCTTTTGTTTCGTGTTGAAAAAGATAGAAGTTTAGATTTGATTTTTGTAATATCCGGAAAAGACATAGGCAGCGTGAGCTCCCAAATTGACAAAGAAATTAAAAGAGATTTGCAGTTTATACCTTGGGTAAAAAACTGTTGCACGAACGCAATGATTGGAGAGTATACTGATTATGAATTTTATGTTGAACACAAAGCTTACGGATACATTTATCCTCCATATTATAAAACAATAATGGTTAAATATCTTATACATGAAAAATCATTAATATATTGAAGATAAATGTTACAATAAAAAGGTTGTAAAAAAAGGAAAAATTCAAAATGTTTAGCTAAATGTTTTGTTTTTTTCTATATGGTGGAACGCAAATACAAAGTTTTAATCCCACAAATGGTGGATAACTAATAATTATCATAAGTTTTATAAATTAAAGGAGAATAATATGGCAATTTATCCACGAACGGTTATTGGAAATGATAAAAACAATAAATTCTTTATAGAGAAAAAATTCACAGATAGAGATGCACCTAGAAGTTTTTTCAAAAAAACATTGGATAATTTGCAAGACAATCGTTTTGAATACCAAGTTATTAATTTTTATGGTATGGGTGGCATAGGAAAAACAGCTTTAATTAACGAAATAAAAAAAGATTTAAAAGACTATTATGAAAATGTAGTTTTTTCTTATGCTGATTTTTCGGATTTCAAATGCCAAAACCCTGCGACGCTACTGTTGGAACTTACGAAAATGTTTGATTGTACTGAAATACCTTTTTATCACTTTAGTTTTGCATATGCAATATACTTTCAGAAAGCCAATAAGGATTTGATATATAAACAAGAAAAGCATGAAATAATAAACACAGATCTTGGCTTAGTTGCAGAGTTTTTTAGTATTATAGATGGTCTAGGTATTTTAGGTTTAATTCCGGGAATGGTTAATAGAATCTACGATTTATCTTATAATAAGATTCATCTAAACAAAGAATTAAAAGAGGATCTACAACAACTAGAATTACTTGAAACAACAAAAATTGAAACTTTATTGCCTGCTTTTTTCGCATACGACATTAAGGAATATTTAAAAAATAATTCTACAAAAGATATTGTTATATTTTTGGATACTTATGAAGCGTTGTGGGCAAATGGAACTTGTGGACTAGATAGAATTAGTAAAGACTCTTTTATTCGAGAGTTAATATCCCATTTGCCTGGTATACTCTTTGTTATATGTAGCAGGGAAAAATTGGACTGGATATCTATTGATCCTGATTGGAACAAAGCACTTATACCTTATCAAATTGAAAAATTCACACCTGACATTGCAGAAGAATTCTTGGTGAAATGCAATATTATGGAGTCTGATATTAGGCAACATATGATTAACATTAGTATGGGCTTACCATACCATTTAAACTTATTAGTAGATACATATGCTGAAATTAAAAACTTGAATTTAGCACCTAAAATAGAATTATTTGCTACTGATAGTACTAAGATACTTCAATGTTTCTTCAAATATTTACGCCAAGATGAAATAGCAACGATAGAAATACTTTCGATTGCAAGATTTTATAATTTTGAATTGTTTAATCATTTGATCTCGAAATTTTCGACCGGTTATCCAATAACACTGTTTGATGAATTCAACAAATGTACGTATGTACATTCTTCTGGTCAAGGAATATATCATTTGCATGAGATTATGAGAAAAGAGATTTTTGATGTAATACCATATGAGTTAATTCAAAATGTTCATTGTTCAATTATGAATTATTATTATGAATTATTTATAATGAATAGCTCATTAGACGATCAAAAGGTTTTTGTTAAAGAATGCATTTATCATGCTAAAAATGCAATGGGTAAGCCTGATTACAAAAAATATATACTTAGCAATTTTTTGACTTTTTTTAAAACGCTCCAAAATACTGGTGAATCACAATACCTATATGATGTCCTTGTAGATGTTTTTTCGTATATTAATTATCACGACTCTATAGAGCTGTATGAAATATTTACCGATATGATAATGTTAAACGGTTATTTTAAAGAGGCTGTAAGAAGTATAGATGGGTTTCTTATGTGTTATTCAATTAAAGAAATTTCAACATCCAATGAATTACTACACCTATATGTAAAAAAAGTTAAACATCAAATGATTTATACACCTCTTAACACTACAATAGAGTTAATTGATAATATTTTGTGTTATGTTGAAAAGGATGAATTTCCACATCAATATTGTGAATTGGTGTATACCAAGTGCAATATGTTGTTAGAAAAAGGTGAATTTGATGATTGCTTAATGCTTTTGGACAATATTTTATCATTTTCGTTCACCAATAATCTTAATGATATGCTATGTCGTATTTATAGAAAGATTGCAGATTGCAATTTATCTCTAAAAAGAATTCTAGAGGCAGATGAAGCCTGTACTGCCGGATTAGAAATTGCAGATAAATTTGGATATTATAGATATCATAACTATTTATGTTGCACACAAGCAGAAATATATAGAAAACTCAAGCTATTTGATAAATCTAGAGAATTATATATTGAATGTCAAGGAAAGTTTTATAATTTAGGTATAAATCCGTGGACAGCTCATGTTGAACTAGCTTTAGCTGAGTTGGACATTGAACAAAAACAATTTGGTACTGCAAGATCTCGTTTGCAGTCGGCTAAAAATATATACCAAAAATTTGAACATGAGTGGGGATTGATACATTCACAACTTATAGATATACGATGCGAATACTTAAAAAGTAATCTAATCCCCATAGAACAATACAAGGTTTTATATCAAAAATGCAAAAACTTGAATTATGATAGTGTAAGAAAAGAATTAAAAGCTCTTTCTAATGACGAAATGATTGGTTCAAATATTTTGTTTTTATAAATAATACTATTTTAATGTTTTAGTTAAATTAACATAGCTATATTTGCTTTTCAATTCATTGTAACCATTTACTGCAATATTAAAATCTTTGGTAACCAAGAAAAAGCAAGACCCCGTACCTGACATAGAAACCCCGTCAAATCCGATTGATTTGGAAAAGTATTGAAGTGTTTGATAGTCTAACATTAATCTATTATCAGTTTTAATAAAACAATTATGTAAATGAGCTCCAATATTAGCCCCTGTTAATAGAGAATCAATCAAATTGTCGGGAGCAACGCTTGTGTTTTCAATTTTATCTATTTGAACAAATGCATCTTTGGTTAAAATCCCATAATGTGGCTTAACTAATAAAACATAATATTCAGTTTTTACATTGACAAATTCATTTATTGATTTATTGTCGCTTATATAAATGCATTTGTTAAAATAGCAAATAGGAACATCCCAACCTAAGAGTCTTCCATAATAAAAGACATCAGAATAAGACATATTTAAATTATATTCTTCGTTGTAAAACCTAATTAAAGCGGCAGCGTCTGTGCTTTCTCCACCCAATCCAGAAGAAATAGGGATTTTTTTATCTAAATATATTTCAATGCCATCCGTCAATGAATACTTCCTCTTCATTAGTTCGGCACACCTGTAAAGAACATTCCTTTCATCTGTTGGTAGTTGGGAATTGTTGGTTGAAATAAATATTTTGCTATTCCCTATTACTCTATTCGCAATTATAGTGTCATGTAAGCCTAAAGGAATCATTATGGTTTCAAGATTGTGGTACCCATTAAACTGTTTGCTTTCGACATTTAGCAAAAGATTTAATTTTGCGTGTGCATTCAGTTCCATATATTCTCCTTAATTTTTTAATGATAATTATTAGTTATCAATCAAAAAACATCTATGGACAAGACCATAGATGTTGAGTCAAATCTTTCATTGTGAAAGTGTTAAACTTATTACTTATAGTTGTTAATAGGTTTAAAAATCACATATTAAAATCAATTAATAAAAGGAAGGATAAAACTATGGCTCAAACAATTTTATATTACCCTACCATTAATATTAAAGATGGACAATGGTTGAGAAATGCTTTGTTATATTGGGATAATATTTCTTCAATTGTTCCTTATGAAGG
>X66_Mouflon__coassemble_7_pt1 | contig 18810 bp, 17 predicted proteins | sample X66_Mouflon__metabat2_high_PE_003 | metagenome-assembled genome bin X66_Mouflon | reverse complement strand
GGTTATTGCCAAGCTCACCGTTGCAAAGCAGACCCAGGATGTTCACACTCCGCTTATTTCGCAGCTTGTTGTTTACAAGTGGCTCACCGAATATGATTTTGAGGGCCACATCAATAAAATCAGAGAGATTTACAGAAGAAAGCTCAATCTTCTTTGTGACTGCGTTGATAAAGAGCTTTCGGATTTTCTTACATACCACAGACCCGAGGGCGGACTCTTTGTTTGGGCAAAGCTCAATGACGGCATTGATATGCTTGATTTCTGCCGCAAGGCAAGTGCCGCAGGCGTTTCTGTTGTTCCCGGCAACGCATTTATGGTTGACGGCGAAAAAGAATGCAGCTACATAAGAATGAATTTCTCAACTCCCTCTGATGAGGATATTGTCAAGGGCGTTAAGATTCTCGGTGAAGTTGCACGCTCACTTTAATTAATGAGGTAAAGAATATGGAAAATATAACTCCCGAAAAAAAGCCGATAGTGCTCAGTATGATTCAGCCCACATCAATTCCCACCCTGGGCAATTATCTCGGTGCACTTAAGAACTGGAAAAAAATGAGCGATGATTATAACTGCCTTTATGCGGTTGCAGACCTTCACGCTCTCACAATTCATCCCGACCCCGCAAAGCTCCGCCAGCAGATAATGGAAATGTATGCAATTATGCTTGCGGTTGGTCTTGACCCTGAAAAGAATATTGTTTTTATTCAGAGTCAGGTTGCTGCTCACGCAGAGCTTGCATGGATTCTTGATTGCTACACCCAATTCGGAGAGGCTTCAAGAATGACACAGTTCAAAGAAAAATCGCAGAAGCACGCCGATAATGTTAATGTTGGTCTTTTTGCATATCCCGTGCTTATGGCTGCCGATATTCTTCTTTATCAGGCAAATTTCGTTCCCATCGGAGCAGACCAGAAGCAGCATCTTGAAATCGCAAGAGATATTGCAAACCGCTTCAATACGCTTCGAGGCAACACCTTCACTCTTCCCGAGCCGTTTATCGGCAAGGTTGGTGCAAGGGTTATGAGCCTTCAGGACCCCACACAGAAGATGTCAAAGAGCGACCCCAATCCCAAGGCTTCGGTTTCGCTTCTTGATGAGCCCAATGTTATTCTCAAGAAATTCAAGTCTGCCGTTACAGACAGCGAGGCGTGCGTAAGATATGCCGACGGAAAAGACGGTATCAACAATCTTATGGCAATTTATTCATGCTGCACGGGTCTTGATTTTGCTGCCATAGAAAAAGAATTTGAGGGCAAGGGCTACGGAGATTTCAAGGTTAAGGTTGCGGAAGCGGTTATTGAAGAGCTTCGCCCCGTGCAGGAAGAATATAAGCGTCTGATTGCCGATAAACAGTATCTTCTTGATACAGCGGCAGCGGGTGCAGAGAAGGCGGCACGCATCGCCAACAGAACTCTCACAAAAGCAAAGAAAAAAGTGGGTCTTTTGCTCGGATAAACCGTACTTTTTAATAAAAATTTGTTGAATACGACAAAAATGCATAAATATTCAGAAACCGCTTGATTTTTTGAATATTTGGTGTATAATCAATGCATAATCTAAAACATAAAAGAATGGAGATATAACAATGAAAGAAATCAAAAAAGTTGTTCTTGCCTATTCGGGCGGACTTGATACATCAATAATCATTCCCTGGCTTAAGGAAAACTATAATAACTGCGAGGTTGTTGCTGTTTCCGGTGACGTTGGTCAGGGCACAGAGCTTGACGGTCTTGAAGAAAAAGCTATCAAAACAGGTGCTTCAAAGCTTTATATCGAAAACCTTCAGGATGAATTCGTAAGCGATTATATTTTCCCCACACTCAAAGCAGGTGCAGTTTATGAGAAGGATTATCTTCTCGGCACATCCTTTGCACGTCCTCTTATCGCAAAGAGAATTGTTGAAATTGCAAAGGCAGAGGGTGCAGATGCTATCTGCCACGGCTGCACCGGCAAGGGTAATGACCAGGTAAGATTTGAGCTTGCAATCAAGGCTTTTGCTCCCGAAATGGAAATCATCGCTCCCTGGAGAATCTGGGACCTCAAATCACGTGAAGAAGAAATCGAATACGCAGAGGCACACAACATTCCTCTTAAGATAAACCGTGAAACCAACTATTCAAAGGATAAGAACCTCTGGCATCTTTCACACGAGGGTCTTGACCTTGAAGACCCCGCAAACGAGCCTCAGTATAATAAGCCCGGCTTCCTTGAAATGGGCGTTTCACCTGAAATGGCTCCCGATGCTCCCACATATGTAACCATCCATTTTGAAAAGGGCGTTCCCACCGCAGTTGACGGCAAGGAAATGGGCGGCGTTGAGCTTATCAAATATCTTAACGAAATCGGCGGCAAGAACGGTATCGGTCTTAACGACCTTGTTGAAAACCGTCTTGTTGGTATGAAGTCCAGAGGCGTTTATGAGAATCCCGCAGGCTCAATTCTTTTCAGAGCACACGATGTTCTTGAAACAATCACTCTTGACAGAGATACACAGCATTATAAAGAAATCATTGCTCACAGATTTGCAGAGCTTGTTTATTTCGGTCAGTGGTACACTCCTCTTCGTGAGGCTCTTTCAGCTTTTGTTGATAAGACTCAGGAAACAGTTACCGGTGATGTTAAGCTCAAGCTTTATAAGGGCAACATCATCAACGCAGGCGTAACCTCACCCTATACTCTTTACAGCGAGGATTTCGCAACATTTGATGCTGATGAAGTTTATGACCAGAAGGATTCAGCAGGCTTCATCAACCTCTTCGGTCTTCCCATCAAGGTTAAGGCAATCCTTGAGGCAGAAAGAGGCAATAAATAATTAACCTTCGTATAATTGCGAAATACTGCGTTACAGCGATTTGAAATATCCGCATATTCCTACATCGCTGTGCCTTGTCTTTCACAATTCTACTCGGTTAATCTGAGCCTTTTTGAAGCTTACTTCTAAATTATAATACAGAGCCGCCATTAGTGACGGCTCTTTTTCCCGTATAAGGAGGTTTAAATATGAAACTCTGGGCAGGACGCTTTTCAAAGGAAGCGGATAAAAAAACCAATGATTTCAATTCATCAATAGCCACCGATTCCAGAATGTATTACTGGGATATTGAGGGCAGCATAGCTCATTCCGCAATGCTCGGTGCAAAGGGAATTATCCCTGCGGAGGATTGCGATAAAATTCAGACAGAGCTTGTTAAAATCAGGCAGGAAATAATGAATGGCGAGCTTCTCATTGACCCCAATGCCGAAGATATTCACACCTTCATTGAGCAGACTCTCACAGAGAGAATAGGCGATGCGGGCAAGCGTCTGCACACGGGCAGAAGCCGTAACGACCAGGTTGCCCTTGATGTAAGGCTTTATCTTCGCGAGGAGTGCGAAATAATCCTTGTGCTTATTAAAAAGCTTATAAAGGCACTTGAAGAAAAGGGTGATGAATATGCAAATGCAATTATGCCCGGCTACACCCATTTGCAGAGAGCACAGCCCATAACCTTCAAGGCTCATTTAACAGCATATGTTGAAATGCTCAAGCGTGACCTCGGCAGAATTGAGGATGCAAAGAAGAGAATGAATGTGTCACCTCTCGGCAGCGGTGCTCTTGCAGGCACAACCTACCCCATCGACAGAGCAATGACCGCAGAATTCCTCAGATTTGATTCATTCACAAGAAGCACCCTTGACGGCGTTTCAGACAGAGATTTCTGCATTGAGCTTGCAAGTGCTCTTTCAATTTGTATGGTGCATCTTTCAAGGCTTTGCGAAGAGATTATCCTCTGGTGCTCGTGGGAATTCAAATTTGTTGAGCTTGATGATGCTTTTTCAACGGGTTCAAGCATTATGCCTCAGAAGAAAAATCCCGATATTGCAGAGCTTGTAAGAGGCAAAAGCGGCAGAGTATTCGGCGACCTTATGACACTTCTCACCGTTATGAAGGGTCTGCCCCTTGCATATAACAAGGATATGCAGGAGGATAAGGATGCAATATTTGATGCATTCGATACCGTTAAAATCTGCCTTGACACCCTTGTGCCTATGATAGCAACAATGAAGGCTATTCCCGAGAATATGAGAAAAGCGGCGGCGGGCGGCTTCATCAATGCCACCGACTGTGCCGACTATCTTGTTTCAAAGGGTCTGCCCTTCAGAGATGCATATAAAGCAACGGGCGAGCTTGTTGCTCTTTGCATAAGAGAAAACAAAACTCTTGAAACTCTCTCTATTGAAGAATATAAAAATATCTGCGAGCTTTTTGATAACGGAGTTTATGAAGCAATCAAGCTTGAAAACTGCGTAGCCCGCAGGGGAATGTAAAAGAAGTTTCAAAGAGGCTGTATCAATAAGATGAAGAAGCCGTTTTATTCCGACGGTAGGCGTATGCGATACGTCAAGTCGGAAAAAACGGCTAAAAAGAAACATATTAATTAAATAGTTAACTGCACATAAAATAAAGTATGGCTTGCAAAGGTAAAATTCCTCTGCAAGCCATTTTTAATCTATTGTGTTTCTTTTGTTCTTCGCTTATTGAGACAGCCTCTTATTGCTCTATATAGTCGTGGAAAACTATCTTAACTGCATCTCTGGGAACCTCAAAGCGGCGCCTTTCAACAACATCGCCCTCTTTTACACCCTCAAGAGAAGCAAGAACGAAAACATCCTTAACAACCTCGCCCTTTGCGTCATATGCGGTGTAGCCGATTTTCATACCGTCTTTTCTTCTGCCAATGCCCATTATTTCAACATCGGCATAGCCGTTTGCTGTGTGTGAAAGGCCGTAGTCAACGATTTCAATGCCGTTGATTTTTGCAACAGAATTGCCGTAAACATAATAGCTGCTTAAAACAAATTCAACATCGTTGATGGTTTCAATATATTTAACGGGAACATCCTTGCCTTCAAAATCCGATGCGTTTTCGGCAGGAACGGTTTCGCCGTAGGGGTCAACATATGAATGCTTTTCAATTTTGGTGGTTGCAGGCTCTTCGGGAATGTTTGAGCAGCCGAAGAAGCAAAGGCAAACTGTTGCGAGAACAAGGAAAATGCTGATTATTGATTTCATAATGTGTCAATTCCTTTCAAGGTGTTATTGCTATAATAGCACATAATAAATATTTTTTCAACTGTTCCAATCAAATTTGGTGAGCTTACCTTTTGTTAAGAGCTCGGGAAACTTCCATTGACGAAGCACCTCATAAACTCCTATTGCAACCGAATTTGAAAGATTAAGGCTTCTTGCGGCACTGTTGTTTATCATCGGAAGTCTTACACATTTATCGTGGTTGTTATAAAGAAGCTCCTCGGGCAGACCTGCCGTTTCCTTGCCGAAAACGAGATAGGTGTTATCGGGATATTCAACATCCGAATATATCTTTTCAGCCTTTGTTGAAAAATAGAAGAAATTACCGTTTTTGTTTTTCTCAAAAAAATCGTTTAAATCGTCATAATATGTTATATCGAGCAGATGCCAATAATCAAGTCCTGCTCTTTTAAGCTTTGCATCGTCAACCCTGAAGCCCATCGGCTCAACAAGATGAAGTCTTGCTCCCGTTGCGGCACAGGTGCGTGCGATGTTGCCTGTGTTTTGCGGAATCTGAGGCTCAACAAGCACAATATTTAAAGTAGACATTATAAACTCACTCTGTTTTAAAAATTTTTGGCAATCATTTTATTCTCTCAAACGGTTAAAATAACATTGAAAAAAGGAATGGAGGGATAAAATGTTTGCATCGTCAAGGAATTCGGCAATGGCAACGGGAATCGGTGTTGGCCTTGCCGTTGGAACGGTAACCGCAATGTGCACGGCAAAAATGATGTCGGGCAGCGGTATGAGAGCCTGCAAGAAAAAGGCGGCAAAATGTATGCGTACCGTTGAGGATGTTATGGATAACATCACATCAATGATGAGATAATCAGCTGTTAAAGCTGCTCATTGCCTTCTCGGTATCGCCGCTTATCATAAGCTCAAGGGCATCGCAGGCCTTTTCGGCGGCATCGCGAAGGGCGGTAAGCTCATCTTTTTTGAAGGCGGAGAGCACCCAGTCTGCAAGGTCATAATCAGGATGGGGCTTTTCGCCGACACCGAGCTTTATTCTCGGGAATCTATCGGAATTGAGAAGATAGATTATACTTTTAATTCCGTTATGTCCGCCGTCGCTTCCCTTGCGTCTTATGCGGAGCTTTCCGCAGGGGAGAGAAATATCGTCAAAAATAACGATGATGTTTTCGGGCGGGATTTTATAAAATGCCGCAGCCTGCTTAACGGCTTCGCCGCTGTTATTCATAAATGTCTGCGGCTTCATAACAAGGCATTTTCTGCCGGCAATTTCAGCGGTTGCGGTGGTTGCCTTGAACTGAATTTTATTGATATTGAATCCGTGCTTATCGGCAAGCAGGTCAAGAAAAAGAAAGCCTGCATTGTGTCTGGTAAGCTCATATTTTTTGCCCGGATTGCCCAATCCCACAACAAGAAATTCGGGAGGGCCCGAGGGCGTTTTTGATTTTTTAAAAAAACTCATAGAAAACTTATAATCCTTTTATTCGGTAACGAGATCTAATTTTTTGATTTCCTCAACGCTGTCTGTGCCGTCATCAAGCTCTGTGGGCTGCTTTGAATAAAGAATTTTGATTTTGGCTTTATCTGCGGCCGCCTTAACCTCATCGGTGGTCATATCGCCGTCTGAACAGAGAACGCTGATGCTTACGGTATATTCCGCACCCTCTGCAAGCCCGAGCTCACCGCCGAACTGATTTGAAAGATAAACCTTGTTTTTGCCGTTGCCCTCAATCTCAAATCCGTAAACGCTGACAGCCTCTTCACCGGTGTTTTTGATGTTGACCATATATTCATAAGCAAGCCAGTCTTCGGGTGCTTCAAAGAATTTATCAACCTCTTCATCGGTCATTGAGTAAAGACTGCCCATTGAATCCTTATACATTTCGGGGCGGATCATATATCTTTCGATAAGGCTTATTGTTTCAACCATATCGCCTTTTGAAGCGGAAATGGATACCGTGCCTTCTTCGGGTGCCTCGGGCTTGAGAAGAAAATACGCACCGACCGCACCGCCTATAACGAGAACTGCTGCAACAACAATAGCAATTATTTTTTTCATTAGTGTTTCCTCCGTTTTATGTTTTAACATAGTAACAACATTATGACAGATTTGAAAAGAAAAAACAACTGTTATATTATAAATAAAAAATAATTTACAATTAGGATAGCAAAAGACCCTTGCCGAAAAGCAAGGGTCTGTCTGTTTTAATCAGTTCTTCTCAACGCCGAGGGTTACCTTCTCGCCGTTGATGTCCCAATCCTTGGTGTATGATCCGCCTGCGGCTGCGATAATATCCGTTGCAAGAACGTCGTGAGTGATTGTTGCTTTGTTATTTGCAAAGATTGCTTCAATCTTCTCGTTTCCGCTGACATAAATCTTGATTGTGTCCATAACCTCAAAGCCCGCATCTTTACGCATTGTCTGAATCTTTGAGATAAGCTCTCTTACAAAGCCCTCTTCAATAAGCTCGGGTGTGAGGTTTGTATCAAGAACAACGGTAACGCCGTTGCCGCTTTCAGCCTGGAAGCCTTCCTTCTGAACGGTTTCAATAAGAAGGTCTTCAACTGCAAGAGAAATTTCGGTGTCGCCCGCCATAAAGGTGAGAGAGCCCTTTTCGTCAAGCTCTGCCTTTGCTGCCGAGCCGTCAAGTGATGAAAGATACTCTCTGATTGCTCCGAGCATCTTACCGTACTTGGGTCCGAGAGTTTTGAGCTGGGGCTTGAAGCTGTAGGAAACATAGCCCGAGGAATCCGTTACGAATTCAAGCTCCTTAACATTGAGCTCATCCTCAACGATTTCGCAGCATTCCTTATCGAGTGCCTTTTCGGCAGTAACAAAAATCTTGCCGAGAGGCTGTCTGTTCTTGATGTTTGCGGTGTTTCTTGCAGCTCTGCCGAGAACAACAACATTAAGAACTTCGTCCATTGAAGCTTCAAGGTCTTTGTTGATAAGGCTTGCATCCGAAACGGGATAATCGCAAAGATGAACGCTGATGGGTGCGGTATCGTCGATGCTGCAAACAAGGTTGCGGTAAATATCCTCTGCCATAAAGGGAATCATGGGAGCAGCGAGCTTAACAACGGTTACAAGGGCTGTGTGAAGAGTCATATAAGCATTAATCTTATCCTGCTCAAGTCCTTGTGCCCAGAAACGCTCTCTGCCGCGGCGTACATACCAGTTACTCATATCGTCAACAAAGCTCTGAAGAGCCTTTGCTGCTTCGGGGATTGCATAATTATCGAGGTAGTTATCAACCGTATCAATCAGAGTGTTAAGTCTTGAAAGCAGCCACTTATCCATAACTGAAAGCTTGCTGTAATCAAGAGTGTGCTCTGTGGGATTGAATTTATCAATGTTTGCATAAAGCACATAGAAAGCATAGGTGTTCCAGAGAGTGCCCATAAACTTACGCTTGCCTTCAACAACCGCATTATCGTGGAAACGGTTGGGAAGCCAGGGTGCGGAGTTAGTGTAGAAATACCAGCGGATAGCGTCTGCACCGTGCTTTGCAAGAGCATCAAACGGGTCAACTGCGTTGCCCTTTGATTTCGACATCTTCTGGCCGTTTTCATCCTGAACAAGACCGAGAACGATAACATTCTTATAGGGTGATTTATCAAAGAGGAGGGTTGAAATTGCCATAAGCGAATAGAACCAGCCTCTTGTCTGGTCAACAGCCTCGGAGATAAACTCTGCGGGGAACTGCTGCTCAAATTTTTCTTTGTTTTCAAACGGATAATGATGCTGTGCGAAGGGCATTGCACCTGAATCGTACCAGCAGTCAATAACCTCGGGAACCCTCTTCATTTCGCCGCCGCACTTTTCGCACTTGATGGTTACATCATCAATGAACGGGCGGTGAAGCTCAATATCGTCGGGGCAGTTGCTGCTCATTGACTTAAGCTCTTCGATTGAACCGATTGAATGTCTGTGGCCGCATTCGCATTCCCAGATGTTGAGGGGAGTGCCCCAATAACGGTTACGGCTGATGCCCCAGTCCTGAATATTTTCAAGCCAGTCGCCGAATCTGCCCTTGCCGATGCTTTCGGGAATCCAGTTAACGGTGTTGTTATTCTTAACAAGATTATCCTTAACTGCGGTCATCTTGATGAACCAGGATTCTCTTGCATAATAGATAAGCGGAGTGTCGCATCTCCAGCAGAAGGGATAATCGTGCTCAAACTTGGGAGCCGAGAAGAGCTTGCCTTCTGTGTCGAGGTCAACAAGAATTTTGGGGTCTGCATCCTTAACGAACATACCAGCATAGGGGGTTTCGTCGGTCATATTGCCCTTGCCGTCAACAAACTGAATGAAGGGCAGGTCATAGGTTCTGCCAACCTTTGCGTCGTCTTCACCGAATGCGGGTGCAATGTGAACGATACCGGTACCGTCCGACATTGTAACATAGTTATCAACGGTTACGAAGTGAGCCTTTTTATTCTGCTTCTTTGCAACCTCACCTGCACAAGCAAAGAGAGGTTCGTATTCCTTGCCTTCAAGGTCTGTGCCGACATAGGTTTCAAGAATTTCATATGCCTCAACGCCGTTCTCTTTATCGCCGAGTGAGCCGAGAACGTTATCAAGAAGAGCCTTTGCCATATAGTAGGTATAGCCGTCTGCAGCCTTTACCTTGCAATAGGTTTCTGTGGGGTTAACGCAGAGTGCACAGTTTGAGGGCAGAGTCCAGGGAGTTGTTGTCCATGCAAGGAAATAAGCATCCTCACCGATAACCTTGAAGCGAACAACTGCCGAACGCTCTTTGACTGCCTTGTAGCCCTGGGCAACCTCGTGAGATGAAAGGGGAGTGCCGCAGCGGGGGCAGTAGGGAACAATCTTGAAGCCCTTATAAAGAAGACCCTTGTTCCAGATTTCTTTGAGTGACCACCAAACTGATTCAATATAGCTGTTGTGATAGGTTACATAGGGGTCATCCATATCAGCCCAGAAGCCTACTGTGCCCGAAAAATCCTCCCACATACCCTTATATTTCCAAACGCTTTCCTTGCATTCGGCGATGAAGGGTGCAAGACCGTAGTTTTCAATCTGTTCCTTACCGTTGATGCCGAGCTTCTTTTCGATTTCAAGCTCAACGGGAAGGCCGTGGGTATCCCAGCCTGCCTTGCGGGGAACCATACAGCCCTTCATTGCACGGTATCTGGGAATCATATCCTTGATAACGCGGGTAAGAACATGACCGATATGGGGCTTTCCGTTAGCGGTGGGGGGACCGTCATAGAAAGTATAGGTAGGGCCGTCTTTGCGGTTTTCGATGCTCTTTTCAAAAATCTTGTTTTCTTTCCAGAATTCAAGCACCGCTTTTTCACGGCTGACGAAATCAAAGTTTGATGAAACTTTTTCGTACATTTTTTCATTCCTCCGATAATTTATTTGAAATAATTTATAAACAAAAAAATCGCCCCTGAACGGGACGAAGAATTACCTCGCAACCACCCGAAACATAACCAACATTACGCTCCCGATAACGGCGGGATGCCGTCAAAGCCTACTTGCAACGCTTTCGGTTTGCGATTCGGGAGTGATATTCGCTTTTGCGGCAAACGGCGGGTTTTCACTCTCTCCGCCTCACTTTGGATTGCTTATGCAATGCTACTGTCTCCGTCACTATCTTTAGTGGCAATATGGAATTTTACTAATAGAGTATATCACAGCAAAATCGTGTTGTCAATTATATTTTATATTATAATATAAAAGCATTTGCTTGCATTAACCGAAATTTTATGTTATTATTTAGATATCTTTGGAGTTATGAGGTGGAAAGATGAAAACGGTCAGAGCAATTTTGTTTTATATATGGCAGTTTACCTATGCGTTGCCGCAGAATATTCTCGGTCTTATTATGCTTGCAATTCAGAAATCAAAGGGTGCAGAGAGTGAATGGTATCACAATGCACTTATAACCTACATAGATAAAAAGAATTTCGGCGGTGTTTCGCTCGGAATGTTCATATTCATCAACAGCAAAAGAGACGGTGACCAGCGTCACGATACAAAAATCCACGAATACGGTCACACCGTGCAGTCGCTCATTCTCGGACCTTTGTGGCTGTTTGTTATTGCGATTCCCTCCGTAATTTGGTGCAACGTTCCCGCAATAGTAAAATACCGCAAGAAAAATAATGTTTCATATTATTGGCTTTACTGTGAGGGCTGGTCAAACGAATGCGGCCTTTGGGCAACCAAAGAAAGATTCTTAACCCCCGAGCTTATCAACAGAGGCAGATACGGCAAGCCCATTAATCCCAACAGAAATGAAAGAAAAAATATCAAAGGCAGAAGGAGAGTAAAATAATGGTTAAAAAATATTTGAAAACATCGGAGCTTCTCAGCTTTTCAACGGCAGGCTTCGGAAGAAGTATGATATATAATCTTATGTCAACCTTCCTGCTGATTTTTTATACCGATGCTATGCAGCTTGAATTCAAGCACGCAGGTGCAATAATTCTTTTTACCCGTATTTTTGATGCCTTCAATGATCCCGTTATGGGCATTATTGTTGATAAAACAAAAACAAAATTCGGCAAGCTCCGCCCGTTCCTTCTTATTTCACCGCCGCTGATTCTTGTTTCAACCATTCTGCTTTTCTATGTTCCTGATTTCGGATACACAGGCAGACTTATTTATTCAGCCGCAACATATATTCTCTGGGCATCTTGCTTCACAGTTCAGGATGTTCCCTTCTGGGGAATGAGTGCTGTTGTTTCACCCCTTGAAAATGAAAGAAACAAGCTCCTTTCAACCGCAAGAATTTTCTGCACAATCGGCGGTATTGTGCCCACGCTTCTTGTTGGTGCACTTACGGATAAGCTCGGTCTTTCAAAGGGTTATCTTATCAGTGCAGTTCTCATTTCCGTTGCAGGCACAAGCCTTTCCTGGCTCGCATTCTTCGGCACAAAAGAGAGAATGGAAGATAAGAAAGACAAAATTACCGTTAAGGAATATTTTGTTGCTTACACCAAGAACAAGCCCCTTATTCTTATAATCATTTCAAGCATTCTCGGCTCTGCAATGCTTATGGCACAGACTTCGGGTGCTTATCTTGCAAACTATCTTTTCAGTGCATATAAAAAACAGTTCCCCGTTCAGACTGTTATGACTGTTGCCATCGGTGCGGGTATGATGGTTGCAATGGTGCTTATGCCGATTCTTCGCAAGAAGATGTCGCTTAAATCGATTTATATTGCTTCTGCATTTTTCGGTGCGGTTGTGCATCTGATAATGTATTTCATCGGTTATTCCAACTTCTATCTTTTCCTCGGAATGCTTGTTTTTGCAGGTCTTCCTCTCGGAATTTTCAATGTTATCACCTATGCAATGATTGCAGACAGCGTTGATTATCTTGAATGGAAAACCGGCAGACGCTCCGAGGGTGCCTGCTTTGCCTGCCAGACCTTTATCAGTAACCTTACCGCAGGCATTTCAAACTTCATCACAACTCAGGTTCTCGATATTTTCGGCTATATTCAGCCCGAAAGAATCCGCGATGCATCGGGCAAGCTGATAGAAATTGTTCAGACTCAGAGCACCCATACGCTTGACGGTATGTTTATTATGGTAACAATCATTCCCGCCGTCAGTCTGGCTCTTTGTGCAGTACCGATGTTCTTTAACAATTATACGGGCAGCAAGAAGGAAGAAATCCAGAAGGAGCTTGCAGCACGCAGGGAGAATGCTTGATAATGAAAGAAAACTTTGACGCTTTCACCGCAGGCGTTGAGCCGGGCGGATTACGCAACACAACACAGATAAAAATTCTCATAACTTTTATTGTGAGCAATATCAGCGAGCCCTTGGGCACGGATATGCTTATTGAAGCTCTCGGCGTTCACGGCCTTGCGAATTATTTTGAAATTACGCAGGCGATAGAAGAGCTTGAATCAAACGGAAATATTGTTACAAGCGACGGCTTTGTTTACATAACACCCAAGGGAACTCTTTCACTCAGCGAGCTTTCGGCAGAGCTGCCCCGTTCGGTTAAAGAAACGGCACTTGCCGATGCAATGAAGCTGCTCATAAAAGATAAAAGAGAAAAAGAAAACACCGTTGAAATCGTTCCCGAAGGCAAGGGCTTTCTTGTTACCTTCAAGGTAACTCACAACGGCGGAATTCTTATGCAGCTCACCGTTTATGCTGCGGATGCCGACCAGGCACAGAGCCTTAAGGATAATTTTATCAATGACCCTGCACATGTTTATTCAACGGTTGTTTCGTCATTATTCGTATAAGAGAGGTTAATTTATGCTTGAAGAGCTTAAAGCAAAAGTTTATGAAGCCAATATGAAATTGGTTGAATATAATCTTGTTCTGTTCACCTGGGGCAATGTTTCGGCAATAGACCGTGAAAGCGGGCTTGTTGTGATTAAGCCCTCGGGAGTTGATTATGCAAAAATGACAGCCGATGATATGGTTGTTATGAGTCTTGACGGAACAAAGGTTGAGGGTAAACTCAATCCCTCTTCCGACACCCCCACACATCTTGAGCTTTACCGCCGTTTTCCCGATATAGGCGGCGTTGCCCATACTCATTCAACCTTTGCGGTGTCATTTGCCCAGGCAGCCTGCGATATTCCCGCTTACGGCACAACCCACGCTGATTTTGCCTATGGTGAAATTCCCTGCACAAGGGATTTGACCAAAGAAGAAATCGAAGGCGAATATGAGCTTAATACGGGCAAGGTTATTGCGGAATGCTTTGAAACAAGAAATATAGATTATAACGCTGTGCCCGCCGTGCTTGTTCGTTCACACGGACCTTTTACCTGGGGTAAAGACGGTGCGGATGCCGCAAAGAATTCTGCAATTCTCGAAGAGGTTGCAAAGATGTCATATTTGAGCAAAACAATGGATGCACCCAAAGCAAATGAGCATATTCTTAAAAAGCATTATTTCAGAAAACACGGTGCAAATGCTTATTACGGTCAAAAATAAAATTTAACGATAAAGGTGATTTTTATGGCAAATTGCCCCAAATGCGGAGTTAAGCTTCATATATGGAATATCAAGGCTGAATGCCCGAAATGCGGCGTTAACATTGCTAATTATGATTGGGAAAGACGTCTTGAAGAGGATTCAATAAAGGCGGAGGAGGCTTTTGCGAAGCTTCACGAAACGATGAACAGATTCAAATATTCCTTTGTCGGCACAAAGCTTCGTATTGCAAGAATTCCCGTAAGTGTTTTGCCGCTTTTTTCATTCCTTCTTCCGCTCGGAAGCATTGCGGTTTCAATCCCGTTTTTTGAGGATAAAATAACACTTAATGCAATAACGCTTGTTATGAATTTTCTCAATCTCGATATTATGGGATTTTTAAAACTGCCCGCATCCGAAATTATCGGCGAAGCGGGACTCTATATTGTGATTGCCTTTGCACTTTTGGTTTTCAGCGTGCTTTCGCTTCTTGTCAGCCTTGTGTTCCTTTTACTGAATTTCAAGAAGTTCAACAGTAAGGGCTTATTTGGCACAAACCTTGTTGCAAGCCTTATGATGCTCGGCAGTGCATTCTGCTTCAATCAGTTTTCAGATATTATCTCGCAAACAACTCTTGCGGATGCCGTAAGTTCTTCGGTTGGCTGGGGAGTATTTGTGAGTGCGGGGCTTTTCCTCGTTTCATCAATAACAAACCTTATAGTTTCGCTTCAGCCCGTCAACATTCCTGCTGAAGAACTGAAAGAAGAAAAAGAAACGGTAAACGTATAAAATATTAAAGACCGCTGAAAAGCGGTCTTTTTTTATGCAAATATACTTTTGATTTCGGTGATGATAAGCGAGAATGTGTTTTTGATTCCGCCTATGATTTCTTCAAATATGTTGTTATAAACCGTGTAGGGCTCGTCAACCTGAAGCTCAAGCCTTGCATCGCCTTTTTTAACGCTGCCCTCATATGTGTAAAGCTCGTTATCAAAGTTGTTTATATCATCCTCATAAAGAGTGAAAACTCTTACACCGTAAGGACCTACCTTTGCAAATTCGCAGCCGTAGGTAAAGCCCAGCTCAATGCCATTCCAGGTGCCGGTGTAGCCCTCTGTGTGCCAATGTCCGAAATATGCACCGAGCACATCGCCGCATTCCTTCCACGCCTTGAACTGCTCTGTTGTCTGACCGGGCACCATTGCACCTGCGTGGTATCCGTTGGCAAGTTCGTGATTAAGACGGTAGCATTTGCCGCCTTCTATGCTTGCACCCTCATCCCAGAAATTGCATTCTTCAAAAAGGTTGCCCATATCGGCAACGGGAATGTGCTGATAAAGAATTGAGGGAACAGCTTTGCCGCCGTTTGCGGCTTTAAGTGCGGCGCTTTCGGCTTTATACCAATCAATTTGCTCCTGCGAAACGGAGTTTCTTCCCGTATCGGAAAGCCAGATGTTGAAAACGGTTTTATCTGAATCGCTTGCCTTGATTTCAAGGTTATGGTCTATTCTTCCGTCGGCATCGCTGCTTTCGTCAACTGCAAGGCAGTTTTTGTATGACGAATAAATTTTGAGCCAATCCTCGTTTGTTACACCGCAGGCATAATCGTTGTTGCCCTGAGTAACGGTGAACGGAATGCCTGCTTCTTCAGCGGCACCGAATACTGCGGCACAAGCAATCTTAACATTTTCAAGAGTTGCTTCGTAATCGCCGTCAATTTCAACGCCCTCTCTGCCGCTTTCTCCGTCAATACCAATATCGCCTATGCGGCTGTCTTCAACAATATCACCGCTGAAAACAATAAGGTCGGGCGTCGACATTTCGATTGAAAGCTTTATGAGATTCACCATATCATATGCGGGGTAATGGTCATCCTGCGGGTCGCTTATCTGCAAAACGGTAAACTTTCCGTCGCTGCCGAATTTAAGCTGTGCATCCTCTGCATTTGCAAGAATACCGAAAGATAACAGCATTGAAACGGCAAGCAGAATGCTTAAAAATTTCTTCATTTTATTTCACCTTAATTAATATTTATCCATACTCTCAACATCGAGCACGAAAACGGTTGCACCGCCAACGGTAACCTCTTCTTCAAGGCTTGAATTCTGAATTCCTCTGCCGAGAGAGTCGGTTGTAACGGCAACCTTGCTTCTTGTCTGAGAGTATTTCTGAATTATTTCCTTTGCCTGGGCAACTCTGTCATCCTCTGCACCGATGAGAAGAGTTGTGTTGCCTATCATAAGGAATCCGCCTGTTGTTGAAAGCTTTGTAACGCTGAAGTTTTCTCTTGTGAGAGTTGCGGAAACAACCGCACTGTCGTCATTGTTTACTATAGCAAGAATAAGTTTCATAAAAATCAGTTCCTTTCATTACATATCGGGTAAGATCAGTTTCTGGCTGCGTTTATCCAGCTCATAAATATTCGGTATTTCATAGCGGTTATCGTTGCCGTCTTTTATGAGAATGCGTTTATCGTAAAACATACGCATTGACTGGATGTGGTTGATGATTTCAAAGGTGTATTCGCCTCTGTCTGTTTCAACATTCCAGAGCCAGATTTTGTGTTTTTCGCTTCGGCTTATGAGCCTTGTTATCTTGGGTATTCTGTAATACTCTTCAAGACAGCCGAGAAGCAGATTACGCTGGGATTCTTCCATATTCTCAATATTTCTCAGAATGAACTGCTCTTCGCCGTTTTCATCGAGAAAGGTTATGTATTGAGAAAGACCGCTTACGGGGAAAAGGCGGCGGGGCTCAAGGTCGGTAAGCTTCTGACCCGAAAAGAATTCAACATCGCAGAATATTTTGTCTTTAACGGTTATTCTGATTTCATCGCCGTTTATAAAGTTTCGTGACATTTTATCCGACCTCCTTATTCAAAATTTTCGGCAGCCTTATCTGCCTCAACCTGCTCGCTCATAGACTGGATTTTTATGAGCTTATAATACTTGCCCTTAAGAGCCATAAGCTCTTCGGGTGAGCCGAATTCAATGATGTTGCCCTTGTCAACAACAATAATCTTGTTTGCCTTGCGGAGTGTTGAGAGGCGGTGGGCAATCATAAGGGTTGTTCTGCCTCTTATGAGGCGGTCAATGGCATCCTGAATAAGCTTTTCTGTTTCGGAGTCAACAGCCGAGGTTGCTTCGTCAAAGATAAGGATGCCGGGGTTTTTGAGCACGGCTCTTGCGATTGAAAGCCTTTGCTTTTCACCGCCCGAAAGACCAACGCCTCTTTCACCGAGCATCGTGTCGTATGCGTTGGGCAGGCGGGAAATGAAGCCGTGTGCATTGGCTATATCGGCGGCATTGAGCACCTGCTCGGGGTGAGCAGAGGGAAGCGAATAGGCAATGTTGTTGAATATGGTGTCACGGAACATCATAGGCTCCTGCTGAACATAACCGATTTGCGAACGGTAATAGCCCATATCAATATCCTTGATGTTAACGTTATCAACGAATATTTCGCCCTCATAATCATCATAAAATCTCATAAGAAGATTTATGAGGGTTGATTTGCCCGAGCCTGTTGTGCCCACAATACCGACAACATCGCCCGGTTCGATAACGAAGTTTACATCGTTAAGAACCTTTTTTGAACGGTCAAAGGAAAAATTAACATTTCTGAATTCGATTTTTCCTTTCATAGTACCAAGCTCATTACCCTTGCCGAAATCGGGTTCGGGTTCGGCATTAATTATTTCGAGCACCTTCTCTGTTGATGCAACCGCATTCTGATAAGAGTCGCTTAAGTTTGCAAAGAAGTGGACGGGATTATAGAACATACTTGTGTATGAAATGAACGAAACAAGAACACCGAGAGAGAGCTTATCGGGTGTGTTGATAACCATATTTCCGCCAACAAGCCATATGATTACCGAGCCGCAGGTTACTAGGAAGGTTATAACTGCGGGGAAAATAGCGGCAACCTTTGCTGCTTTGCGGTCTTCAAACGCCCAGTCATCAACCTGACGTTCAAATTTCTTTATCGCTTTTTCTTCGCTTGAGAAGGATTTAACAATTCTTATGCCGGGAATTGTATCCGAAAGAATGCTTGAAATTGCAACGCCCCTTCGCCATAAACGGCGGTAAACGGGCGATATTTTTTTGCCGAAATATCTGCTGCAAAAAGCAACAATCGGCACGGGAGTGAGCGAAAGAAGGGTGAGCTTCCAGTTCATTGAAAGCATAATAACGATAATGCCTATCATCATAAAGAGCTGAACAACAGCCTCCTGCGTTATGCGGAGCATAAACTGCTGAAGCACGGTTGTGTCTGAATTAACACGGTTGATAACCGAGCCCGTTGAGGTTTTATCGTAAAACTTCATCGGCAGATACTGTGCTTTGGCGTAAATATCTTTTTTCAGGTCGGCAATTATTCCGTCGCCCGCAACACGGAGAAGGTATGAACGCAGAGCACCGATACCGTACTGCACAAGATAAATGAGCAGCAGAAAAACAATAACCGCAACAAGCATTTTAACATCCTTGTTGGGAATAACCGTATCAACCATCATACTGGTTATATACGGCGGCACAAGTGCGGCGGCAGTTGTTATGATTGAAAGAACAATGCAAACACCGAGCATTCCGAGATGGGGCTTTATGTAGTGGAAAAGGGTTGAAAGAATTTTGCTTTTGCCCTGGCAGTTAAGACATTCCGCATTGGGTGCAGGCAGCTTTCTGCCGCATTTGGGGCAGAACGAACGCAGATTTTTATAAGAAACCTCAACGGCGGCAAGGCGGCTTTCAACGCTCTCTCCGCTTTTGACCTTAGTTATAAAATCTGCCGCAGCATCGCATATATCCGCACACGCAAAGGTGAAGCGGAGCAGGTC
>X66_Mouflon__coassemble_6_pt1 | contig 20997 bp, 35 predicted proteins | sample X66_Mouflon__metabat2_high_PE_003 | metagenome-assembled genome bin X66_Mouflon | reverse complement strand
TCATTGAGCAGATAGCCTATTCTTTCGCGTCTGCCAACATAGCGTCGGTTTCGCAGAAGGGGGTTTTTAACACCTTTTTCATAGTCTATAACTATGCCTTCATTTTGTTCTTCGGTAACGGTTCTTTTAACTTCTTCCAAAAAAGCACCTCCCAAATATATTTGTTTAATTATAACATAATATTTATTAAAGTGCAATAACTTTTATGCAATTTGCTTTTCTTTTTCTGCGTAAAACAAAAGCCCCCTGCTTTATAGCAGGGAGCTTCATTTTTATTGGTTATCTGATAATCAAACCAGCTCGATGATGCACATTTCAGCTGCATCGCCTCTGCGGGGACCGGTCTTGATTATGCGGCAGTAACCGCCGTTTACATCCTTATATTTGGGGGCAATCTCATCAAAGAGCTTCTTTACAACGTCTTCTTTAGTAACGTATGCAAAAACCTTACGCTTTGAGTGGAGAGAGTCGTCCTTAGCAATAGTGATCATTTTCTCAGCCATTGCACGAACTTCCTGAGCCCTTGTAACGGTGGTCTCAATTCTGCCGTTCTCCAAAAGATAGGTAACAAGGCCTCTGAGCATCGACTTGCGATGGTCGCTTGTACGGCCAAGCTTTCTGGTACCGGGCATTAAGTTCACACTCCTTTACCGTTTTAAATGGATCATTCCTCATCCCTGCGAAGGTCAAAGCCAAGTGAATTGAGCTTTGCAACAACTTCGTCAAGGGACTTTCTGCCGAGGTTACGAACTTTCATCATATCTTCCTCGGTTCTGTTGATCAAATCTTCAACCGTGTTAATCTGTGCTCTCTTCAAGCAATTAAAGGAACGAACAGACAGGTCAAGTTCCTCAATGGTCATCTCAAGGACCTTCTCTTTTCCGCTGTCGCTCTTAACAACCATAACCTCTGTGTCGTATGCCTCACCTGAGAGGTCACCGAACAGATTGAGATGCTCGTTGAGGATCTTGGCTCCAAGAGAAACGGCTTCCATAGCATTAATGGTTCCGTTTGTCCACACTTCAAGGGTCAGCTTATCATAGTCTGTAATCTGACCAACACGTGTGTTCTCGACTGTGTAATTAACCTTTAACACAGGTGTGTAGATAGAGTCAATCGCAATAACACCGATGATGGGCTGCATAAGCTGCTTGTTTCTGTCTGCTGAAACATATCCTCTGCCCTTATCGCAGGTAAGCTCCATGCTTACGTGTGCATCAGAGTTGAGAGTAGCTATATGAAGCTCGGGGTTGAGAATTTCAACCTCTGAATCGGTCTTTATGCTGCCGGCTGTTATCTCATCGTCACCGTTGGCATCAATATAGAGTGTTTTGGGGCCGTCACCGTGGATTTTAAGAATAACGTTCTTAAGGTTAAGAACTATCTCGGTAACATCTTCCTTAACACCGGGAATGGTGCTGAACTCATGAAGAACTCCGTCAATCTTAACGGAAGTAATTGCATAACCGGGGAGTGAGGAAAGAAGAACTCTTCTCAGGCTGTTGCCCAAAGTTGTTCCGTAGCCTCTCTCAAGGGGTTCAACAACAAATTTACCGTATTTGCCATCGGGGGAAATTTCGGCAGTATCTATTCTGGGCTTTTCGATACCAATCATTTAAAAACCCTCCTTTAAACAGGCAGGATGATTAACCCTGCATAATGCATTCAAAAACGCTGTTAATTTATCAGCATTCGTGTTTGGCGATTGCCCTTTCGGGCAATCAGCCACAGCCACTTTCTTAAAAATCCTGAACAGTTGCATAAATCGGCAAAATAAGCACTGCCGAAACATACATAATTCCGTCCGGATTATTTTGAATAAAGCTCAACGATAAGATGCTCTTCAACGGGAACCATAATCTGCTCACGAGTGGGCAGAGCAAGAATCTTTGCTGTGAGAGCTTCTTTATTGAGGTCAAGCCACTGGGGAACAGGGCGAGAACCGTTTGTTTCGAGAACTGCCTTGATCTTTTCGCTGTCCTTGCTCTTATCCTTGATAGCGATTTCGTCGCCTGCTTTGATAAGATATGAAGGAATGTTGACCTTCTTGCCGTTTACTTTATAATGACCGTGGGTAACAAGCTGTCTTGCTTCTGCTCTGGAATTTGCCCAGCCGAGAAGATAAACAACATTGTCAAGGCGGCTTTCACAGATGCGAAGAAGGTTTTCACCTGTTACGCCCTGCTTACGCTCAGCCATAAGGAAATACTTATAGAACTGGCCTTCCTGAATACCGTAGTAACGCTTAGCCTGCTGCTTTGCGCGAAGCTGAAGACCGTATTCAGTTGCCTTCTTGCGGCTCTGACCGTGCTGGCCGGGAGCATATGCTCTACGCTCTACAGCACACTTGCCTGTGTAGCAACGCTCACCCTTAAGATAGAGCTTCTTGCCTTCACGGCGGCACAGTTTACATACCGCACCGGTATATCTTGCCATATTGTGTTACACCTCCAAAAATAATGGTTACACGCGTCTTCTCTTGGGCGGGCGGCATCCGTTGTGGGGAATGGGGGTAACATCCTTAATCATATTAACCTCCAAGCCTGCAGTCTGCAGAGCTCTGATAGCCGCTTCACGACCCTGACCGGGGCCCTTAACATAAACTTCAACAGTCTTCATACCGTGCTCGATAGCTGCCTTAGCTGCTGTTTCAGCTGCGGTCTGAGCTGCGAAGGGTGTTGATTTCTTGGAGCCACGGAAGCCCATTTCACCGGCACTTGCCCATGATACGGCATTACCCTGAGTGTCAGTGATTGTAACGATCGTGTTGTTAAAGGTGGATTGGATATGGGCTGCACCGCGTTCGATATTCTTACGCTCGCGGCGTCTGCGGGTGCCTGTTGTCTTTTTAGCTGCTTTAGCCATAATATCCCTCCTGAACTTACTTCTTCTTGTTTGCAATGGTCTTCTTGGGACCCTTGCGTGTACGTGCGTTTGTCTTTGATCTCTGTCCTCTTACGGGAAGACCTTTACGATGACGAACGCCACGGTAGCATCCGATTTCGATAAGTCTCTTGATATCGAATGCAGTTTCACGGCGAAGATCACCTTCTACCTTGAGGTTGTGGTCGATATACTCACGAAGCTTTGAAACTTCGTCTTCAGTCATATCCTTAACTCTCATATCGGGATCTATGCCGGTTGCTGCGATAATGTCGCTTGCAGTTTTACGACCTATACCGTAGATGTAAGTAAGAGCAATTTCAATTCTCTTCTCTCTGGGCAGGTCAACACCTGAAATACGCGCCATTTGTCAGTTGCACCTCCAAATAATTGGTTTGAGCAGGGATTAACCCTGACGCTGCTTGTGCTTGGGATTTTCACAGATTACCATTACTTTTCCCTTGCGCTTAATTACTTTGCATTTTTCGCAAATTTTCTTGACAGAAGGTCTGACTTTCATATTAGAATACCTCCTTGAATTTACTTAGAACGCCATGTTATGCGGCCCTTGGTCAGGTCGTATGGCGACATTTCGACCGTAACTTTATCTCCGGGAAGAATCTTGATGTAATTCATTCTGAGCTTGCCGGAAATGTGAGCCAATATTCTGTGTCCGTTTTCCAATTCAACCTGGAAGGTTGCATTGGGTAAAGACTCTACTACCGTACCTTCAATCTCGATCATGTCCTGCTTAGACATAATAACCTCCTAAGTGTTGCCGTTAATTTCTGCATTTAATCGCCCGAGTGCTTTTTTCAAAGCTCTGTTTGTTGCAAGCTCTGCTTCGCACAGCGAAACTCCGATGCTTTCAACGTGGCGAAAATTCTTGCTTTTGGGTCTATCCGTGGGACGCTCTTTGCCGTCACAGACAAACACACAGCTTTTTTCTGTTTGCATTACTGCAAGCAGGCTGCCTTTATCTCTGCCTGCGAGCGAGCGAACAACCATTCCTCTTTCCAGCATAATTATCACCTTAAATCTGAGTCATAATTACGGGACCGTTTGAAGTTATGGCTATCGTATGCTCAAAGTGAGCAGATAAAGAACCGTCTCTTGTTTTGATAGTCCAGCCGTCAGGCAACTGCCTGATGCCTGCTCCGCCTGCATTTATCATAGGCTCTATTGCGAGCGTCATTCCGGGGAGCAGACGCACACCTCTTCCGGGTGTGCCGAAATTCGGTACGCTGGGGTCTTCATGGAGCTGCTTTCCTACACCGTGACCCGTGAATTCACGAACCACCGAAAAGCCTCGTTCCTCACAATACCTTTGGATTGTTGAGCCGATGTCGCCCAATCTGCCGCCTGCAACCGCTGCCCTGATGCCTTCGTAAAGACTCTCTCGGGTAACGTCGCACAGCCGCTGAGCTTCGGGTGAAATATCACCCGCCGCAAAAGTGGCGGCATTGTCGCCGACATAGCCGTTAAGGGTTGCGCCAACATCAATGCTGACAATATCGCCTGCTCTGATGATACGCTTCTTGTTTGGAATGCCGTGAATGACCTCATCGTTTATGGAAATGCATGCAGCAGCGGGAAATCCGTTATAGCCGAGAAACGAAGGTTTCGCTCCGTGCTTAACTATATAATCGTGGGCAACTTTGTTGATTTCCGCTGTTGAAACGCCGGGCTCAACTGCCGCACCCGCTGCTTTTAATGCTCCTGCAGAAATAACGCACGCCTCTTTCATAAGGCTGAGCTCTCTGGTTGTTTTGAGCACTATCATGCTGATCCTCCATTAGTCAGGGCTTAATCAAGGAAGCCCTTGTAGTGACGCATCATCATCTGGCTTTCGAGCTGCTTAACTGTTTCAAGTGCAACACCTACAAGAATGATGATTGATGTGCCGCCCATTGAGATGTTCATTGATGCGCCTTCCTGCCACATATTGAGGAAGAAGGTTGTTATCTGTGAGAAGATAATCGGGAAGAGAGCAACTACGCTCAGAAGAAGAGCACCGAGAAGGGTGATTCTGTTGATAATCTTGCCGATATATCTTGAGGTGGGTTCGCCGGGACGAATGCCGGGGATTGAACCGCCGTTGTCACGGATATTCTTTGACATTTCGATGGGATTGTACTGAATGCTTGAATAGAAGTATGCAAAAGCAATGATGAATACAAAATAGATTATTGAGTATACCCAGCTTGTTGCTTCGAAGATTCCGAAGAAGCCGTTCCAGAAATCGCTTTTAATTTCACCTATAAACATCTTGATTGTAGGGGGAAGTGAAAGGATTGAGGAAGCGAAGATAACGGGCATAACACCTGACATATTAACCTTAACGGGCATATGTGTGCTCTGACCGCCGTACATCTTACGGCCAACAACTCTCTTTGCATACTGAACGGGAATTCTTCTCTCTGCGTTATCCATCCATACGATGAAAGCAATCATAAGAATAAGAATGATTGTTACAAGGGGAGAAAGTGCATAGTACGGACCGCCCTTGAAGAAGTAACCGTAATCGGGGTGGAAAAGAGTGAAGAAAAGAGTGGGAATTCTTGAAACGATACCGGCGAAAAGGATAATTGAAATACCGTTGCCGATACCTTTTTCGTTAATTCTTTCACCGAGCCACATAATAAGTGCGGTACCTGCGGTGAAGGTAAGAATGATAACGAATGCTGCGAAAACTGCTGCGAAGCCTTTGCCCGAAGCACTTTCAACAAGGTAGCCCTGTGAACGAAGGTAGAAGTAGTAAGCTGTACTCTGGAGAAGACCGAGAGCAATAGTTACGAAACGAGTGATGGAAGCAATCTTCTTGCGGCCTTCCTCGCCTTCCTTCTGGAGTCTTTCAAGGGCAGGAATTGCAACTGCGAGCAGCTGCATAATAATTGAGCTGTTGATGTAGGGGGTGATTGACATTGCAAAAATGGTACCATAGTTGAATGCATCACCTGTCATCATGCTCAGGTAGTTCATAAATGTGCCTGCATTGGGGTCAGCGATGATGCCGGCCTCACCGATGTTTGTGAAGGGAACGGGTATAGCCGAACCAACACGGTAGATAAGAACAATGAGTGCTGTGAAAAGCAGTTTCTTTCTTAAGTCGGCGATTTTCCATGCATTAACGATTGTCTGAAGCACTTTAGATCACCTCTGCCTTTCCTCCGGCAGCTTCGATCTTTGATTTTGCGCTATCTGAAAAAGCATTTGCCTGAACGGTGAGCTTCTTCGAAATTTCGCCATTACCCAAAATCTTAACGCCGTCCAAAGTCTTTTTGATAATGCCTTTCTCAATAAGAGCATCGATTGTAACGGTTGCACCGTCTTCGAAATACTTATCAAGTGCAGCAACATTTGCTATTGCCATCTCTGTTGCAAAGATGTTGTTGAATCCTCTCTTGGGGATTCTTCTCTGAAGGGGCATCTGACCGCCTTCAAAGCCGGCACGCATACCTCTGCCTGCACGTGCCTTCTGACCTTTATGACCCTTACCGGCTGTTTTACCCTGACCTGATGCGGGACCACGGCCGATACGCTTACGCTCTTTAGCTGAGCCTGCTGCGGGTGAGAGATCGTGCAACTTCATTAGTTTGCACCTCCTTGCTCGCTGGTCTCAATAAGGTGAGAAATCTTTCTTACCTTGCCCTGAGTAGCAGCGTTATCCGGCTGAACTGAAACGTCGCCGATTTTATGAAGACCAAGTGCATGGGCGGTTGCAATCTGAGGCTTGGTGCTTCCAATAAGGCTCTTAACGAGCTTTACCTGAATATCTGCCATTTTAATCCGCCCTCCTTAACCTAAAATTTCTTTTGCTGACTTGCCGCGGATAGCAGCAACTTCTTCTACATTGCGAAGCTTTGAAAGTCCGTCAATAGTTGCTCTGACAACGTTGCAGGGATTGTTTGAACGAAGAGCCTTCGTACGAATATCCTTGATACCAACTGTTTCAACAACTGCACGAACGGGACCGCCTGCGATAACGCCGGTACCGGGTGCTGCGGGCTTAAGAAGAACAACGCCTGCACCGAATTTGCCGATAATCTCGTGAGGAATTGTTGTGCCCTTAAGAGCAACCTTCATGAGATTCTTCTTTGCATCTTCGATACCCTTGCGGATGGCGTCGGGAACTTCGCCTGATTTGCCAAGTCCGAAACCGATAATGCCGTTGCCGTCGCCGACTACAACGAGAGCCGCAAACTTAAAGATACGACCGCCCTTTACGGTTTTGGAAACACGGTTTATGGCTACTACGCGCTCTGTGAGCTCATATGCCGATGCATCAATCTTAGCCAAAAGTATTCCTCCCCTTCTTAGAACTTGAGGCCACCCTCACGGGCGCCTTCGGCCAGCTCTTTAACACGGCCGTGATAGATATAGCCGCCACGGTCGAAAACGCAGTTTTCGATGCCTTTTTCAGCGGCACGTTTTGCCAATAATTCGCCCACTTTGTGAGCTGCAGATTTATTTCCGCCGTATTCCTCGAAATCCTTCTCAACAGTTGAAGCGGACACAAGGGTAACACCCTTAACGTCGTCTATTAACTGAGCGTAGATATTCTGGAGGGAGCGGAATACATTAAGGCGAGGACATTCAGCTGTGCCTGAAATCTTGGCACGGACTCTCTTATGGCGAGTCTGTCTTGCCTTATTGCTGTCCGGTCTGTTAACCATGTTTTTTCACTCCTTAATAAGACTTATTTACCGCCCTTACCGGCCTTGCCTTCCTTGCGGCGAATGTGTTCGTCAACATACTTGATACCTTTGCCCTTATAGGGTTCGGGGGGTCTCTTTTCACGAACATTAGCGGCAAACTGTCCGACCATCTGTTTGTCGGGACCTGAAATAATGATCTTATTGGGGTTAGGAACTTCAACTGTGATGCCTTCGGGAGCGGTCATAACAACGTCGTGTGAATAACCGATCTTGAGGGTAAGTACCTGACCCTTTGCTTCGCAGCGGTAACCAACACCGTTAACTTCGAGTTCCTTCTTAAAGGTCTCGTTAGCACCAACAACCATATTGTTGATAAGTGTTCTGGTCAAGCCGTGAAGAGATCTGTTCATCTTATCATCGTTGGGACGGGTAACGTTGATAACGTTGCCGTCTTTTTCAACTGTGATGTTGGGATGTACGTTTCTTGTAAGTGTGCCCTTGGGGCCCTTAACGGTAACAAGTGTGCCTTCAATCTGTACATCAACACCAGCGGGTATTTCGATAGGTTTCTTGCCTATACGTGACATTTACGGCACCTCCTTACCAGATAAATGCAAGAACTTCGCCGCCAACGTTGGCCTTGCGTGCGTCCTTGTCAGTCATAACGCCTTTTGAAGTTGAGAGGATGGCAATGCCGATGCCCTTCATAACCTTGGGCATATCCTCACAATTTGTGTAAATTCTCAGACCGGGCTTTGAAACTCTGCGAAGACCGGTGATAACCTGAGACTTGTTGGGACCGTACTTGAGAGCGATTTCAATCATACCCTGCTTTCCGTCATCCTCAACCTTATATCCTTTGATGTAACCCTCATCAACAAGAATCTGAGCAATCGCCTTCTTCATGTTGGATGCGGGAACTTTCACTGTGTCATGCTTTGCCGCATTCGCATTACGGATACGGGTGAGCATATCAGCGATGGAATCAGTAATTTGCATACTGTTTACCTCCTTTGCAATTGCTCAATTTACCAACTTGCTTTTTTAACGCCGGGAATCTGACCTGCATGTGCCAGCTCTCTGAAGCAGATACGGCAAACGCCGTACTTGCGAAGATAAGCATGGGGTCTTCCGCAGATCTTACATCTGTTGTAGGCTCTGGTTGAATACTTTGCGGGACGAGCCTGCTTAACTTTCATTGATGTTTTTGCCACGGTAATCCCTCCTTACTTTGAGAACGGAGCGCCCATAAGTGTGAGCAGCTCACGTGCTTCTTCGTCTGTGTTTGCTGTTGTAACAAAGCAGATGTCCATACCTCTAACCTTGTCGATCTTATCGTAATCTATTTCAGGGAAAATAAGCTGTTCCTTAATACCCATTGAATAGTTACCTCTGCCGTCGAAGGAATTGGGGTTAATTCCTCTGAAGTCACGAACTCTGGGAAGAGCGAGATTGAAGAGTCTGTCGATGAACTCATACATTCTTTCTCCTCTGAGAGTAACCTTTGCACCGATAACCATGCCTTCACGGAGCTTGAAGTTAGCAACTGACTTCTTAGCCTTGCAGAGAACGGGTGCCTGACCTGTGATCTGCTTAAGGTCTGAAGTGATTGCGTCGAGCATCTTTGAGTTATCTCTTGCTTCGCCGCAGCCAACGTTGATAACAACCTTTTCGAGCTTCGGGATTTGCATAACACTCTTATATTCGAATTTCTTCATAAGAGCAGGTGCAACATCTTTGACATACATTTCTTTTAATCTTGCTGCCATTTGTTATGTCCTCCCTTATTATTCAAACTCTGCAAGGCAGTCGCTCTTCTTGCAAGTGCGAACCTTCTTGCCGTTTGCATTGATTTTGTGACCGGTTCTTGTGGGTCTGCCGCACTTGGGGCAGATGAGCTGAACCTTGTCTGCATAGAGTGCGCTCTCAGCCTTGATAAGGCCGCCGGGCTCACCCATCTTGCGGGGCTTAACGTGCTTGGTTACGATGTTAACGCCTTCAACGATAACCTTACCTTCAGCGGGGCTGACCTGAACAACCTTGCCTCTCTTGCCTCTGTACTTACCGTTGATAACTACTACTTCGTCACCTGTTTTTACATGAACCTTATTCATCTTCGCACCTCCGATTAAAGTACTTCGGGAGCGAGTGAAAGGATCTTTGTGTAATCCTTTTCACGAAGCTCTCTGGCCACAGGCCCAAAGATACGGGTGCCTCTGGGGTTCTTGTCTTCTTTAATGATAACGGCTGCATTTTCGTCGAAACGAATGTATGTGCCGTCTTCGCGGCGAAGTCCGCTTGCAGTACGAACAACTACTGCCTTAACTACGTCGCCCTTTTTAACTACGCCGCCGGGTGTTGCCTTTTTAACAGAAGCAACTACGACATCGCCAATATTGGCATACCTCCTGCCGGAACCACCGAGAACGCGAATGCACATAAGCTCTTTCGCACCGGTGTTATCGGCAACCTTGAGGTAACTCTGCTGCTGTATCACAGTGTTTTCCTCCTTACTTATGGGCTAAATTATTTAGCCTTCTCAATGATTTCAACTACACGCCATCTCTTATCTTTTGAAAGAGGACGGGTTTCCATAACAAGTACCTTATCGCCGTAGCCGCACTCGTTGTTTTCATCGTGTGCCTTAAGCTTATAGGTGTTGTTAACGATCTTCTTATAGAGAGGATGTCTGACCTTGTCCTTAACGGAAACAACTACGGTCTTATCCATCTTATCGCTGGTAACAATACCAACGCGGGTTTTTCTGAGGTTTCTTTCCATTGTATTTTAACCTCCCTTTCCTTACGAGTTAGAACCGTGAAGTTCGATATCTCTCTGAACAGTTTTGATTCGAGCGATATCCTTCTTAACGGCACTGATTCGCATCGGGTTGTCGAGCTGGTTAACAGCTTGCTGGAAGCGCAGTTTGAACAGCTCATCCTTCAGCTCAAGAAGCTTAGCATCCAGCTCACCGGCGGAAAGTTTTCTGATTTCACTGGCTTTCATTATTGCTCACCACCCAATTCTTCTTTAGTAACAAATTTACATTTGATAGGAAGCTTGTTAGCTGCAAGACGCATAGCTTCTGCAGCAAGCTCTCTGTCAACACCGGCGATTTCAAACATTACTCTGCCGGGCTTAACAACTGCAACCCAATATTCGGGAGAACCTTTACCTGAACCCATTCGGGTTTCAGCGGGCTTCTCTGTGATGGGCTTGTCGGGGAAAATCTTGATCCAAACCTGGCCGCCTCTCTTGATGTATCTTGTCATAGCGATACGGGCTGCTTCAATCTGGTTTGAGGTAATCCATGCGGGCTCCATTGCTACGAGACCGAAATCGCCGTATGTTACGGTGTTGCCTCTTGTAGCCTTACCCTTAAGTCTGCCTCTCTGCACTCTGCGGTGCTTAACACGCTTAGGTAAAAGCATTACTGGTTACCTCCTTCTCTGCGTCTTCTGGGGCGATTGTTGTTGTTTCTTCTGCTTTCGTGAAGAACTTCGCCTCTGTAAAGCCATACTTTAACGCCGATACGACCGTAGGTTGTCTTTGCCTCAGCAAAACCGTAGTCGATGTCTGCTCTGATTGTCTGAAGGGGAATTGTTCCCTCGTGGTATGACTCGCTTCTTGCGATTTCAGCACCGCCGATACGGCCTGAAACCTGAGTTTTGATACCTCTTGCACCGAGCTTCATTGCACGGCCGATAGCCTGCTTAAGAGCACGGCGGTAAGAAATTCTTCTTTCAAGCTGAGAAGCGATGCTCTCAGCAACAAGCTGTGCGTTAAGATCGGGCTGCTTGATTTCGATGATGTTCAGCGAAACTTCCTTGCCGCCGAGCTTCTTCTCGCAAATCTTCTTGAGCTTCTCGATTTCTGCACCCTGACGGCCGATAACCATACCGGGCTTTGCACAGTGAATGTTTACATAAACGCGTTTTGCGTCACGCTCGATCTCAACCTTGGGAACGCCTGCGGGAGCAAGCTTCTCAAGAAGGTACTCACGAAGTTCGTAGTCTTCAACGAGAGTATCACCGAACTTGTTGGGAGCTGCATACCAGCGGGATTCCCAGTTCTTAATAACACCGATTCTTAAACCGGTAGGATTGATTTTCTGTCCCATTGTTTAACCTCCTCCTTCGCTTATTCCATTTCCTTGAGCACAAGGGTGATATGAGATGTTTTCTTGTTTATACGGAAAGCTCTGCCCTGAGCTCTGGGTCTGATTCTCTTGAGAGTGGGACCCTGGCTTACGCTGCATTCTGCAACGTAAAGGCGGCTAACGTCCATATTGTTGTTGTTTTCAGCATTTGCGATAGCTGATTTTAAAAGCTTCATCAAGGGTTCACACGCGGCCTTGGGCGTGTACTTGAGAATAGCCATTGCCTTGTCTGCGGGCTGATTGCGGATTAAATCGAGCACAATCTGAACCTTACGAGGCGCAATACGGATATAAGTTGCTTTTGCTGTTGCAACTGCCATATCTGACATTGTTAATACACTCCTTTCGCCGATTATTTACCGTTATTTGATGTTTTTGAACCTGCATGACCTTTGAAGGTTCTTGTAGGTGCAAATTCGCCGAGCTTATGACCAACCATATCCTCTGTTACATATACAGGAACGTGCTTACGTCCGTCGTGAACAGCAAATGTGTGGCCGACAAAGTCGGGGAAGATTGTGGATGAACGGCTCCAGGTCTTAAGAACCTGCTTCTCACCGTTTTCATTCATCTTCTGAACTCTTTCGAGCAGTTTAGGCTGCACAAAGGGTCCTTTTTTAACGCTTCTGCCCATTATTATCTGCTCCTTTCACTTACTTGTCGTTACGACGCTTTATGATAAGCTTGTCGGACTTCTTCTTTGTATTTCTGGTCTTGTAACCAAGAGCAGGCTTGCCCCAAGGTGTAACAGGACCGGGTCTGCCGATGGGTGCTCTGCCTTCACCACCGCCGTGGGGGTGATCGCAGGGGTTCATAACTGAACCGCGAACTGTGGGTCTCCAGCCCATGTGACGCTTACGACCGGCCTTACCGATCTTAACGTTTTCGTGGTCAAGATTACCAACCTGGCCAACGGTTGCCATACAACCAACGGGAACGTTGCGAAGCTCGCCTGAGGGAAGACGGAGAAGTGCATAAGCACCTTCCTTAGCCATGAGCTGAGCTGAGTTACCTGCTGCTCTTGCAAGCTGGCCGCCTCTGCCGGGGTAGAGCTCAACGTTGTGAACAACAGTACCAACAGGGATATTGGTGAGAGGAAGTGCATTACCTGCCTTAATATCGGCATCGGGGCCTGCAACTACCTTATCGCCAACCTTAAGGCCTGCGGGCTGAAGAATATATCTCTTTTCGCCGTCTTCATACTGAAGAAGAGCAATGAATGCTGAACGGTTGGGATCGTATTCTACAGTAGCTACTGTTGCGGGAATATCAAACTTATCTCTCTTGAAGTCGATAACACGATACTTTGTGCGTACGCCGCCGCCTCTGTGGCGAACGGTGATTCTTCCGTAGCTGTTGCGTCCGCTGTTCTTCTTGAGTGAAACAAGAAGGCTTCTTTCGGGTGCAACCTTTGAGAGCTCGGAATAGTCTGTAGTCGACATATTACGTCTTGCGTTTGTTGTCGGCTTATAGAACTTAATAGACATTTTTTACACTCTCCTTATAGCGGCTTTGCGGAGCAATGTCGCTCTCCATACTTTACCGCCGGATTTACATTAGGTTTTTATAAGATTACATCATACCGTCAAAGAACTCGATGGGCTTGGAGTCCTCTGTGATTGTAACGATTGCCTTTTTCTTTGATGCGGTGAGGCCTTCAAATCTGCCGTATCTCTTATTCTTACCGAGAACGTTGATTGTGTTAACCTTGCTTACCTTAACATCAAAAAGCTGCTCAACTGCCTTGGCAATTTCAATTTTGTTTGCATCCTTAGCAACCTCGAAGGTGTACTTGCGGTCTGCAATGCCGTCCATGCTGTTTTCTGTGATAACGGGACGGAGGATAATATCCTGTGCTAACTTGCTCATGCGTAAACCTCCTCGATCTTGTTTACGGCATCCTTGAGAACTACAACTGTGTCGCAGTTGAGAAGGTCGTAAACGTTAAGTGTTGAAGCAAGAGTTGTCTTTACGTTAGCAATGTTGCGAGCTGAACGATAGATAATATCATTCTTCTCGGGAAGAACGAAGAGAACCTTCTTGCCTGTTTCAAGTGCGTTAACAACGTTAACCATTGCCTTTGTCTTAATCTCGTTAAGAGTGAGGCTGTCAAGAACGATAAGCTCGTTATCAGCAACCTTAGCTGAGAGAGCTGACTTGATAGCAAGTCTTCTTACCTTCTTGTTTACGTCTTTGTGATAGTCACGGGGCTTGGGTCCGTGTGAGATACCGCCGTGATACCACTGGGGAGCTCTTGTTGAACCCTGTCTTGCACGGCCTGTGCCCTTCTGTCTCCAGGGCTTCTTGCCGCCGCCGCTAACTTCTGCTCTTGTAAGAGTAGACTGTGTGCCCTGACGCTGATTTGCCAGATAGCTTACTACGCAAAGGTGCATAGCAGGAATGCTGGGCTCGATTCCGAAAATGCTTTCTGCAAGCTCAATATCGGAAAGCTTTTTACCTGTCATGTCGAAAACTGATACTTTAGGCATTCTTTTCTACTCCTTTCTTATGCATTCTTAACTGAATCGCGGATAACAACGATGCCGCCCTTGGGGCCGGGGATGGCGCCCTTGATAGCAAGCAGATTGTTTTCTGCGTCGATCTTAGCAACGCTAAGATTCTGAATAGTTACTCTCTCGCAACCAAGGTGACCTGCGAGCTTCTTACCCTTGAATACTCTTGAGGGGTCGGAGCAAGCACCGAGTGAACCTGCGTGTCTTGCAACAGGACCGGTACCGTGGGATTCCTTAAGTCTTGAGAAGTTCCATCTCTTGATTGAACCGGCAGTACCCTTACCCTTGCTTGTGCCGATAACGTCTACCTTATCGCCAACTGCGAAGATGTCTGCCTTGATTGTGTCGCCCACATTGATGTTTGCCATATCGGCAAGCTTGAACTCTTTAAGAGTCTTTTTGGGAGCAACGTCAGCCTTCTTGAAGTGACCCATCATGGGCTTGTTCACACGCTGAACCTTTACATCGCCGAAGCCGATCTGAACTGCTTCATAACCGTCGTTCTCGATTGTTTTCTTCATAACAACGTTGCAGGGGCCTGCTTCAACTACTGTTACGGGAATTACATTTCCCTTCTCATCGAAAATCTGTGTCATACCGATTTTCTTACCGATGATTGCTTTCTGCATATTATGCTTTCCTCCTTTAGGTTATTGGTTGACTTTCTGCCAACATGACCTGCATTTGTTGAAATTAAAGCTTGATTTCGATTTCAACGCCTGCGGGAAGCTCAAGACCTGTCAGAGCTTCAACTGTTTTTGCTGAAGGTCTGATGATGTCGATAAGCCTTTTGTGTGTTCTCTGCTCAAACTGTTCGCGGCTGTCCTTATACTTGTGAACTGCGCGAAGGATTGTTACAACTTCCTTCTCTGTGGGAAGGGGAACGGGGCCTGATACCTGAGCACCTGTTCTCTTAGCTGTTTCAACAATCTTCTCAGCTGCCTTGTCCACAACGCTGTGGTCGTAGCCCTTAAGTCTGATTCTGATTTTTCCCTTAACTGCCATCTGGAACGCCTCCTTAAAATTTGGCGGGCTGTGAATTGCAAATTCGTGAAAACCGACCCGGGTGTTTCAACCCGTCCGATTTAAAAACCGGAAAAACATATTTCCGGGAAAGCTTTCGCTTATTTGCACATAGGTATCCCTCAGTGAGTCGCCCGGGAATGGCAAACTCCATGAGAGGACACAATTCGCCCGGTTTAAAATCGGACATACTCCGCAGAAATTTCCCGCTTCAGAGAGCGGCCACCTCCTGCATCAACGCATATCTGCCTTGGCTTACGGTTTTGGTTCAGGGCATAATTAGCCCTTAGTCCGCAAGCGTGCTCAATTATAATATCACAGCGGTTTGTCAATGTCAATAGCTTTTTTAAAAAATTTTTTGATTTTTGAAGCCCTGAAACCTAAACGTATCAAGGGTTTTGACGCTTTAACCTGATAAACCGATAACCGCCGCAAAACACCATATATAAAATGTATATATAATATAAATGCCCCACCACAAGATAATGTGGTTGAAATATTTTTTATATCGAATATATAGTCCGTGATTTTTTTATCGCAGAATGCTATTGATTAGAAAAAATTTTTATGCTACAATGAAAAAAACAAAAATTAAAGGAGAAAATTTTTATGATAGGTCTCGGAAATTGGGCTTGCAAGGTTAATTCTATGTTTTTTTCGGGCGAAGTGAAGTTCACAATCAGCGATAATGACGGCGAATACGGCTTTGAAATCAGCATCCCCGGTATCGAACTTCCCGATTTTGCTGTTAAAAGCATTGAGGAAGATGACGATACTCTCACTATAGTTGCCACAACATCAATTCTTCCCGACAAGGAGGCTGAGGCTGTCATTACCTTTGATGAGGATGAATTTGACGGCTTCCTCAAGGTTCCCTTCCTGGGCAAAATAAAGTTCAAGGACGGACACAGAGTTTAAGTAATAAGTAAAAAGTAATAGTGAAGAAGTGAAAAGCACCCTTGCGGGTGCTTTTTGTTTATTATAATTCAGCAATGTTTTTATTGATATTTTCTCTTGAATGTGGTAAGATAATAAGCAAGATAATAAGCAAGAACGGCAGGAGGAATGTTATGTCCGGTTACACACCGCCATATATAATCACCGATAAGATTTTAAGTCTTGTTGCGTCTGTTTCCGAAAAAGTCGGAAGAATTACAGAACGCAGCAATCTGGATTCGAAGCCTCATCTGAGAAGAAACAATAAAATTAAATCTATCTATTCATCGCTTGCCATTGAAGCAAATTCACTTTCTCTTGGTGAAGTTAAGGATGTTATTAACGGCAAAACCGTTATCGGTACTGAAAAAGAAATTCAGGAAGTCAAAAATGCGTATGCAGCTTACGAAGAAATCTCCAAGATAGATGTTTACAGTCTGAAAGAATTGAAACGGTTGCACGGCATTATGACAAAATACATTGTTGATATAAGCGGTGATTTCCGCCTTGGCGAAGAAGGCGTTTTCAACGGTGACAAATGTATTTTTATAGCTCCGCCTGCAAAGCTTGTTCCCGGGCAGATGACAGATTTGTTCAACTGGATGAAACAAAACAAAACAACGGTTCATCCGCTGATATTATCTTCTGTTTTTCACTATGAATTTGTTTTTATTCATCCTTTTACCGATGGCAACGGCAGAATGGCTCGCTTGTGGCACACAGCTATCCTTTCAAAATGGCAACCGATTTTTGAGTTCCTTCCCATTGAAAGCCAGATTGAAAAATTCCAGAACGGTTATTATGAAGCAATCGCAAAATGCCACGCAAACGGCAGCAGTACTGTTTTTATTGAATTTATGCTTAAACAAATTGATGCTGTTCTTGATGAAATATCCGCTTCCGTAACTGCTCCTGCAAATAATATTACCGAATATGTGAGCAGGCTTCTTTCTGTTATGGAATATGATACACCCTACACATCAAGCGAAATTCTTACTCTGCTCGGCTTAAAATCCAAGGAAACATTGAGAAAGAATTATCTTACCCCTGCTATTGAAGGCGGATTGGTTGTTATGACCGAACCTGACAAGCCCAGCAGCAAAAATCAGCGATATATAAAAAAATAATTGTTTTGCAAATTATAAAAAGCACCCTTACGGGTGCTTTTTTAATGCGTAATTCGGAATTCGGAATGCGTAATTATTAATTAAGAAATGAAATATAAATATGAAATGTTGCACATTATGTGTAGGGAACGTCGTCCCCGACGTTCCGTTTTTTATTCCCGGAACGCTGAGGACAGCGTTCCCTACACAGCTTTTGTTATTTTTCAATCGGTAATGCAACGGTTACCTTGAACAAATCGCCGTCAACATAAACATTGAATTTGCCCTTTTGCAGCTCGCAGAGGTTATTTGCTATTGAAAGGCCCAGACCGCTGCCCTCGCCCGTTCTTGAAGCATCGCCTCTGACAAATCTCTGCACAAGCTCATCCGCCTTGACGTCAAGAGGATATTTTGAAATATTCTTGATGACTATTGAGCCGTACTGATTTCCGCCCGAAACCTCAACATAAACTCTCGTGTTTTCCATTGCATATTTGCGGATATTCGAGAAAAGATTTTCGATTATTCTTGATGTTTTCTGTGCATCCGCAGTAACAAACACGGGATTCTGCGTTGAGCGAAGAACAATTTCAATTCCCGCCTTCTGAAGCTCATCGGTATGCTCACCGACTGCCTGAGCCGCAAATTCGCAAAGATTGATTTTTACGGGGTGAAGCTCAATCGCACCCGATGAAGCCTTTGACGCTTCAACCAAATCTTCGATAAGCTTTTTCATTTTTGCCGCTTTCTCATCGAGAACGGAAATATATTTTTGTGCGGTTTCATCCTGAACATCGCACTTTTTGAGCAAATCAACATAGCTTACTATTGAGGTAAGCGGAGTTTTAAGGTCGTGAGAAACATTTGTTATAAGCTCCGCTTTCATTCTCTGGTCCTTGACCGCATTTTCAACCGCCTGCTGCAAGCCATCCTGCATTGAGGCTATATCCTCTGCAAAATTACGCATAAAGCCGGGCATATATTTTGTTTCTATCTTGCTGTCAAGCCTGCCGTTTTTTGTTTGCGAAACCGCATTCATAATTTTATCGAGTGCGGAGATATGAACAACACAATAGAGAACAATGCCCACGCAGACAATGCAAAGGAAAATAAAGAATATTGAACCGGCACCCTCATTGATTGCAAGAATCAGAAATGTTGTGAACATAAATACTGCGGCAACCACACAGACTGCAACTATTGCAAGAGTTTTGAACTTCTTGCCGTCGCCGTTGATATAATCGGCAGCAATCATTTTTTTGAGGCTTGCAAGCTTGATTTTAAGCTTGCCCCAAAGCAGTCTTGCGGGCTTCAGAAGCCAATAAACAAGGGTGTGCTTCCAGAAGGTTTTGTTGCGGATATTTCTTGCAACGCTCATAAGAATAAGCGTGGGTATTGCAAAGAAGAGGGCAAACAAAGCCGCCGTCCAGCCACTTATGGGCTTACCGATAAGGGCAAGCAGGGTCATAGGCATCTGCGGCACATTTGCAGGCTCAACCTCAAAAACAATGCCGAAAAGCACCGCAGCTCCGCAAAGGAACATTACGCCGATACCCAGTGCAAGGTTAATTATAAACGGCACTCTGTCGGCAAAGCAAAGCTCAACGGAGCCATCCTCCTTCTTGCCCGCAATGCAGATAAGATAAATTCCGATTGCACACGCAAGAGCAAAGGTGATAAGGCTGATTGCCGCCATTTTTCCGAGCGAAATATCGGTCAGAGGATTTGAAGCAAAGCGGTTGAACATCTCTTCCCCAACGCCGAAGATGTCCGCCCCCGTGGGGTCATAGGAAGCATACATTTTTGCAATATTTCCATAGCCCGCTTTTTGCTCAATTACGCTTTTATACTGATTTATGGGTATAAATTCATTCTTCACATCGTGAAGTGCACCCTCTGCAACGGTAACTGCCTTGCCTTTTAAGAGCTCATATTTCCCGTTTTCATAGCATTCAACATAATTCCCCCCGATTTTACCGAGAATCTGTTCACGGGTGTCTGCTCTTGTTACATCGCAGTTGGTTATAACGTTGCCGGTTGATGAGAAGAACACGGCATATTTAACGCTGTTGGTGTTGCCCGTAAGAGAGCTGTAATAGCCCCTTGAAGAAAAATAATTATCAAGCTCTCTGTCATACTGCTCATTGACAAGCTCAACGGCACTCACTCTGTCGATTTCGCCGTAGCAGGAATAATCGCTGAGCGAATTGAGATAACCCAGAGCCTCTGATATTCTTGAAAGATAACTGCCGTTTATTGAACCTTCAACAAAGGTTGTTTCGGGCACAACCGAGCCGTCAGCAGCATAAATGCTTGTAACATTCTCATTGTTGTATTCATAACGGTATTCATATGAATTGAAATCGTCGCTGCTTATTCTGCCGCCGTCATATGTGAAATAATATGTGCCCGAATGAAGATTCAGCTTGTATCTGTAGCGGTTGCCCTCGGCAACATAAATCTTTATGCCCGAAGCATCAAGAAGCGTGAAGCTTTCCTCCACTCTTTCAAGGGCATTGTTTCTTCTGAATTCAATATTTTTGCCCGTTTCGGTTTTTCTGAATTCATCAATATTTGTTGCACTTATATCTTCGCCGTTATGGAGAAGCTCTCTCTCGTAATCATTGAGCATCTGCCTGAATACGGGTGTCTGAGTAAAACTATCCGAAGTCTGGCTTGAATAAACAAGCATTTCCCTGATAAAAAGGCTTGCGGAATAACCCGAAACAAAAAATAATGCAACGGCAAGCACAAGGGCAACAATTCTTGTTGTTTTTTTGGAGTTAATACTTTTCAATTTTGTATCCAATTCCCCACACCACCTTTAAATATTTCGGATCCTTAGGATTGATTTCAATTTTTTCACGGATTCGGCGGATATGCACCGTTACGGTTTTATCCGAGATGCAGGCGGGCTCATTCCACACAGCCTCATAAATCTGCTCGGTTGAAAGCACTCTGCCCAGATTTTCCATAAGCACGCTCATTATGCCGTATTCGGTTGCAGTGAGCTTCACAACCTCGCCGTCAAGCGTGAGCTCCTTTGCAAGAGTATCGAGCGAAAGCCCTGCGGTTGTTATAACGCCCTCTTTAAGCTCCATTGAGCCGAGAGTTGTGAAACGCCTTATCTGCGATTTCACTCTTGCCATAAGCTCCAAAGGATTAAACGGCTTTGTAACATAATCATCCGCACCGAAGGAAAGCCCCGTTATCTTATCCGTATCCTCGCTCTTTGCCGAAAGCAGAATAATGGGAATATTATGCTTTTCACGCAGTCTGAGCGTTGCCTGCAAGCCATCCAGACCGGGCATCATAATATCAAGAATAACGCAGTGCACCTCGTTATTCTTAACCTGCTCAATCGCTCCTCTTCCGTTATCCGCACGGAGCACATTATAGCCCTCCAGCTTAAGATAAATTTCGAGCGAATCGAGAATTGCAATGTCGTCATCGCAGACAAGAACAGTATACATAAGCTTTCACCTCATCAATCCCAATGTCCATTATCATTCTAACGGTGTGAAATTACAAATAAATCATTAAAATTATTACAAATTTATTAAACTGCTTTTTTATTTGAATGTCAATATGAAAAAATCTCCCTCATATGTGAGAGAGATTTCAGTTTGTCGAAAAAGTCAATATGAATCTGAAAAGTTGCTCAACAGAATTGCCTCCCCTTCAGGGGAGGTGGATTTTGCGAAGCAAAAGACGGAGGG
>X66_Mouflon__coassemble_5_pt1 | contig 21508 bp, 19 predicted proteins | sample X66_Mouflon__metabat2_high_PE_003 | metagenome-assembled genome bin X66_Mouflon | reverse complement strand
GTTGCATCTTCAAGCTTTTTTCGCAAATCGCAAAGAGGCATAACCGCTTTTTTTCGGAGTGAATTCAGCTTTTCAAGCTCCGAAGCATCCTCTTCCGTCATTTCAACACCGAAGCCTCGGGGATTCTTTTCCCAATCAGAAAGCCATCCGCCGCCGTCTATCTGCCACATATAGCAATAATTCTCAAGCTCGGATATTTCTTCAACCGTCATTCCGGTTAACCCCGTTTTGAGGTATCTCATAAGTGTTTCGGTATCAAATCCGTTTGCCGCAACCTGAACCGCACTGCTCACAAGAGCAACAACGGGCGAAGCGTCAACGGGCTGACGGCTGTCATCAAAAACACTTATTCCGCATTTTTTGAGTGCACTTCTTAACGGTGCCTCATAATCGGCACTGTTTCTTGCAATAACCGCTATGTCACGGCATCTGTAGCCGTTTTCGCGGATAAGCTTTTTTGCAGAGCAGGCAATGAATTCGCATTCGGCATAAATATCTGCCGCCTTACAGAGCGTTATGTTTTCGCATTCCTCCTCATAAACATTGGGCGAGGGTGAAAACAACTCCTGCTCAAGGGCTGCAAGCTCGGGTGAAAAATATCTTGTAAACTGCGGCGGAAAGTTATTGAATTTATTACGCATTGAAAGATACTGCGGCTTTGCAACCGCAACTGAGTTTTTCTTCGCAATTTCAATGAGCCTTTTCGCAGTTCTTTTTGTGTGTGCAAAAAGGTCGGTTTCGTCATCGGAGTTGTTGAGATTATCGGTGCAGAGAGTAACATAAACTGCCGCCGCTTTTGAAAGAATATGCTCAATCACTTTATATTCCTGACCGGTAAAGCCTCTGAAAGAATCTATAAACACAATTCTGCCGTTAAAATAATCGTTTCCGGGCAAAACATCGCAAAGCTCATCAAGCAGATTATCGGGATTAAAATAGCTGCCTTCAATCATTGCATCATATGAATCAAGAACATTCACTATATCGGAAAGCTTCATTTTAAGAAGCCCTTCTTCCATATCTGCTATTGCAAGCCGCACGGCATTGGTTGAAAGGGAATTCTGCCTGAATTCGGTTGAAAGAGCCGTAAATTCCGAAATAACTGAGCGTCTGCCCGTGTGCTTTTTATAAAGCTTCAGTTTATCCTTAACCCCTTCAAGAGCCATCGACATAAGAGCCGCCTTTGCCGCATCGTCAAGCCTTCTGCGTTCGTGAAGTGCAGGCTTGCCCACCAGCTTTTCGCCAAGTGCGGTAAAGCTCAGAACATCAATATCCGCCATAGCTTCTGCTCCCATTCTGCCGAGCATTATTTTTTCGCTCATAAACGAAAACTGCTCCGGCACAATGAGAGTTATTTTTTTATCGGCTTTTGAAAACTCCTGTGCAAGATTCATTATGTGGGTGGTTTTTCCGCCGCCCGTTCTTGATAAAATCAGATAAAGCATATTTAATCTCCGAAAACAAATATTAATTTATTATATCATAAGTTAATATTTTTGTCAGTAATTTTATAATAAAATATGTTCAGATTCCGTTCACTTGACATTACATATATCTTATGGTAAAATACATTTTGAATTTTTATGATTGAAAGGAGCAAATCCATAATGGATGACCCGGGCCCTGCGATTGAAATCGTGTTAAAACTTTTACTTTTATTTGTTCTTATCCTTGTTAATGCATTCTTTGCAATGAGCGAAATGGCAATAGTCTCACTCAACGACACAAAGATGCAGAAGCTTGCCGAAGAGGGCAATAAAAAAGCAAAGCAGATTGTTAAGCTCACAGAGAATTCAAGCAGATTTCTTTCGACAATTCAAATCGGCGTTACTCTTGCAGGCTTCCTCACCTCGGCATCAGCCTCGCAGAACTTTGCCGATATGCTCACCAACGCTTTAAGCAAAACCGCAATAGTTGATTTTATTCCGCTGAGCGTAATCGATGTTGCATCGGTTATTCTCATCACCATCCTTACATCTTATTTCTCACTTGTTCTCGGCGAGCTTGCACCCAAGAGAATTGCGATGCAGATTCCCGAAAAGGTTTCGTTCAAGGTAGTTGGAGCACTTTTATTTATCGCTTCCGTAACCAAACCCTTTGTTAAGTTCCTTGCTCTCTCAACCAATGCTATTGTTCGTCTTTTAGGCTTTGACCCCAATGCCGACGAAGAAAACGTTACCGAAGAAGAAATCAGAATGATGGTTGATGTTGGCGGCGAAAAAGGCGTTATTGAGGATACTCAGAAAGAAATGATAGATAACATCTTTGAGTTCGATGACCTTGACGCAGGCGATATAATGACCCACCGCACGGATATGACGGCAATCGAAGTGAGCCGTTCTCTTGAAGAGGTTGCTGAAATTGCGGTTGAAAACGGTTATTCGAGAATTCCTGTTTATAAAGACGACCCCGACAGCATCGTGGGTGTTCTTTACGCAAAGGATTTGCTTAAATTTGTAGGTCACAACATTCCCACCGACCTCACGATAGAAAAAGTTATGAGAAAGGCTCTTTATGTGCCCGAAACTCAGGCTTGCGGCGACCTTTTCAAGGCGATGAACGAAAGCCGTACCCAGTTTGCGGTTGTTGTTGATGAATACGGCGGCACCGCAGGCATAGTTACTCTTGAAGATGTTCTTGAATCAATCGTCGGTAATATTCAGGATGAATATGATGATGAAGAGGAAGAAATCAAGAAAATTGACGAAACAACCTTCACCGTTGACGGCACAACAGACCTTGACGAGGTTGATGAGCTTGTGGGCGTTGAGTTCCCCGAAGGCGATTATGATACCCTTGGCGGCTTTGTTATAAGCCTTCTCGGTTATCTCCCCTCCGAAAAGCCCGAAGAGCCCGCCGTTGCCGAATATAAAAATCTCCGTTTCACCGTTCTTTCATACGAAGAACGCAGAATTGGCGAAATCAGAGTTGAAATTTTGCCCGTTGAAGAAGAAACAGACGAAGAAGATGAAGATTAATTTAACGGGCTGCAATGGGGCATCATCCACAAGGATGATGCCCCAACTAAGTTTTGCCCTTACGGGCAAGTGAAGTTATCTTTGATAGTGAAGTTGACCTTCGGTCAGTGAAGTTTTGCCTGCGGCAAAGCGGGCAAGCTTAACTTCACTTGGTCTAAAAGGCCAGACTTCACTGCGAATGTAATGAGCAACTTCTCTTTTGCGACAGCAAATTCTTCACACAGCCTTACAAATATACCACTTATTTTAAAGTGAAATCCTATATGCTTTTTTAGAGAGGATTAAAATGAACAGACTTAACATTATTCCGAAGCCCAACAAAATAACATATCTCGGGGGCGAGGTTTCTCTTGAAAGCCTTGAAACAACGGTTCAGCTTTCCGATGCTCTTGAAGAGGAAGAATATATTCTCACCGTTGACAGCGACGGCATAAAGCTGATTGCGGGAAGCGAGAAGGCAGAGTTTTACGGCAAGCAAAGCATTGCACAACTTGGCGAAAGCTGCCCGTGCGTAACCGTTGAAGATAAGCCCGCATATAAATACAGAGGCTTTATGCTTGACACGGTAAGGCATATTGTTTCTCTTGAAGAAACAAAGAAAATGATTGATGCCGCAGCAAGCGTTAAAATGAATGTTATGCATTGGCATTTAACTGATGACCAGGGCTTCCGTATGTTTATTGAAAGCAGACCCGAGGCGGCAGCTCTCGGCTCCGTCAGAGACCATTCGGGCTTCGGCACGCTCAAAGAAAGCGGCGAATATTCAGGTTATTTCACAAAGGATGAGCTGCGTGAAATAGTTGACTACTGTGCAGAAAGATATATAACCGTTATTCCCGAATTCGATATTCCCGGTCACTGCTCAGCACTTCTTCACGCATATCCCGAAATCTCCTGCAAGGGCACTCCCGTTGCGGTAAAGACCCATCAGGGAATTTTTGAGGATATTCTGTGTGCGGGCAAAGAAAAAACCTTTGAAATTGTTTTTGATATTCTTTCGGAAATGCTGGAGATTTTCCCTTCGGAATATATTCACATAGGCGGCGATGAAGCCCCCAAGGCAAGGTGGAAGGAATGCCCCGACTGCCAGAATAAAATCAAAGAGCTCGGTCTTAAAAATGAAGAAGCTCTGCAGGGCTGGTTTACAAACCGTGTTATTGATTTTCTTGAGAAAAAAGGCAGAAAAGCCATTGTGTGGAATGAGAGCCTTAAGGGCGGCAACCTAAAAAAATCCGCCACGGTGCAGAAATGGATGGACAGAAAAAATCTTTCTTCCGATTTTGCCAACATAGGCGGCAAGGTTATTGTTTCGGAATTCTTCCATTATTATTGCGACTACCCCTACGGTATGACCCCGCTTATCAAAACTTATAACTATAATCCCGTTCATAAGGGAGTTAAAAAGCCCGAAAATATTATCGGAGTTGAAGCAACAGTCTGGACAGAATATATCAATAATTTTGACAAGCTTTGCTATATGTGTTTCCCGAGATTTACGGCAGTTGCAGAAACGGGCTGGACTTTGCCCGAAAACAGAAGCCATTCCGATTTTATCCGCCGATTTATGGCATACTCGGAAATTCTCAATAAATTCGGCATAACACCCGCATCACCCGAAGAATGGAATCCGTCATTGCCTGACAGACTCTCAAAATCCCTTTCATTTGCAAACAGCATAAGGCACAGAGCATAAAAATAAGAGGTACGGTGCTCCGTACCTCTTTCTCTTATTTCTTATTAACTCTTCCGATATAGCTGAATGCTTCAAGCACCGCAACAACCGAAACAAATCCGCAGGCTGCGATAAGCGACCATTTGAGGTCAACCTCGCCTTTTTTCCATATATCCCACATAATTTCGGAAGCGATAAGATATATTGCAGCTTCGCCCGAGAGAAGCGAGAAAATATGAAGACCCGTTATTTTTTTGCTTCCTATAAGTGCCGAATCTATGGCGATAAACGCTGCCATAAGAATTGTGAGCGGCAGGAAGAAATTTGAAAGCCAGCCCATATGACCCGATTTATGTGCTATGTAATAAAGATACAAAACAATCGAGCCGAAGCAGATAAGGCTTGTAACAACGGGGGGAGTTATGCGAAGAACGGGAAGAACCGCAACAACCCAGGTTACAAGAAGAGCACCGACAACATAGCCGAACCAATAATCGTAACGGTCAAACGCAACATCTATTGCAATGCATATTGTTGAGGGGAATACAAGCAGGGCGGTAAAAAGAGCCGCATAGCTTTTTGAGCCTTTACCGGGTGTTTTGAACAAAGGCTTTTTATTCTGCGATGCATCAGACTGTGAAACGGGAACCGCCTCAACCTGAGGAGCTTCGGCTGCGGTGCAATCGGGGCAAGCCGTTACGCCGTCGGGAAGCTGCTTTCCGCAATTTTGACAGTACATAGAAATACCTCCTTATTTTTCTAATTTACATTATACATAAATATTTTTAAAAATCAACATATGTTTTATAAATTGACAAACTATTAACAATGGTGTAATATATATTGAATTTAAAATATTATATTTAATTATTTCAGAAAGGCTGTTGATAAATATGGCTGTATTCAGACCGTTCAGAGCAATAAGACCCGTTTCCGAATACGCTTCAAAGGTTGCCGCACTCCCCTATGATGTTATGAACAGTGCAGAGGCGGCAAAAATGGTTGAGGGCAACCCTTATTCTTTTCTTCACGTTGATAAGGCTGAAATTGATTTGCCCGAAGGCACGGATTTATATTCGGAGCAGGTTTATCTTAAAGCAAGAGAAAATCTTGATAAGCTTGTTTCAGACGGCATATGCAAGCAGGATGAAGAACCGAAATTCTATATATACCGCCAGATTATGAACGGCAGAAGCCAGACTGGACTTGTTGGATGCGTTTCGATTGATGATTATATAAACAATATCATCAAAAAGCACGAGCTCACAAGAGCAGATAAGGAAGCCGACAGAATAAATCACGTTGATACTGCGATGCCAACACGGGACCTATCTTTCTCACCTACCGCCCCAACGGCGATATTGCCGCAGTTCTCGCAGACTGGAAAGAAAACCACGCTCCCGTTTATGATTTTGTTACCGATGACGGAATTACAAACACGGTTTGGGTAATTGACTGCCCCGAGCTTATTTCAAAAATTTCACAGCTTTTCGCAAATGTTGATTATCTTTATATTGCTGACGGCCATCATCGTGCGGCATCGGCAGTTAAGGTTGGTCTTAAACGCCGTGAGCAGCTTCCCGATTATAACGGAAACGAAGAATTCAATTATTTTCTTGCCGTGCTTTTTGACTGCGATGAGCTTGAAATAATGGATTATAACCGTGTTATGAAAGACCTTGCAGGCAACACACCTGCTGAATTCATTGAAAAAATAAGCGAAAAATTTGATGTTGAAGAAATCGGCACAGAGGCTTATAAGCCCGAAAAGGCACACACCTTCGGAATGCTGCTTGAGAGCAAATGGTATAAGCTTTCGGCAAAAGAGAACACCTTTGATGCAGCAGACCCCGTTGCTTCTCTTGACGTTTCAATTCTGCAGAACAATCTTATTTCACCCATTCTCGGAATTGATGACCCGAGAACAGATAAAAGGATTGACTTTGTTGGCGGAATAAGAGGTCTGGGAGAGCTTGAACGCAGAGCAAGCGATGATATGTGCCTTGCATTTTCAATGTATCCCACCACGCTTAAAGAGCTTATGGATATTGCCGATGCAGGCAAGCTTATGCCGCCCAAATCAACCTGGTTTGAGCCCAAGCTTTTAAGCGGTCTGTTTATTCACAAATTAAAATAATCCTTTCTTTCGGGGATAAACTATTGCTGAAAGGATGATATATTATGCAGAAGGTAAGTTTTTTTGATACAAAGCCGTATGACAAGATTTATTTCGATATGCTCAAGGATGAATACGGCATTGAAATTGAATATTTTGAATCAAAGCTGAGTGCAAAAACAGCCGTTATGGCAAAGGGCTCAAGAGGCGTTGTTGCTTTTGTTAATGACAGCATTGATGCAAAAACCATTGATGTTCTGAAAGAGAACGGAATTGAAATCATTGCAATGAGATGTGCGGGCTACAACAATGTTGACCTTGCCGCAGCAAGGGATGTTATGCCCGTTGTGAGAGTGCCCGATTATTCACCCTATGCAATAGCCGAGCACACAATCGCTTTGCTTTTAACTCTTGTGAGGAAAACGCACAAGGCGTATATACGCACCCGTGACCATAATTTCAGCCTCAACGGCTTTGTGGGCTTTGACCTCCACGGCAAAACAATGGGTCTTATCGGCACGGGCAAAATCGGACTTGCTCTTGCCGACATATGCCTTGGTATGGGAATGAAGGTTATTGCATATGACCCGAATCCCACAAGCGAAAAAATCGAATATGTTCCGCTTGAGGATTTGTTCAGGCAGTCGGATATAATCTCTCTTCACTGCCCGCTTACAAGCAAAACACGCTACATCATAAACAGAGAATCTCTTTTGCTTATGAAAAAGGGAGTTTATATTTTAAACACCTCAAGAGGTGCGTTGATTGACAGCGAAGCGTTGACAGATGCGATAAAAAGCGGTAAAATCGGCGGAGCAGGTCTTGATGTGTATGAAGAAGAAAGCGAATTCTTTTATGAGGATCTTTCCGAAAGCATTCTTCAGGACGATACTCTTTCAAGGCTTATTATGATGCCGAATGTGCTTGTAACATCGCATCAGGCATTCCTTACCCACGAGGCTCTTCGCAGAATCGCAGAAATAACCCTTCAGAATCTTCAGAGTTATTTCAACGGTGAGGAACTGAAAAACGAAATTGTTTCAAACAAAAAGGTAATATTAAAATAATCAATTCTTGGGGATAGCTTTGCTTTCCCCGTACATATTGCACAAAGGATTTTAAATATAAGGTTTTATTGTATAAAATATGCCAATATTTAAATTATTATTCATTTTTAATTGACTTTATACGGTATTTTATGTATAATTATGCATACATTCTAATCTGAGGTATTATTATATGAACAAGGCAAAAATTTTTATAGACGGTAAAGAAGGCACAACGGGTCTGCGTATTTTTGAAAGACTCCGCGGCAGAGAGGATGTTGAAGTTTTTTCTCTTCCCGATGAGCTGCGAAAAGATACTGCAGCAAGAAGAGAAGCTCTCAATAATTGTGACATTGCTTTTCTCTGCCTTCCCGATGCGGCATCAATCGAGGCTGTTTCTCTTATCGATAACCCCGAAGTTAAGGTTATTGACGCTTCAACAGCACACCGCACTCTGCCCGACTGGGCATACGGCTTCCCCGAGCTTTCGGCACAGCATCTTGAAAAAATAAAGAACTCAAAGCGTGTTGCCGTGCCCGGATGCCACGCAAGCGGATTTGTTGCTCTTGTTTATCCCCTTGTTTCTGCAGGAATTCTTCCCGCAGATGCACTTATAACCTGCCATTCAATAACGGGCTACAGCGGCGGCGGCAAAAAAATGATTGCCGAATATGAAAACGGCTGCAGAACCCCGAATTTCGATTCCCCCCGCCAATATGCATTAACTCAGCAGCATAAGCATCTCAAAGAAATGAAGGCGATTACGGGTCTTGAAAAAGCTCCGGTATTCTGCCCCATCGTTTCAGATTATTACAGCGGTATGGCAGTAACCGTTCCTCTGTTTGCAGAAAACCTTGCAGAGGGCAAAACGGTTAGTGATATAATTGAAGTGTATAAAAATACATATACCACCGATTTTGTAAAGTATACGGAAGATACCGGCAGCGATGCAATGCTCTGTGCAAACGCACTGCGATGCAAGGATAATATGGAAATCTTTGTTCAGGGCAACGAAGAAAGAATTCTGCTTATTGCAAGATTCGATAATCTTGGCAAGGGTGCTTCGGGTGCCGCAGTGGAATGTATGAATATAATGTTAGGTCTTGACCCCAGAACGGGATTAAGTATAGGAGAATAAAAAATGATAAAAGAGATAAGCGGCGGCGTTTGTGCCGCAAAAGGATTTACCGCAAGCGGTGTTCATTGCGGAATAAGAAAAAACAAAACAAAAAAAGACCTCGCTCTTATTTTCAGCGAGAAGAAAGCGGCAGCAGCCTGCGTTTATACGCAGAATCTTGTTAAGGGTGCTCCGCTTACCGTTACAAAAAACAACATTGCAAACGGTTATGCTCAGGCAGTTATCTGCAACAGCGGCAACGCAAACACCTGCAATGCAAACGGCATTGAAATTGCCGAGCAGATGTGCTCGCTTCTTTCGGCAGAGCTCAACATAGATGCAACTGATGTTATCGTTGCGTCAACGGGTGTTATCGGTCAGCCTCTTGACATTACTCCCATTGCAGAGGGAATCCCCTCTCTTGTTAAGGAGCTCAAGGCAGACGGTGCCGATGCCGCAACCGCTATTATGACAACCGATACCAAAGAAAAATGCGTTTCATATTCATTTGAGGCAGGCGGTAAAGAATGCCGTATAGGCGGTATTGCCAAGGGTTCGGGTATGATTCATCCCAATATGGCAACAATGCTTGTTTTCGTTACCACCGATGCCGCAATATCACCTGAAATGCTTCAGAAGGCTCTGAGCAACGATGTTAAGAGCTCATTCAATATGGTAAGCGTTGACGGCGACACTTCAACAAATGATATGGTTTCCGTTATGGCAAACGGTATGGCAGAAAACGCTGAAATCGTTGCAGAGGGTGCGGATTTTGATGAATTCTGCAAAGCCCTCAATGCAGTAACAACAACACTTTGCAGAATGATTGCAGGCGACGGCGAAGGTGCAACAAAGCTTCTCGAATGCATTGTTTCGGGTGCAGACAGCAAGGAAACAGCAGTTACCGTTTCAAAATCGGTTATCTGCTCCTCTCTCTTCAAGGCTGCTATGTTCGGTGCCGATGCAAACTGGGGCAGAGTTCTTTGTGCAATAGGCTACAGCGGAGCAGATGTTGACGTTACAAAAATTGATGTTTCCTTTAAATCATCAGCAGGCTGCATTGATGTTTGCAAAAACGGTGCAGGCATTGAATTTTCAGAGAAAATTGCAAAAGAAATCCTTATTCAGGATGAAATTCAGGTGCTCATCAATCTCAACAGCGGCGATTCTTCGGCAACCGCCTGGGGCTGCGACCTGACATACGATTATGTTAAAATCAACGGAGATTACAGAACTTAAGGTGAATTAAAATGGAACTTTCAAACGCAAAAAGAGGCCAGGTGCTTGTTGAAGCCCTGCCCTATATTCAGAAATATACAAATAAAATTGTTGTTATCAAATACGGCGGAAACGCTATGATAAACGAAGAACTCAAAAATGCCGTTATGGGCGATATTGCCCTGCTTGCACAAATCGGAGTAAAGGTTGTGCTTGTTCACGGCGGCGGCCCCGAAATCAATGATATGCTCAAAAAGATTAACAAAAAGAGCGAGTTTGTTGACGGTCTTCGTGTAACAGATAAAGAAACAGCCGATATTGTTCAGATGGTGCTTGCGGGCAAGGTTAACAAGGGCCTTGTTAACAAGCTTGAAAGCCTTGGCGGCAAGGCAATCGGTCTTTGCGGTGCAGACGGCAATCTTATCACCGCAAAGGTAAAGGACGAGCGTCTTGGATTTGTTGGTGAAATAACCAACATCAATCCCCAGCCTATTCTTGACCTGCTCGAAAGCGGATACATTCCCGTTATTTCAACAACGGGCTTTGACAGCGAGGGCAATATTTATAACATAAATGCAGACACCGCCGCCGCAGGCATTGCCGGCATTCTGAAGGCTGAAAGCTTTATTTCAATGACCGATATTGCGGGCATTCTGCGTGATAAGGATGACCCTTCAACTCTTATTCCCAAGATTTATGTGAGCGATATTCCCGAGCTTGTTATGACGGCATTATTTCGGGCGGTATGATTCCGAAAATCGACTGCTGCCGCGAAGCTATCCGCAGAGGCGTTAACAAGGTGTTTATTATCGACGGCAGAGAGCCTCACTCCCTGCTTATTGAAATTCTTACTGATGAAGGTCTCGGCACAATGTTTGTGCAGGGTTAAGGTAATTTGAAATGAGCATTTTTAATACTGATAAAGAATATGTTGCAGGCACTTATGCACGCTTTCCCCTTGCTCTCACAGAGGGCTGCGGTGCTCTGCTTTATGATGAAGAAGAAAAAGAATATATAGACCTCGGCAGCGGAATTGCGGTTAACACCTTCGGCGTTGCCGATGATGAATGGCTTCAGGCAATAACCGAGCAGGCTGCTATTCTGGGTCACACATCAAACCTTTATTACACAAAGCCTTGTGTAGACCTTGCAGAGCTTCTTTGCAAGAGAACGGGAATGAAGAAGGTTTTCTTCTCAAACTCGGGTGCCGAAGCAAACGAATGTGCCATTAAAACCGCACGCCGCTGGGCTTTGCAGAACAAGGGCGAGGGCAACCACACAATTATAACTCTCAAAAACAGCTTCCACGGCAGAACAATAACAACTCTTGCCGCAACGGGTCAGGATTCGTTCCACACCGAGTTCGGTCCTTTTACAGAAGGATTTGTTTATGCCGAGGCAAACAATCTTGAAAGCGTTAAGTCACTCGCCGATGAATATAACTGTGCCGCAATTATGATGGAGGCAATTCAGGGCGAAGGCGGAATCTATGTTCTTGAAGAGGATTTCGTAAAAGGCGTTTTTGAGATTGCAAAAGAAAAGAATATGCTTGTTATCTTTGACGAGGTTCAGACGGGTAACGGCAGAACGGGCAAGCTTTATGCTTATATGCACTACGGCGTAACTCCCGATATAGTTTCAACAGCAAAGGGGCTTGCGGGCGGTCTGCCTCTGGGCTGCACAATGCTCGGCGAAAAGGTTAAGGATACTCTCACTCCCGGTTCTCACGGCTCAACCTTTGGCGGCAACCCCATCTGCTGTGCGGGTGCTTTAAGCATTCTTTCAAGAATAGACGATAATCTTCTTAAGGATGTCACCGCAAAGAGCGAATATATTCTTTCACGCCTGAACGGTGCAAAGGGAGTTAAAAGTGTTTCGGGCAAGGGCTTTATGCTCGGAATTGAAACCGAAAAGCCCGCAAAAGAGGTTATCGCCTCCGCAATGGAAAAAGGTGTTCTTGTTTTGAGTGCAAAAACAAAGGTGCGTCTGCTTCCTCCCCTCAACATCACCTTTGATTCGCTTGAAATTGCAATGGATAAGCTTCTTGAAGCAATAGCTGAATAAAGATTAACCGTCGGTGAAATCACCGACGGTTTTTTGTTTTATGTATTCTTTTCTTTCAACAGCTTTTTATCAAAATAACCCATAAGCCATATTGCGGCAATAACGTCAACCGCTACTTCAAGAACCGAAATGATAATCGCAACCGTGCTGTGCACCGCATCACCGACCTCAGCGGTCAGGAAGGATGCCGCAACAGCCATAAGATAATGAACTATGCTTGCAGCTTTCGATGCAACATAAACAATTCCCAGAAACATCAGCCTGCTTTTAAGCTCTTTATATGCCCTGTGTGCAAAGCAGTCGTATATAACAAATGAAATAATAACCGAAATAATGGAAACAATATCACCCCATACGGTAAGATGGGCATAATCTGCATAAAAGAATCTGACGGAATGATGGAACAGCAGCGAAAAAAGTGCATTAACCGTTGTTTCCATAAAAACCGCAACAGCTATGTAATACTTAACTGAACGCTTCTTCTTATTTGTTTGCATCTTATCCTCCCCCTCCGTATTTTAATTATATAAATATACCAACAGCTTGTCAATAAAAAAGCACATACCGTTTTGCGGTATGTGCTTCAAAAATATTAAAGTGCTTTTTTGATTTCGGAAATAATTGTCCAGATCTTTGTTCCTTTGAAGAAAATACGAAGTCTTTCGATAAAGCTCATTTCTTCCTCTTCAAATTCAAGAGGCTCGCTGCCGTCATCAATAACAAGTGCCTGGCTGAGGCAAAGACCGCCTTCGCCATAGATTTCAGCTCTTACATACTGATAATCTTCTGCACCGTCGATTTTGTCGAGGTCAAGAGTAACTGCACCGTTGATTGCTGATTTTGAAATAACGTTACCGTTTGCAATCCATCTGATTTCGGTTGCATCCTTTGCGGTTGCCGTAATCTTATGTCCGTCAACGGTAAGGCTTGTGAACATAGGATAGGGAAGACCCTGGTTCATAACATCAATTTCTGCTTCGGGGCCTATTTTTTCATTAGCCCTGATCTTTCTTGTTATCATAAAGAATGCACCGCTCTGCATTGTTTCCTTGATGTGGTCAACATCATTTTCTTCCATCATAAATACGCTGAAAGATGAGTCAACTGTGCCTGTGTGGTGAGCATCGGTGTTGCTGTAGCCGATGATGTTCTTACCGTAGGGAAGGCAATACATAAGAAGGTTATCCCAAAGAATTCTGTCGTAGCCTGTTGTGCCGTTTCTTTCATTGAAAACTTCCATACCGAGGCAGCTGTCATATTTAAGCATCAAATCGCCGAAGAACTTGATGTTTTCGGGATCGTTTACTGCATCGTGATTATCGTTTGTTGCAAGCCAGTCACCGGGGTGATTGATATGTGAAAGACCGCCGTTTTCATCAATATACTTAACAGCCTGCTCATAACCGATTTCATTTTCCATTCCGGGGAAGCCGTTGCCCTTATCTGCGGGAAGGAAGAAACCGTTAACGTGGTTCTTTGTAAGAGAAAGGTTGTTGAATTCGTTTGCACCGAGAACAGGAACAATCTTCTTGTTTCTGATTGTGCCGTCATAGAGAGGATATGTGCCGTTCTTAAACTGCTCATATTCTTCTGTTGTGAGGTGCTCATAGGGATTATCGATAATAAGCTGGTATGTATAAAGAATCTGAGTATCAGGCTCCTCATCCCAATCAACGCCTGTTATGCCGTGGTCTGAAATTGCAAGGAAATCATAATCCTGATTATAATATTCCTTAACCATAACGGGAAGAGTGTCATCAGCATCGCTGTAGGTTGTGTGTGAATGGATTGTGCCCTTATATGCACCCCATGCACCGTCACCTTCCCAGATAACATCTTCATAAGGTGAAACGATTGTGTAGTCGGCATCAGCAGCGAAGCCGATTACTGCAAACTGCATCAGCATAATTGCCGAAAGCAGAATGCTCAGAACTTTTTTTGCATTCTTCATAACAACATCTCCTGATTAAGATTATAGATATATTAAACCAAATTTTTCACTAAAAGTCAATTATAAATTATCAGAGGAAAGCCTGATGCAGGTTACGGAATATGCGGGAACGGTGTAGTTGAACTTATCTGAGAAGCCGTCAAGCGTGAATTCTTCCATAATGCAATCCTCTTTTTCTCCGAGAATATTATCATCGGCAAGGCTCTTGCCTGCAACCTGGCTGATTCTTGCACTTTTTGCAATATTTTTGCCCTCAACATCAACCGCAACAACCCTGCTTGAAGATGTTACATTAACTATTTTAACAATAACATCGCCCGTTTCATCGGTGCTTACAACGTGATAAGCCTCTGCTTCGGCACCCGTGGCAAAATCCCAGTCAACATAGAGCTCGCCGTCTATATAGCATTTTACCTTTGTGCCCGAAACAACAACCTTAAGCTCATAGGTTTTTCCCGTTTCGGCGGTAAAGGGCTTATCCGTGCCGATAATCTTGCCCGTTTTTATTCCGTTTTCAATCTTCTGCAATGCCGAAACCGTGTTGCCCCAGCCTCCGATATTCCAGAAATAATTATTATCAATATCCTTTACCGCAAAAGGAATAAGGAAGCCTTCTCCGCCGTCAAGCTTTGTTGCTTCAAGGGTGTATGTATAATTTGTCCAGTCCTCATCGCCGAAATATGCAACCGAGCCCGTGTTACTGTATTGCATCCAGGTTGAGCTCTGAACAAGCTTTCCGTTTTTGATTGAAAAATCGCCGTCACTTGCCTTTTCCCAATTCCACCAGAGAGGCACGGCTGTGCATGAATCCGATGCAATTTTTTTGCCCGTATCATTATCAACAAGCTTTATGTTATCAAATTCAGCCGCCGTATACCAGGTGCCCACGCCAACTCTGCCCGTCAGCGGTGCTCTTTCAATCTTTGCTCCTTCAAGAGTTGATTTGAGAAGAGTTAAGCCTGCGTTGGTTGAGAAAATTTTCTGCATATAGTAGCTGATTGAGCCCGTGCTCTGATGATTATTGAACCAAATCAGATCGGGAGCCCAATGCCTTGCGGTGAGGTTACCGAAAAGCGGAGCATATGCCGCCATTTTAACTATATCGCCGTTTCTTTCAAGGCCCGTCATATATGCCGCCTCGGCAAGTGCTGCCTTAAGAGTGTTTGATTTTGCGGCATATTCGCCCAGAAAAACATTTATTCCGCCGCCATAGAGGGTATCGGTCATTTCGGAAGCGTTTCTTCTGTAATTCTTTTCATCATAATAATCGGTGTTTTCCAAAAACCACTCGGGCTCATTATAATAATGCTGGTCGGTTGCACCCGCAAACGAAAGAACATCTCCGCCATAGTTATTCATTATTTCTTCTTTTGCATATTCATAGGATTTGATATAGTTATCACCGTGAGTTCCGTCGAATGCACCCGAAGAATAAATCAGCTCAAGCCCCTCATAAAGCACGGGATTTGCCGATTTTGCTTCGTTGAAGGAATCAAGAAAGGCTTTATATCTTTCAAAATAAACTTCGTTTTCATTCTCGTTGCCGATGCAGATATATTTAAGCTCAAAAGGCTCTTCGTGACCGAGCGAAGCTCTCACCTTGCCCCATTTGCTGCTTGCATCGCCTCTGCAGAATTCAACTAAATCGTGCATATCCTGAATATACTGTGCAAACTCCTCGCTCTCCATATCAACGGGGCCTCTGCCTCTCATCTGGCAATAAAGTCCGCAGTTAAGAACGGGCACACCAACAGCACCTATATCCTCTGCAAGCTGAAAATATTCAAAAAAGCCGAGTCCGTAAGACATAAATGAGGGATACGGGTCATCGGTTGCAGCAATGTCTGTCCAGAGATTTGTTCCCTGCTTTCTTGCGGCAACATCACCGTAAACGCCGTTGAATTCAAGCGGCTCGCCGTTTCTGCCAACGCCTATTGAATCCTTCCAGTTATACGCGGTATCATAATCATAGCCTTCAGTTATGCATCCGCCGGGGAAACGAAGAAACTTTGGTTCAAGCTCTTCAAGCAGAACTCCCAAATCTTTCCTCATTCCGTTTTCTCTTCCCTTGAAGGTATCTTCGGGGAAAAGGGATACCATATCAACCGCAACACTTCCGTTATCAATAAGCACACGAAGAGTAACTTCCGATGAAGCCGTTACACCTGAGGTTATTGAAAGCGAATATTTCTGCCATTCATCGGTTATTGACTCAATTTTTGCTTCGCCAACAATGTTTTCGTCAGCCGCAAGCTGAACATAAATTGCTCCGTTATAACCGTTGAGCGACTTTGCATAAACGCTGAAATTATAGCGTGCATCTTTTTCAACAGCCATTCCGTCAAGGAAGCCTTTGTTGGCAAAGCCTGCTTTTTCAGCAGTTGTATTGGTTAAAACCGCATAGTTTGTGTTGTTTTCATTCAACGCATTTTCCGCATCGTTAACCTTAACCTCTGAGGCTGCACCTCCAACGGTCTGCCAGCCGTAAAGCTGGTCGCCCGCCGCAATTTCGGTAAACTCAAATGAACGGTTAACAACCATCTCGGCGTAAAGTCCGCCGTCTGCGGCAAAATTTATATCTTCAAAGAAAACACCAAAAAGCAATTCGCTTATATCGTGTATTTCCTCTCCCGCATCTATTGAAAGCTGATAATCCGATGACGCCGTATCATATGCCGTTACCGTATTTTCTTTCGGTCTGTTAATTTCAACCGGCTCCTCTCCACCAAAAATTCCGCCCGTGAGTGTCATTATTAAAGATAAAAATGCTGAAAACGCTTTTTTCAGGCTTTTTATAATAATGTATTTCATTTTAAAACCTCTCCTTCTTTAAAATAATATATCATTTAATAATTTTCGTCAATAATTTTATTCTGTTCGCCACAACCTATGTGCTGTGTCACAATATTTTACCATTGACTTTGTGCTGTGTCACCACTATAATTCAAAGGACAATTATAAGAATGGTGGATACAAATTTGAAAAATAAAAGAAGTTTTAAATTCGGAGATTACAGATATTTGTCTGTTCTGACAATTCTGGTTATTTTTGCACTCTGGCAAATTGTTTCGGGCGGCGGCTCGGTAAGCGAAGTATTTGTTCCCAAACCCTCAAATGTATGGAACGCTTTTGTTACCGCCTTAACTGACGGCTACAAGAATTACACGCTTCTTGAGCATCTCGGAGCAAGCTTTCAGAGGCTTGGAATTGCATTCGGTCTTGCAGTTATAACAGCAATTCCTCTCGGTCTGTTAAGCGGCACAAGCAGAGCTTTCCGTGCAATCGTTGAGCCCCTTATTGAATTCTACCGCCCCCTTCCCCCTTTGGCTTACTACACTCTTCTGGTTTTATGGATAGGAATTGGCGATGAATCAAAAATAGCCCTGCTTTTTCTTGCTTGCTTTGCCCCCATTTATATATCCTGCGTTTCAGCGGTTATTTCGGTGCCCGTTGACTATATAAACGGAGCAAGATCTCTTGGTGCAAATAAGCTTCAGCTTTTCACCCATGTTGTTCTTCCCGCCTGCCTGCCCTCGATTTTTGTTGGCGGAAGAACTGCTTTTGGCGTAGGCTTCAGCACTCTTGTTGCATCTGAAATGGTTGCCGCCCGCTCAGGCATCGGCTGGATGGTGCTTGACGCAAGCAACTACTTAAGAAGCGATGTTGTTTTTATGGGTGTTATAATTATGGGTCTGACGGGAATTGCAGTTGATATTCTCTTCCGTTTTCTTGAAAAGAAGCTTATCCCCTGGAAAGGCAAATCATAAAATAATTAAAAGGATGTTTTTGTTATGAAAAAGATATTGGCAATTATCACGGCATGCTTTGTTATGCTTTCAGCATTTTCCTCATGCGCATCAAAAGAAGAAGAAAAGCTTGTTACGGTTGGTGTTCAGGAAATCCCCTCTGCCGACTACCTTGCAAGAGCCGCAGGCTATGTTGAAGAAGCTTTTTCAGCTCTCGGCTACAAGGTTGAGTTTCTCACCTTCAGTTCAGGCGCAAAAATAAATGCCGCTCTCGCCGCAGGCGAAATCGATTTCGGTTATATCGGCTCTTGTCCCGTTGCCAACGCAATCTCTTCGGGAATAGGTATTCAGGCTATTTATATTCACGGTATCGTTGGTGCAGGCGAAGCACTTGCTGTTACTTCCGCATCGGGAATTAATACCGTTGCCGACCTTAAAGGAAAAATCATCGCAACTCCCTTTGCTTCAACAGCACACTACAGCCTTCTTAAGGCCTTGGAAACAAACGGCATTGCCGAAACAGAGATTGAGCTTCTTGATATGCAGCCGGCAGACATTTTTGCCGCATGGCAGAGAGGCGATATAGACGCTGCATATATCTGGGAGCCCACACTTTCACAGCTCTCACAGAATAACGGCAAAATAATTCTTGACAGCGCCGATGTGGCGGAAGCAGGCTATATGACATGCGAAATAGAGGTTGTGCGTGAAGCGTTTGCAAAAGAAAATCCCGAACTTGTAAAGGCTTATGTTTCCGCTCTTGAAAAAGCAACACAGCTTTATCTTTCAAACCCCTCTCAGGCCGCAGAAACCGTTGCAGCATCCCTTGAAGTTACCGCAGAAGATGCCGCCCGTCAGATGGCCGGCTATGTTTGGGAAACAAGTGCTGAACAAAACGAAAAATATTTTGCAAACGGAAATCTCGCAAACACACTGTATGACACTGCAAGCTTCCTTCTTGAGCAGGGAAGCATAGCAAAATTACCCGAAAAGAATGTTTTTGAAGCTGCTTGCAACAGCAGCGGCGTTGCAGCATAAACGGAGAATATTATGGATAATTCAAAACGCAAAACGGTTATATCTCTTAAGGATATAGTTCTCACTTACTCGGCAAACAAAAAATCAAAGTTTGATGCTTTAACCGATATAAATCTTGATATTTATGAGAATGATTTTGTTTGTGTTCTCGGTAAATCGGGATGTGGAAAAAGCACCTTGCTGAATATAATTGCAGGCTTTCTGATGCCCACGCAGGGAAGTGCAACAATCCTCGGAAAACCGATAACGGGTCCCGATAAAAACCGCGCCGTTGTTTTTCAGAATGCAACTCTTTATCCCTGGCTTTCAACTTATGATAATATCGCTTTCGGCTTGAAAATGAGAAGACTGCCTTCGGAACAAATCAAAAAAACAGTTGATAAATATACAAAAAGCGTTGGTCTTTCAGCTTTTGCCGAAAATATGCCGTATGAGCTTTCAGGCGGAATGAAGCAAAGAGCCTCACTCGCCCGTGCCCTTTCAAACGAACCCGAAATCATTCTTATGGATGAACCCTTTGGCGCTCTTGACGCTCTTACAAGGGTAAAAATGCAGGATCTTGTCCGTAACATCCGCAAGGAACACGGAAGCACAATGTTTATGATTACCCACGATGTTGATGAGGCAATGGTTCTCGCCAACCGCATTATTATTCTTTCCGAACGCCCAGGAACAATCGTAAAAACAATCGATCTGGATTTTTGCGACAGAATAAAAAGCGCTTGCGATGATGATATAAAATATTCGGAAGAATACCGCAAAATCCGCAATGAAATTCTTGAAATTATAAACGAAGAATAACAGTTTAAAAGGAAATAATTTATGTCAATAAGCATTAATGAAATATATAACAGAATCCGTTTATTTGATGTAAAGCTTCTCGCAGGTCAAAACGGTATGAACCGAAGTGCACGCTGGTATCATATGGTTGAATCTCTTGAGATTTCAACCTTTCTGACGGGAAATGAAATCGTTTTTATAACAGGCGTTGCCATAAAAAATGCAAAAGAGCTTTTTGAAATTATTCAGTCAGCCCACAGCAGACACGCCTGCGCTCTTGTTATAAACCTCGGACCTTATATTGAATCCATTTCTAATTCAATAATAGATTTTTGCAACGAAAACGATTTTCCGCTTTTTGTTGTTCCCTGGCACATACATATGCCTGAAATAATGCTTTCAATAAGCACTATGCTTTCTGAAAGCGAAAAGGAAACCGATTCTTCGGAGCTTTCAGAGGCTTTAACCCAGGCAGTTTTTTATCCCGCAAAAGAAAAAGACTACCGCCTCGTGCTCAATAACCTCGGATTCGGAATGAACAACATTCTTCAGATTGCATTTACAGAGCCGAATTCAGCGGAGCTTCCTCCGATTCCTCACGGTTGCAGTGCTGTCAGACTTAACATAAAAGGCAAAAAAATCTTTGCCTTGTGCGGTTTTTCGAAAACTGAGCTCAAAAAATTTTTAAATCTCTGCGCACAGAATTCTATTCCGATGTATATCGGAATCAGCGTCAGCAATGTTTCGCTGTTGCACAAAAGCTATTCAAGTGCACTTGCTCTTTTTGAGCACAGAAGCGCTTTGGCGAATTATAAAAACGGTATTATCTTTGAGGATACAGGCATTTTCGGTTTAATTATGTCCGTTAACGACCCAACCATAACCGAAAGATTTTACGAAGAATCGCTTGGCATATTAAGAAAATACGATAAAGATTATAAGAGCAGCTGTTGCGAATCGCTTAAGGCATATCTTATGCATAATTCAAGCATAAAAGATGCCTCCGAAGAGCTTGGCGTTCATAAAAACACCTTGCTTAACCGACTCCACAAGGTTGAAGAGCTGCTTGACGGAGACTTAAGCGACCTTATGTTCAAATGCAGACTTGTAACTGCTTTTATTATTGAAAGAATTCAGAAAAACTGAAAATGTTTAAACGGCCTGCATATGCAAGCCGTTTTTTATTTGAAAATTATATTCATAATAAGTAAGCTTATCACTCCGGGTAAACCGAGAACAGCGGATACACCTGCCGTCCAATAATTAAGGGCAACGGTAACTCCCGTTACCATTCCCGAAAGGTTAACCGCAAAAAGAGCCGCCAGACCCTGAAGTGCAGAAATCAAAAAGCTTCTTCCGCCTTTGGGCGATTTGAAAATCCATAAAAGAACACAAATTCCGCTGACAACCGCCGCCGCAATAAAAAATGCGTTCATCTATCCGACCTCCCGCCCGAAAACCGAAATCTCACCGCATTCTATGCCCGACTCTCTTGCTCTTTTAAGCAGATAGCGGTAAAGAGCTTTGAGCGACTGAATTTCAAATATAACCGATTCCAGCAAATCTTCATTGTTTTCATATTCAAATCTGCTGTATGCATTGTTGAGCTTTTCGGAAGTTTCCCTGATTTGCCTCACAATTTCATTGCTTTCACTCTTTAAAACGGGCTTTCTTATCTTCTGATAATAAAAAATCTTAGCTGAATTCAAATATTTTTCCATATTTTTTATCCTCCCGTAAATATTCTATAGAAATTATTGGACAAATATGATAGAATAATAC
>X66_Mouflon__coassemble_1_pt1 | contig 28371 bp, 20 predicted proteins | sample X66_Mouflon__metabat2_high_PE_003 | metagenome-assembled genome bin X66_Mouflon | reverse complement strand
GATAGCTGTAATGGAAAAGCTCTGCGTTGTTGACAAAGCAAACGAATGTTGGCGGTCTTGTCGAAGCCTGAGTCATATAATAAATCTTAAGACGCTTGCCCTTATCCGAAGGCGGCTGAACTCTTGCCGTTGCATTTGCAAGCACATCGTTGAGCTTGCCCGTTGAAATACGCATTGCATTCTGTGTGTCAACAAACTTGATAAGCTCAAACAAACGGTCAAGCCTGATTTTTTCTTTTGCCGAGATAAAGATGATGGGTGCATATGACATAAACGAAAAATCATCCATCAGCTTTTTGCGGAAGCCGTCCATTGTTTTGCCGTCTTTTTCAACGGCATCCCATTTATTAACAGCAATAATGCAGCCCTTGCCCAAATCGTGGGCAATACCCGCAACCTTTGAATCCTGCTCGGTAAAGCCTTCTGTTGCATCAATCATAATAACGCAGACCTGAGCTCTTTCAACAGCCATTCTTGCTCTGATAACCGAATATTTTTCAATCTGGTCATAGACCTTGCTTTTTCTGCGAAGACCCGCAGTATCAATAAAAACAAATTTGCCGTGTTTGTTTTCAACTATTGAATCCGTTGCATCTCTGGTTGTGCCCGCAATGTTTGAAACAATCATTCTGTCTTCGCCGAGAACGGCATTTACGAGCGACGATTTGCCAACATTTGGCTTGCCGATAACAGCAACCTTTATTGCATCGTCTTCATCCTCATCCTTTTCTTCACCGGGAAGATATTTGAGAATTTCATCGAGCAAATCGCCCGTTCCGTGACCGTGCACGGAAGAAACCGCAATCGGGTCACCCAGACCGAGATTATAGAATTCATAGAAATCCATAGGAAGATTACCTATGTTATCGCACTTGTTAACGCAAAGAATAACGGGCTTGCCGCTTTTCTGGAGCATTGCCGCAACCTCGGCATCGGATGCCACAACACCCGAGCGAATATCGGTTACAAGAACGATAACATCCGCACTGTCAATCGCAAGCTGAGCCTGCCTTCTCATCTGCTTTAAAATAATATCATCCGAATAGGGTTCAATACCGCCCGTATCTATAAGCATAAAGTGTCTGCCGAGCCATTCGCAGTCGCCGTAAATACGGTCTCTTGTAACGCCCGGAGTGTCATCAACTATTGAAAGCCTTGCACCCACAAGCTTATTGAAAAGCGTGGATTTGCCCACATTGGGTCTTCCGACTATAGCAACAACATTTCCTGCCATTTTATCTACCTCCCGTCATTGCATCAAGCAGCTCATAACCGCTGCTGCCGTTTTGTTTAACTTCAACCCCCAGCTTTCCGGAAAGCTGAGCAACCGTCATATCATCAAGGAACATATCGCCCTCGCTGCGAAGGCAGTTGGGCGGAATGATAAGCTCTTCACCCAAATCCATACCTTCAACCGCATCGGCAATATCCCTGCCGCAAAGCAGACCCGAAACCGTTATCATTTTGCCGAAAAGCTTGTTTTCGGCGGCAACAACATTTATTTCAAGCCCGTTTATTTTTTTCATTGCTTTATCCGCAAGCGATTTTATCAGCGGATAAGCCGCCTTGCCCGTAACGATTGTTGCCTTTCTCTCAAGGCTTTCAATCTCGCACTCCGCAAGAGCCTCTTCAAACTCGGATATAAGCAAAGCCCACATTCCGACTCCGTTTTCAAGCTGCGGGAAGCCGTTATAATAATCCGCATCGGGCATTTCTCTGCCTGCCTTGATATAAAATTCATCCGCCGCAGAGGCTATTATTTCGCCGTGTTCCTTTTCAAACTCCGCATTGCATCGGTCAATCATATCAATAACCTCTGCCGCAGTTTTTTCATTATACGGTTCAAGCGGATAAAGACCTTCTCTGTGGTCGGTCAGACCTACGGGCACCGCCGCAATACTCTGAACCGCAGGATAAAGCTTAAACAGCTCTTTGATGCTGTGTTCAAGCTCCTTGCCGTCGTTTATTCCCGGGCAAAGCACAAGCTGGGTATTTATCGCTATTCCCGCCTCGGCAAATCTATAAAGATATTTCAAAGATTCGCCTGCGTGGGGATTGAGCATCATTTTAATCCTGAGTTCGGGATTCATCGTTTGCACAGAAACATTAACGGGGCTGATGTGCATCTGGATTATTCTTTCCGCTTCTTCATCGGTAAGATTTGTGAGCGTTATATAGTTACCGAAAAGGAACGAAAGCCTTGAATCGTCATCCTTGAAATAAAGGCTTTCTCTCAGGCCTTCGGGAAGCTGGTCGATGAAACAGAATATGCATTTGTTTTTGCAGTGACGCTGTTTATCCATAAGATAGGTTTCAAACTCGAGCCCTATATCCTCATATTCCTCTTTACGGATAACGATAATCTTTGATTTTCCGCTTTCTTCTTCAAGCACAAGCACAAGCCTTGTATCCTTGATATAAAACTGATAATCGAGCACATCACGGATTTCGTTACCGTTGATTTTTAAAAGCGTATCGCCCGCATAAATTCTTTTTGAAGAAGCAAGGCTTCCCTTTTCAATTCCCGTTATTTTTACTGCCACAATCTCACCTGCCGATACTATCCGATTTTAATTCATTGTACAGTATAGCACAAGTTATATATAAATAACAATAAATTATTTGTAAATATTTTAAATATTTTTTATTTAATATATTTGCTATTGTAAAACGGAATTTTTTGGGGTATAATCTATCATGAATAATTATGCGTAAAGGTCAGGAAAATAATATGTTTGTTGATATTGCGAAAATAAAAATAAAAGCGGGCAACGGCGGCAACGGAGCTGTAAGCTTCCACAGAGAAAAATATGTTGCGGCAGGCGGACCCGACGGCGGCGACGGCGGCAGAGGCGGCAACATTGTTTTTCAGGTTGACGATAATCTCTCAACCCTTGCCGATTTCCGTTATAAAAGAAAATACACCGCACCAAACGGCGGCAACGGTTCAAGCGGCAGAAAAAGCGGCAAGCGAGGCGAGGACCTTGTTATCAAGGTGCCCCGAGGCACAATAATCCGTGAGCTTGAAAGCGGTGCCGTTATGGCGGATATGTCGGGCAGCGAGCCCTTTATTGCCGCAAAGGGCGGCAGAGGCGGCTGGGGCAATCCCCATTTTGCAACCCCCACAAGGCAGGTGCCCCGTTTTGCAAAGAACGGCACTCCGGGCGAAGAATGGGAGGTAAGCCTTGAGCTCAAGCTTCTTGCGGATGTTGGTCTTTTAGGCTTCCCGAATGTTGGCAAATCAACCCTTGTTTCAGTTGTCAGCCAGGCAAAGCCCGTTATTGCCAATTACCATTTCACAACCTTAACCCCCGTTCTCGGCGTTGTTTCTCTGGGCGAGGGCAGCTCGTTTGTTATGGCAGATATTCCCGGACTTATCGAAGGTGCGGGTGACGGAGTGGGACTCGGTCACGAGTTTCTCCGCCACGTTGACCGCTGCCGTTTGCTTGTTCATATTGTTGACGCCGCAGGCAGCGAGGGCAGAGACCCGATTGAAGATTTTGAAATAATCAATAAAGAGCTTGAAAAATTCGACCCCGAGCTTGCAAAAAGGCCGCAGATTGTTGTTGCAAACAAAATCGACCTTTGTGAAGACGGTCAGCTTGAAAAGCTTGAAAAATATTTCACCGAAAAGGGTTATGAATTCCACACAATGTGTGCCCCCATTGCCGAGGGCACGGATGAAATCGTTGGTGCAATATGGAATAAGCTCCAGACCTTGCCCCCCATCAGGCAGTATGAGGCGGAAAGCATTCCCCTTGAAATGTTTGAAAAGCAGAATGATAAAGGCTTCACCATCAGAGTTGAGGATGATGTTTATTTTGTTGAAGCTCCCTGGCTTCTCAAAATTCTTAATCAGACTGACCTTGATGACTATGAATCTCTTCAGTATTTCCAGAGAATACTTATATCAAGCGGCATTATTGATGCTCTTCACGAGAGAGGCATCAACGAAGGCGATACCGTTTCGATTTATGACCTTGAATTTGATTTTGTGAACTGATTGCGAGGAATATTCTTTGAATTTATTAATCGATAAATCTGTAAAAACCTCTTCATTAAGCCCTCTCACCCTTGCATTCATCGGCGACACGGTTTTTGATTTGCTTGTGAGAAGTGAGCTTGTTTGCGAGGCTAACCGCCCCGTTAACGCTCTTCATAAATCGGCAAGCAAAAAGGTTTGTGCCGCCGCACAGGCAGAGGGAATCAAAAAAATTCTTCCCCTGCTTACGGAGGAAGAAGAGGCTGTTTTCAAGAGAGGAAGAAATTCACACACGGGCGGCATTCCTAAAAATGCTTCAAGTGCGGATTATCACTATGCAACGGGGCTTGAGAGCCTTTTCGGCTGGTTATATCTCAACGGGCAGAGCGAACGCATAATGGAATTATACCGTGAAATACGCACATCCGACGGAGGCGATGAAGAATGAAGTTAACCAAAGAATCCGTTTTTGATATACTTAAAAACAATCTTATGTGGATTATCGGATGCTCGCTTTATGCAATAGGTGTCAATTCCTTTTCACTTCCGAATTCCATAGCACAAAGCGGAGTAACGGGTCTTGCAATTATTTTCAACCACCTTTTTGATGTGCCCGTGGGCACCATAAACTTTGTTCTCAATGTTCCCCTGCTTATTCTTATGTGGATTTTTCTGGGCAAAAAGCTTGTTGCAAGAACGCTGTGGGTTACCGTTCTTCTTTCAACCGCACTCGATGTTTTTGCTCTGTTTATGCCCGCATACACGGGCGATAAAATTCTCGCATCGCTTTTCTGCGGATTGCTTCAGGGTGCAGGCCTCGGACTAATAATGATAACCGGTGCAACCAGCGGCGGCACGGATATTGTTGCAAGGCTCATTCATAAAAGATGGCCTCACATAACGGTTGGCAGTATGGTGCTTCTTTCGGATGCAATCGTTGTTGGTGCGGGAATGTTTGTTTTCGGCAGCATTGAAAGCGGTCTTTATGCAATCATTCTTATTTTCGTAAGTTCAAAGGTTATTGACACAATGATTTACGGCACGGGCAACGGCAAAATGCTTATGGTTGTTACGCAGAAGGCAGAAGAGGTTTCAAAGGCTATTGTAACCTCAACGCCGAGAGGCGTTTCAATTCTTCCCGCAACGGGTGCTTACACGGGAGAAAGCAAGAATATTCTTCTCTGCGTTGCGAGAAAATCGGAAATCGCAAATATTATCAGAATCATAAAATCAGTTGACGATAAAACATTCATTATCGTGAACGAAGCAAATGAAATACTCGGCGAAGGATTCAAGCAAACTATTTAATTACTCCGTCGGGTGATACATAGAACTTGACAATATAAATCCGATATTATATAATATCAAGGTTAAAAAAGCAAAAAAGTGAGGTTTTTTAAATGTCAGGCCATTCAAAATGGAGCACAATCAAACGTAAAAAAGAAAAAACCGATAACCAGCGTGCCAAGATTTTCACCAAAATCGGCAGAGAAATCGCTGTTGTTGTTCGTGAAGGCGGTCCCGACCCCGCTTCAAACTCAAAGCTTAAGGATGTTATTGCAAAAGCAAAGGCAAACAACGTTCCCAACGACAACATAGAAAGAATTATCAAAAAGGCTGCAGGCGAAACAGGCGGTGCTGATTACGAAGAAATCGTATATGAGGGCTACGGTCCTTCAGGCATTGCAGTTATCGTTGAAACTCTCACCGATAACCGCAACAGAACAGCAGGCGATGTTCGTCACTATTTTGATAAATACGGCGGAAATATGGGCCAGAGCGGCTGCGTTTCGTTTATGTTCTCAAAGCAGGGCGTTATTGTTATTGAGCAGGAAGGCGTTGACGAAGAGAAGCTGATGGAGGATGCTCTTGAAGCAGGTGCAACCGATTTCCTTACCGAAGACGGAGTTTTTGAAATCAGAACGGAACCCAACGATTGCGGTGCAATCCGTGACGACCTTGAAGCAAAGGGCTACACCTTTGTTTCCGCAGAGGTTGAATATGTGCCCTCAACATACACTGCACTCACCAACCCCGACGACATCAAGAATATGGCAAAAATGCTTGAGATGTTTGAGGATAACGATGATGTTCAGGCTGTATGGCACAACTGGGAAAACGCTGACGACGCTGAATAATTGAATAATATGCTGCAAGCCCTCGGCTGATGCCGAGGGCTTGTTTTTCTGTAACGCAATTAAACTGCCCGAAGAACAATATAACTATGCGTAGCATAATATAACTGCGAAGCAATAAAACTCGCCGTCTGGCGAATATAACTGAGGCACACTTCCTTACGGAGTGTGCCTCAATTCCTGCCGTTTTTTATCTGCTGTTTGCGTTTTCAACCATTCCGAAATAGAAATCCTCGAAGCTTACGGGGTAATCCTTTGTGCCGCAGAAATCAAAATGGTCTGTTCCCACCATAGGATTGAAATAATACCATCTGCCCGTTTCAATTTTTTTGCCGTTTTCAACTTCAGTTTCAAAATTCAGAGCAGTTTTTTCATCAACATCGGGATAAAGTGCGGAAGCAAGCGGCACAATGCCGTCATTAACCACCCAATCACCCTCCATTTTTATGCCGTCAACGTTGAATCCCTTTGTTGCGGAAATCATTATTGAAGAGATATAGAAAATCGGATTAAGCCCCTTCTGCGGAAGCTGATAGCCGAGAAGCTTGCCTTCTGTTGAATTAACGGTTGTGTATGAATAATAATATGTGTTTTCGGCAAGCTTGATTTTTTCGTTAAGCTGTGAAGCACCTCTTAAGGTCATATCATAACCGCAGTTATCGTCTGCTTTATAGAAATCCCAGATTTTTTTCAGGTTGAGCGAGGCTCTTGCCTTATCCTGAGTGGGTGTTATGCCGAAATGACCGAGCTGAAGCGAGAAAACAAGGAATTCATTGCCGAAGGTTGAACCGATAATATTGAGAACTGACGAAATTGCAACCATTGTTATTTTGGGGTCAAAGAGCATATTTGCAACCTGCGAGCCGTTATGCGGTGCGGAAAGAGTTATGCAGGAGTGCACGCAATCGTGACCGCCTTTGAAAAGCTCACTTGTTTCATCGCCCGTTGCGGCAAGCTCATCCTTATCACCATATGCAAGAAGTGACACAAGCAGCCTTACCGTTGCACCGCCGAAGGAATGACCTACAAGGTTTATTTTTTCTTTCAGGTCCCAGGGCTCACCCATAGTTGCCCTGCCCTCATAGCTGAAGCCATAACGCTCGTGATTATGTGCTTTGGAATGTGCCTCACCGTAGTCAACAACGATGCCTGTAAGCTGTGCATAAAGCTCGCACGCTCTGTCCCACGCACTGCTCAAGGGTCCCACCGAAGGAGCATAGGCTTCAACGCCCTGCTCGTTGAGTATTTTTATTAAATCCGTTTCGGCATTGGGCATAAGTCCTCCGCCCCAATAAGGCGAAATCTTATAAAAGCGGTTATCAGGTCCCCAGCCGCCCATTCCGTGAACGAAAATATAGGGATAATCTGTTTTAAAAGCTTCTTTATTGATATTTCTTTCACTTTCCGCTGCGGATGCGGGAAGCACCGCAAAAGAAAAAACTATTGCAACTGAAAGCAAAACAGCAATTATCTTTTTCATCAAATCAGCTCCGTTCTGAAGATTTATATATATTATACATTATTTTTGTTCGGATTTCAACAGACAATCCATATGGCAATGTATTATAAAAATATTTATAATTATTTAATTATAGGTATTGAATTATCGCAAAAAAATGATAGAATTATAATGAAATAATTTGTAAATACGGAGGCATAAAAATGGCAAGATTTCTTTTTTCTACTTTTGCAGATGAAGCTTCACCCCTGATTTCCGAGCAGATTGAAGCCTGCAAAGCAAACGGAATTGACTACATTGAGCTTCGCAATGTTGACGGCAAAAACATCTCAAATTTCACCGTTGAGGAAGCAAAAGAGCTCAAAAAGACCCTTGACGCAAGCGGCATCAAGGTTTCATCAATCGGCTCACACTACGGCAAGATTGAGATTACGGATGATTTTGCTCCCCACTTTGAGGCATTCAAAACAACCGTTGAGGTTGCAAAGGTGCTTGAAGCAAAATATATAAGAATGTTCAGCTTCTTCTTCACAAAGGGGCAGGACCGTGACGAATATAAAGAAGAGGTTTATGCAAGACTCACCGCTATGGTTGACTATGCAAACGAGCACGGTGTTCTTTGCTGCCACGAAAACGAAAAGGGCATTTACGGCGATATTTATGAAAGATGCCTTGAAATTGCAGAGCATTTCGGCGACAGACTCGGCTGCATTTTTGACCCTTCAAACTATATCCAGTGCGGCTCCGATACTCTTGAAGGCTTTAAGGTGCTGAAGGATTATGTTACATATATGCACATTAAAGACTGCATTGCCGAAATTGATACCGTTGTGCCCGCAGGCGAGGGTGACGGACATCTTGAAGAAATTCTTAAAGCACTTGATAAGGAAGAAAAGGTTTATTTCCTTTCTGTTGAGCCCCATTTAAGAGTTTTTGAAGGTCTTGATAACCTTGAGCCCGATGATGCAACAGCATCAAAGATGAACACAAAATATGTTTATCCCGATAACAAAACTTCATTTGCCGCAGCCTGCTCGGCAATTCACAACATTATTGAAACCAAGGTTCAGCCCGTAAGACTCGGCATTATCGGTGTTGGCAATATGGGCAATTCACACTTGAAAATGCACCTTAACGGCGAGCATTCAGAGCTTCGCATAACAGCTTGTGCAGATATTGTTCCAGAAAGAGTTGCGGCAGCAGAAGAAAAAATGCCCGGCATAAAGACCTTTGACTCCGCAGAAGCTCTCATTGACAGCGGCGAGGTTGACGCTGTTATTATTGCAACTCCTCACTATGACCACTCCCCCATCGCAGAATACGCATTTTCAAAAGGTATTCACGTTCTCACCGAAAAGCCCGCAGGCGTTTATACAAAGCAGGTAAGAAAAATGAATGAGGCTGCCGCAAAAACAGACCTTGTTTTCGGCATTATGTATAACCAGAGAACAAACTGCGTTTACAGAAAAATGAAGGAGCTTGTTGAAAGCGGTGAGCTCGGTGAAATCAGAAGAGTAAGCTGGATTATCACCGATTGGTACCGCACTCAGGCATATTATAACTCAGGCGGATGGAGAGCAACCTGGGGCGGCGAAGGCGGCGGCGTGCTTCTTAATCAGTGCCCCCACAATCTTGACCTCTGGCAGTGGATTTGCGGTCTTCCCGTTAAGGTAAGAGCTTTCTGCCACGAGGGCAAATGGCACGATATTGAAGTTGAAGACGATGTTACAATCTATGTTGAATATGCAAACGGTGCAACCGGCACATTCATAACAACAACCGGCGACTGCCCCGGCACAAACCGTTTTGAAATCACACTTGACGGCGGTAAGCTTGTTTGCGAAAACAATAAGCTTATGCTTTATAAGCTCAAAGATACCGTTTCAAACCATTGTGCAAACGCAACAGAGGGCTTTGGAAGCATCGAAGGCGAATGGATTGAAGTTGAAACAGACGGCAGAAACAAGCAGCATTCAGAGGTTACAAATAAGTTTGCAGCAGCAATTCTTCGCGGCGAGCCCCTTGTTGCAAGAGGCGAAGAGGGCATAAGAGGTCTTTCAATTTCAAATGCTGCCCACCTTTCATCGTGGCTCGGCAAAGAAATTGAGCTGCCCGTTGATGAAGATGTTTACTATGCGGAGCTTCAGAAAAAAATTGCAGCAGGCAACGCAAACAAGGAAAATGTTGTTGAGAATATCCAGAGCGATATGAGCAATACCTTCTGATTGAAAGGAACTTTTTATGAAAGTTGCGGTTATCGGATGCGGAAGCGTATCCGGAATGCATTTTATGGCGTTAAGCAAGAATCCCGATACCGAGATTGTTGCCGTTGCCGATATAAAGCCCGAAAGAGCAGATAAGACTGCGGCTGAATTCGGCGGAAAAGCCTATTATGATTTTGATGAGCTTATTGCAAGTGAAGAGCTTGACTGCATTCACATATGCACCCCTCATTATCTTCACACCCCGATGGCAATAAAAGCTCTTGACAATGGGATAAATGTTCTCACCGAAAAGCCCTGCTCTGTTTCGGCCGCCGAGGCTGATGCTTTATTTGAAGCACAAAAAAGAAGCGGAAAGCAGGTTGGTGTTTGCTTTCAGAACAGATATAATGACTGCGTTCAGTATGTAAAGGAAATAATCGAAAACGGCTCTATGGGTAAGGTTAAATCGGTAAGAGCTTTTGTTACCTGGAGCAGAGGCGAGGATTATTATTCCGATGATTGGCATGGCACGCTCGATAAAGAGTGCGGCGGAGTGCTCATTAATCAGTCAATTCACACGGTTGACCTTGTGCATTATTTCGGCGGCAAATGTGAAAGCCTTATTGCTCACACATCGAACGACCATCTGCAGGGCATTATTGAGGTTGAGGATACCGCAAGCATTCTGATGAAGCTTGAAAACGGAGTTAACGCTGTTTTCTATGCAACGCTTGCTTACGCAGAAAACTCTGATGTTATTATTGAGGTTGTTTTTGAAAAAGGCAGGCTTCGCACAGAGGGTGAAAAGCTTTATTGCTTTGACGAAAACAATTCTCTTAAAGAAATCGAGCTCAATTCCGATAAGGTTTTTCACGGCAAGCATTATTGGGGCAGCGGGCATACGGCATTGATTAATGATTTTTATGATTGCCTTAAATCGGGCAAGCCCTTTGAAATTGACGCATCCGAGGGCGGTCACGCCGCAAAAATCGTTAGTGCCTGCTATGAATCGGCAAAGCAAAACAAAACTGTTGAAATAAGATAAAAAGTTAAGGTCAGTTTCCTTTGAATGGAAACTGACCTTATTTTTATCCTTGCTTATCCTGATTTGATATAAACACATCAGCAACCTCGCTGATGGTTATGAATGCCGCAGGGTCAATAGCGTGAACAATATCCCGCATTTTGGCAACCTGAAAACGGTTAACAACAAAATACACTACCGTCATTTCCGCATCAGAATAGCCGCCCCTTGCTCCGATTTTTGTCATTCCGCTTTCAAATTCCGCCGTCAGCACCTCACAGATTTCATCAGGCTTTTTGGTAACTATCATTGCACCCTTTGCACGGTCAAAGCCTTCAACAACAAAGTCAACGGTTTTGAGTGCACCCGCATAAGTTACTATTGAATAAAGCGGCAAAATCCAGCTTTCAATAACGATGCCGCAGATTATATATAAAATAACATTATAAATCATAACGAAAGTACCAACGGTTATGCCGAGCCTTTTTGAAAAAATAACCGCCATAACCTCTATGCCGTCCATTGCCCCGCCATACCGTATTGCAAGACCGCTTCCGAGACCCGAAATAATTCCGCCAAACAGTGCACACAAAAGCAAATCCGTTCCTGCAAGCGGAGATGCGACGCTGACATCAACGGGCAGAATATCTGTTATAAGCCACGCAGATACCGAATAAATTGCAACGGTATAAACCGCATAAAGAGTAAACAGCCAGCCTTGCTTTTTGAGGCCGAACAAAAACAACGGAATATTCAGCAAAACAAGAAATAATGAAAGAGTGAATCTTTCGGGCGTTATCTGTGCCAGAAGCATTGAAGTGCCCGAAATTCCGCTGTCGTACAAATTAACGGGATAAAGAAAAATTGTTATTCCTATTGCATTGATTATGCCTGCAAGAGTAAGCATAAACATATTTTTAAACTTAATTCTTTTCAGTCGTTTTAATCTTTCCATTAAAGACCTGCCTTTCGTAAATATAAAAATAAAAGGCAGGGGCTTCAAGCCTCTGCCGCTTTATTTTGACTTATGCTTCTTCCTTAACTACTACCTGCTTGCCGTTGTAGTAACCGCATTCAGGGCAAAGTCTGTGAGTTCTCTTGAGTTCACCGCAGTTTGAGCACTTTTCGAGCTGGGGAGCGGACATCTTCCACACGTTTGAACGTCTCTTGTCTCTTCTTGCCTTTGAAACTCTTCTCTTGGGTACTGCCATTCCTAAGCACCTCCTTAATTTTGTGCTTTATTAAACCCTGGGGTTTTTTTATTTTTTAATTATCCAAAAGCTGCGTAAGTGCCGCCAATCTGGGGTCAATCTCTTTTTCGCAGCTGCATGAACCTGTGTTAAGGTCTTTGCCGCATTTCGGGCAAATCCCCTTGCAATCTTCGCTGCAAAGGAACTTTGCCGGAAGATCAAGGAAAATATCCTCTGTGACGAGCTCATCCAAATCAAAGCGAAGCTCATTTATAAGCAGCAGCTCATCATTGCTCTCATCGTTAAGGTGGGTAACAAGGGTATGAAAAATCTTGATCTGAAGCGGAACATTTATGGGTTTCGCACAACGGTCGCAATCAAGCTCAAGTGCAAAATCCGCACTTGCGTTGATTTCAACAATGCCCGTGTAGTTGCCTACACTGCCGCTGACCTTAACCGGAGATGTGAACGGCATAAAACCGCTTAGTTCATATGCGGAAAGGTCGAGCTCATAATCGAACTCCTTAACCATTCCCTCATTATTAAAAATCGGTTCTAAATCTAAAATCATAAAAATTTAACCTTAAGTCACCTTAAAATCACGCACATAATATTATATATAGGTATTCGTGATTTGTCAACTAAATTTTTAATTTAAATCAGATTTTTTCGCAAAATGTGAAGATTTTTTCGGGGAGCTCTTCAGCATCGGCTGAAACTGTGAAAGTGAAGTTCTTCTCGGAAATCTTGCTGAGGTTAGCAACCTTCTCAAGGAAATCTGCAAGGTCATTATAATCTCTGCCGCCGATTCTGAGAGTTGCATCAACAAGAATATCAGTTATATCGTGGTCACCTGCAACAATACCGCAGAGGAAGCCGTAGAAAGCATCATAGCCCGAAACGCCGTAGTGGTCTGTTTCAACAAGTCTTGCACGGTAGTTTACATCATAAGTAAGAAGTCTTTCTTTCTCAACGCAAACAACATTACCGTTTGACTTTTCAACTGCACCGTTTACAAGCTCGATGAGTTTCTTTGTTTTGCCGGAGCCTTTGTGACCGAGAATAAGATTAATCATTTTAAATTCCTCCAATTTTATGTAAATTTGGTTAGAAGTTTATAATAAATCAGCGGCGGCAAAAGCCGGCACGGTTAATGCCGCCAATGATTTTTATCAGTTGTTGATTCTTGCTTCAAGAGAAGCCTTTTCGGATTCATAGCCGGGTTTGCCGAGAAGTGCAAACATATTCTTTTTGTAGCTTTCAACACCGGGCTGGTCGAAGGGATTAACGCCGAGAATGTAGCCCGAAATGCCGCAAGCCTTTTCAAAGAAATAAATCATTGCACCAAGGTTATATTCATCCTGCTTATCAATTTCAAGCACGATGTTGGGAACATCACCGTCGGTATGTGCAAGCACGGTGCCCTCAAATGCTTTTCTGTTAACATAATGAAGGGTTGTGCCTGCAACAAAATTGAGTCCGTCGCCGTTGACATCGTCAAATTCAATTTCAACATCCGTTTTAGGCTCATTCACCCACATAACGGTTTCAAACAGATGACGCTCACCCTGCTGAATATACTGACCGAGCGAGTGAAGGTCGGTTGAGAAAATCGCGGAAGCAGGGAAAATACCTTTATTCTCTTTGCCTTCGCTTTCGCCGAAGAGCTGCTTGAACCATTCTGCCCACATTGTCATTGAAGGCTCATAGGCCGCAAGCATTTCAACCTTTTTGCCGCTTCTGTAAAGAAGATTTCTGATTGCGGCATATTTATAGCAATCATTTTCTTCAATGCTTTCGCAGGAATATTTTTCTCTTGCATCTGCAGCACCCTGCATAAGAGCATCAATATCAATTCCCGCTACGGCGATGGGAAGAAGACCTACCGCTGTGAGAACCGAATATCTGCCGCCTACATCATCGGGAACAACAAATGTTTTGTAGCCCTCCGCATCGGCGAGAGCCTTAAGAGCACCTCTTGCCTTATCGGTTGTTACATAAATTCTTTTTGCAGCTTCTTCTTTGCCGTATTTCTCTTCAATAAGCTTTTTGAAAACACGGAAAGCAACTGCTGTTTCGGTTGTTGTGCCTGATTTTGAGATAACGTTTATTGAAAAATCCTTGCCTTCAACAAGCTTTATAAGCTCGGCAACCGAAGCTGAGCTTATGGTGTTGCCGCCGAAATATATATCGGGCGTATCCTTCTTGACAAGGTTGTAATTGTTTGACTTAACAAATTCGATTGCGGCTCTTGCACCGAGATACGAACCGCCGATACCGAGAACAACAAGCACCTCGGAATCTTTTTTTATCTGCTCGGCACTCTTCTTGATTTCTTCAAATTCTGCCTTATCGTAATTAACGGGCAAATCTATCCAACCAAGAAAATCATTTCCGAGACCTGTGCCTTCGTGAAGCATTCTGTGTGCCGCCGAGATTTCGCTCTGCATTGAAGCAAGCTTTTCGCTTGCGGCAAATTCGCCGGCATACTTCAGATTAAGTTTAATTGACATATTTTCTTTTGCACCCCACTGTAATTGCTGAGTATTTAATATATTTTACCCTATAAATGCTCTCATTGCAACATATATACAGAAAAAATATTTGAATTTTTTTATTTTTTCTGCACTTGGGTGCTGAAATATAAATAAACTCCGCCAATTTTATGTTATTTTTATTTTATCATAAAAATTATAAAAAAGCAAATAAATATTTTATTTTATAATCGCCTCAATTATTCTTTCAAAAACAATTCTGAAGGTCAGCTTTCCTATATGCGAGGGTGCCGTTAAATTATAGCTCCCCACCTCTTCATCGCCGATTTTAAACTTTACCGTGCCCAATATCTGCCCCTCTTCAACAGGTGCCTGCACATCAAGTGCAAGGTCAATATTCTGTGTCATTTCCTTATCTCTGCCTTTTTCGATAAGCAGAGGCTCCGTTTTTGGAATAACGGGCTGAATGCTTTTTTCTACTCCGCCGATAACACCAACCGCAGGAATCAGGCTCTCATCAATCCGGGGCGTAAATGTTTCGTAGTTTGCAAAGCCCCAGTTGAGCATTGCCTTTGCGGTTTCAAAACGGTCTGCACTGTTACCGCTTCCCATTACAACGGCAATAAGATGCGTTTCTCCCCTCTTTGCACTTGCGGAAACGCAGCAGCCAGCCTTTGAGGTTGTGCCCGTTTTAAGACCCGTTGTGCCCTCATAAAAACGAACAAGCTTATTCGTATTCACAAGCTCCGTTTCGCCGTTTCTCAGCGAATCCATCCATATTGTTGTGTAGTCGGTTATCTTTTCGTGCTTAAGCAATTCCCTTGACATTATTGCAACATCAAGGGCGGTTGTCAGATGATTTTCGGTTGTATCATCAAGACCCGTGCAGTTTTCAAAGTGGGTATTCTTCATTCCGAGCTGCCCTGCTCTTTCATTCATCATATCAACAAAAGCTTCATTACTGCCCGCAATATGGTCACCCAGAGCCGTGCAGGCATCGTTTGCACTGTAAACCGCCGTTGCCTTCAGCAAATCATCAACAGTCATCTGCTCGCCCTCTTTGAGCCATATCTGTGAGCCGCCCTTTGAAGCCGCCTGAGCACTTACGGTCACGGTATCCGTAAGCAGCATTTTGCCCTCATCTATTGCCTCCATAAATAAAAGAAGCGGCATAATTTTAGTGACGGAAGCGGGATAAAGACGCTCGTTTTCGTTATATTTCATAAGCACCTTACCCGAGCCCGCATCCATAAGCACCGCCGCTTTTGCCTTGATTTCAACGGGAAGCTTTGCTTCCTCGGCACAGACAGAAAGCATCGGCAAAAAGATAAGCGAAGCGGCAATCAGCACCGCCAAAAAGCTTTTAAACAGTTTTTTCATATCAATATCTCCTTTCATAAAAATATATGTTATTATCGGCATTGATTATCACTTGTTTTTCTGCTATAATAGAAAACAGTCTGAACACAAAGGGAGGAATAATATGAAGGCTGCATTTTACACGCTCGGCTGCAAGGTTAATCAGTATGAGTCGCAGGCGATGTCGCAAAACCTTGAAAAACACGGCTTTGAGATTGTTGACTGCTGTGAAAAATCAGATGTTTATGTTATAAATTCCTGCACCGTTACCGCTGAAAGCGACCGCAAAACCCGCCAGACCGTGCGTCATTATAAAAAGCAGAATCCCGAAAGCATTGTTGTGCTCACAGGCTGTATGCCTCAGGCGTGGCCCGAAGCGGGCAGAGAGCTTGAGCAGGCCGATATTGTTATGGGCAACAAAAGCAACCGCTTTCTTTATGATTATATAATGAAATTCATAACCGAAAGAAACCGCATTTTTGCTGTTGAAGAGCACCTTAAAGGCGATGCCTTCTGCGGCGATACAATAACGGATTTTCGTGAAAGAACAAGAGCGAGCGTTAAAATTGAAGACGGCTGCAACCGCTTTTGCTCATACTGTATTATTCCATACGCAAGAGGCAGAGTGCGTTCAAAGCCTCTTGATGAATTAAAAAATGAAATTGCTTCTCTTGAGAAGAACGGCTTTTGTGAGATAGTGCTTGTCGGCATTAATCTTTCCGCATACGGCACGGACTGCGGCAGCAGCATAGTTGAAGCTGTTAAAGCCGCCGCTTCGTTTGACGGCATAAAAAGAGTTCGTTTGGGCTCTCTTGAGCCTGACCACATTACCGATGAAATAATTGATGAGCTTGCGAAAATTCCCGAATTCTGCCCGCAGTTTCATATTTCACTTCAAAGCGGATGCGATAAAACGCTCAAAAGAATGAACAGACATTATAACTGCGAAGAATACAGAAAGCTCTGCAAAAAGCTGCGTTCATCATTTAAGGATACAACCTTAACCACCGATATTATGGTTGGCTTCCCCGGTGAAACGCAAGAGGATTTTGAAACCTCGCTTAATTTTGCAAAAGAAATCGGTTTTGAAAAGGTTCACGTTTTCCCCTATTCAATCCGCCCCGGCACGCCCGCCGCAAAGATGACAGACCAGGTTGAAAAGAGCGAAAAATCAAGGCGTGCTGCAATTATGATAGAAGAAACCGAAAAAATCAGAGCAGAATTTATGAAAGAGCAAATCGGCAAGGTGCTTGAAATTCTGCCCGAAGAGTTTCACGGAAATTCCGTTCAGGGCTACACAGCAAACTACACGCCCGTTAAAATCGTTGGTCTTGAAAAAATCCCCGACGGAATAATCAAAGCAAAGATAACCGCAGTTGACGGCGATTTATGCATAGGTGAGATAATATAAAAAGAGGTGTTACCTTTTTGGGTAACACCTCTTTTTAGTTGTTGCTGTTGTTTATCGGCTTTCGCAGAAGCAGTCTTGCAAGTGCCTTGCCGTTAAAGGGAATAAGCGGATAGAGATAGCATTGACCCGTCACGGTTTTGGTTGCTGCGATTTCCGCCGTAACAATCAGTATGCCTGCCGCAAAGCCCCACAAATCGAAAAGTGCTATCAGAGCAATAAACATCATTCTGAAAAGCTTGAAGGCATATCCAAGCTCAAAGCTGGGCTGTGTGAAATTCGTGAGAGCTACAAAAGCCATATAAAGAACCACTTCGGGCACAAACCACCCTGCCGACACCGCAAACTCACCGAGCACAAGTGCACCTATAACACCGAATGAGCCGCTGAGCGACTGCGGCGTGTTGATAGATGCAAGCTTTATTGCATCTATGACAACTTCAACAATAAAGAGCTGTGCCACAATGGGAAGGGTATATTCCTCTTCAATTTTTATAAATTCGAGCCATTCTGGAATAAACTGCGGATTGCGGATAAGCACAAGCCATATCGGAATGAGCAGCATTGTCATTGCAAAAATAAACATTCTGATTATTCTCATATATGACCCTATAACGGGCGACATATAATAATCGTTGGTATCCTGCAAAAAATCAAATATTCCCGAAGGAATTATCATTGCCGCAGGTGAATTATCGGTTATAACAACCATACTGCCCTCAAGCACACTTGCCGCAACCGCATCGGGTCGCTCAGTATATCTGACTTTTGGAAACGGATTAAACCATTGCTTCGGCACAAGGCAGTCAATAAGACTTTGCTGACCCATCGTTAGCGAATTTACGGTTATGCTGTCAAGCTTTTTACGCAGGGTATCAAGCATTTTTCTGTTTACTCTGTTTTTCATAAAGCAGATGCAGACATCTGTTTTTGACTTTTTGCCGACTGTGTGGATTTCCATTGTGAGGTTGGTATCTCTTATCCTTCTGCGAATGAGAGCCGTGTTAAAAACAAGGGTTTCCACAAATCCGTCGTGCGGTCCCCTTAACACTCTGTCATTTTCAGGCTCGCCAACACTTCTTACGGGATAGGTTCTTGCATCAATAATCACCGCATCGGCGTAGCCCTCTATTATAAGACCAATCGCACCCGACAAAACCGAGGTTATAAACATATCTGTTTTATTTGTTATATCAGTTTCAACATACGGAATATATCGGTTTGCAAAATCTCTTGCAGCAGGCAGATTCTTTATTGTTTCCTCTGTTGCCGCCATAAAGCTTGTTATAATCTTAGTCATTTCGCCGTCTTTGCAAAATCCGTCAACAAAATACAGTCTTGCATTTCTTTTATCTATTTTCAAATCTCTGCCCACAAGGTCAAAGCTTTCTTTTATACGCAGCGTTTCATCGAGCATTTTCACGGTTTTATTATAGTCGGAAGAAAAAACCTTTTCCGTTTCAATCACATCCAAAAGAAAAATGGTGACAGTTTGATTTGCTGTCACCACTTATTATTATCAAATCAGTTATCTGTATTCATTATATAAATCAACTATCGCATTCCAGGTAAGCGGACCAACCGAACCGTTATCGGGCAGGCCTCTTATTCTCTGCACTGCCTGAACCGCAGCCTTTGTTCTGTCGCCAAAAATCCCGTCAACCGTAATTAAAGGCACACGGTTATCGTTCTGTGCTATTGTTCTCAGGAAGGTTTGCAGCTGGGTTACAACATTACCGCTTGCACCGGTTGTTACAGCATAACCCGGATACAGAAGAGAAGAATACGCTCTGTATTCATCGGGCAGGGAGTTAAGCGTGCTGTAATAAACATCCTGCAAGCGATACCAGGTGTTTCTGCCGACTATGCCGTCAACCGTCAGACCGTATTCACGCTGAAAAGCTTTAACAGCATCCTCGGTTTCTCTGCCGAAAATTCCGTCAACTGCAATTTCGGGCAAGCGGTTGTTGAAAAATCCTATAAAGGCAAGATAATACTGAATCGAACGCACATCGTTGCCTCTGTCGCCTCTTTTGAGCACCGTGCTGAATATTCTTTCAACCTCGCTCATTGTTATACCCTCTGAATAAAGCTCCGAAACCTTCTTGACCGCATTATAAATCTGCTTTATTTTATACCAGGTTGCTTTGCCTACTATGCCGTCAACCGAAAGGTTGAATATGCTCTGGAATTTTCTTACCGCTGCCTGAGTTGCGGCATCAAAATATCCGTTTGTATTCGGAATTGAAGGAATTGCAGGATAATTCTGCCTGATTCGGTTAAGCTGCCGCTGGATTGTTCTCACATCCTCACCTACCGTGCCGAGCCTTAAAAGAACTCCGGGATAGGATTCCGTAATGTTTTTTACAGGTGCGTTACGAACAATGTTAATATCGTTGCCGTAATAATTCTGAAGAATCTGATACGGTGTTCTTCCTCGGTTTGCAAGGGTTACCGTTCCCCATTGTGAAAGACCTTTGCAGGTTACGGTTCTTCCGTCACAGTATTCGGTGAAATAAGGCTGAATCTGATTCCCTTTTGTTACATAGTCATTAAAAAGCTCATCAACAATTCTGCTGATGTTTGTGAAAATATCTCTTCCGTCAACATATGCCTGGTCATATGCTGTTGAATTGGTTATATCAAAATTATATCCTCTGCTGCGATAATATTCAGTAAAAATTCTGTTGAGTGCAAAAGAAATCTGGGCATAGATATTTGCCCTCAATGCATTTTCGGGCCAGGTGGGATATATCTCACTTGACGCAACGTTCTTTATATAGTCTGTAAAAGGTACTCTTACATTTGGTGCATCTGAATTCGGTCTGCCGAGATGCACGGTTATATACTCAGGGATTACCGGTGTTACCACTTAAGCCACTCCTTATAATGTGTTTCTTCTTGCTTCGTCAACAATGATCGGCTCGGGTTCATCTGTGCCCACAGCTTTTGCAAGCAGCTGCACGGGCTGAATTGATTCAACACCCGAAAAAACCTGAACATTATTAAACAAAGCTCTTACATATGAAGGATGCTCAACATAAACCATATATGTTGAAAACGGCGGAACTCCGCCATCATTTGGCGACTGCGAAAGCTCTCTTGACGGAGCAGGCAGTATAATGCTCGGTGTTGACCCGCTTATATCGGATAAGCCGTCAAACACGGCAACATTTCCGCTTGGCAGGGTTAAGAAAATCATAACTCTTGCACTGCCGATTCCGAAGGCTCTGTCAGAAGCATAAACCTCAACTCTGATTGTCCCGCTGTCGGGATTTTCCCTGAGATATTCATTTATTTCCCTGCATCTTCTTCTCTGTTCCTCGGTTGAATTCGGGTTTCTGCTTATGTTTTCGCAGGATGAGCGAAGCATCTGTGCAACATCGGTTGTTTGCAATTCATCTTCATCACGCAAAGCAAACCTGGTTTGCGAAGGCACTGTTTGTGCGGCAACAGCAGGCTCATTCCGAGTGTTTTCGGATACCGTTTCTTCAATCGGCAGCGGGTTTTCTCTGTCTCTTTCGTATGAAATATTATTTTCAAGTGCATTTTCCTGCGCTTGTTCTCTTGAATCAAGATTATTTGAAAGTGAATTTCTTCTGCTGAACTCCAGCATTTCCTGCTTATATCTATCCATCAGCTTTTCCATTTCGTTTCTGTCCATTTATATTCCTCCTTTAAAATTCTACTATTCTTATTATATTAATCGACGGAACAAATGTTACAGAAACAAAATAATGCCCGCACACCTTTCGATGTGCGGGCATATCTTTTCAGCCGTTAAGCTGTTTTAAATCAGGAATCAGTCTTCCTTTTTCTTTTTTGCGGTCATTACATATGCTGCTGCAGCTGCTGCAGAAATTGTTGCAAATGCTGCTACACCTGCGAATGAACCGGTGTTGGGAATCTCAACATTTTCGCTTCCCCATGTTGCCTCAAAGGTCATATCCTTACCGGGCATCTTTTCGGGAACGTCAGGATTCCAGCCTGCGAACTCTGCGCCGTCCTTTGCGGGATCTGCGGGAACGGGAATCTTTGTGCCTTCAACAACCTTATAGGTCTTGTAAACTTCGCCGTCAACAAGATAAGTTACTGTGAAGGTGTGCTTTGCAAGCTGCGAAGCACCGAAGATTACGAGGATACCGCCGATAATTGCAGCACCTGTGATGAGTGTTGCTCCGATACCTGCAAGAGCACCGATTGTGCCGCCGCCGATAACTGAACCGCCGATAATAACAGTTACAAAGGTCTTGTCAACCTCAAACTTTGCAACGAATTCGCAATCCTTTGCGGGCATTGTATCGGGAACTGCGGGCTCCCAGCCTACGAACTTATAACCGAACTTCTTGGGAGCTTCGGGAACAACAATCTTATCGCCTTCCTTGTAATTCTCTGAGGAGATTACAACGCCGTCTGAAATGAATGTTGCTTTATATTCACCCGAAACAGCCTTATCTTTATAAGTTGCTTCAAATACAAGGTTACCTGCGGGCATTGTTTCAAAGTCGGCAGGTGATTTGCCGTCTGCTGTGAACCAGCCTGCAAATTCCTTGTTGGGATCGCTTGATGTGGGAACATCTGTTGTTTTGGGAACTGCTGAGCCGTATGCAACTTCCTTATTCTCGAAGAATACTTTGCCTTCGTTCATATAAGTTACGCTGTATTTCTTGGGAGTAAGCTTTGCATAAGCTGCGATGTCTTCTGTTCCCATATTCTTGGGAAGATCATTTCCGTCTGCATCTACCCACTTCTCAAAATCGAAGCCTTCAATATCCTTTGCAGCGGGAATGATATAGCTGATTTCAGCGCCTTCCTTGTATTTGTCGGAATCATAGAGTGCTCCGCCCTTTACAAGGTAGTAGTTAACTTTATATTCCTTGGTAGCAAGCTCTTCCCACTGTGCGGTGTAAACTGTGTTTGCACCGGGAACTGTTGCGGGAATGCTGTCAAGAATTTTACCGGTTGTTGACTCGAGCCAGCCCTTGAATTCAAAGCCATCCTTCTCAGGGTTACCGGGAACATTTGAAAGAGCTTCGCCCTCTTCAAGCTGTTCTGAAGTCCAGGTGCTTGTTGAACCATCGGGGAATGTGCCGCCGTTGGGATTAACTGTTACAACAAACTTATCGGGAACGGGATCATTCCACTGAGCAACAAGCTTGAAGCTGTATCCGGGCATTTCTGCGGGGATTGCATCAAGAACTGTTCCTTCGGGAACTTCAATCTTCCACTCCTTGAAGGTGTAGCCGCCCTCTCTTGTGGGCTGCTCAATCATACCGATTGCTTCGCCTTCTTCGCGGATGATTGTCTTCTCTGTTGTGCCGTCTGCAAACTTACCGTTATTTGCATCAAGTGTAAGAGTATATGTGGGAACTGCTTCCCATGTTGCCTTAAGGCTGATGTCGCCGTCAGGCATTGTTGTGGGAAGAGTTGCGGGATCACCTGTGTTTGCATCTACCCAGCCCTCAAATGAGAAGCCGTCACGGGTGGGTGCTGCGGGAATTGCGGGAACGAGAGTTGCAAGAATTGTGTTATATGCAACATCCGCTGCAATGAACTGTGAGGATCCATCCTCAAATACGCCGGGTGCTGCATCAAGAGTGATTGTATATTTCTTTGCTTCGTAATCGGCAAATACAACAATATCCTTTGCAGGCATCTTGCCATCTTCAGGCATTCCGCTCCAGCCCTTGAAGGTGTAGCCCTTCTTCTCATCTGCAGTGATGGGAACGATTGTTTCACCTTCCTTATACTGCTGTGTGCCGAGAGCTGTTGAGCCGTCGAAATACATTACCGAGAACTTGGTGGGCTCAACTTCCATCCATGTTGCAACAAGAACAAGGTCTTTTGCGGGCATTGAAGTTACTGCCTGGTTTGTTGCTTCGTCAACCCACTTATCAAATACATATCCGTCTTTCTTGGGAATGATTGAAGGAGCAGGAAGAACGTCGCCTTCAGCAGCGATATTTGAGTAATTATCCTGAGTTTCTCCGTCAACCTTATAGGTTACATCGAAGAGCTCAGCCCATGCTGCATAGAGTGTTACATCGTTTGCAGGCATATTTTCGGGAATTGCATCAACACTGCCGTTTGCATTGGTCCAGCCGAGGAATCTGTATCCATCCTTGCTGGGATTACCGGGAGTTGTTGTTATAAGCTTTCCTTCTTCTATTTCTGCTGTGTAAATTTCGTTACCGTTATCGAACTTACCGCCTGTAGCATCAAGGGTAAGAGTATAAGTCTTAACCTCGGGCTCAACGGGATTCTTAGTCCAGTTACCGGTGATTGTTACGGGCTTGTTGGGCATTGTGAAGCTTGCGCCTTCACCGTATTTTGCATTGTCGATATACCAGCCGTCGAATGTGTAGCCTTCAGCTGTGGGGAACTGGGGAAGTGTTACTGTTGAGCCTGCTTCCTTATTTCCGAGTGAATAATCATTTACACCGTCGGGAACATCGCCTGTGTAATCAACTGTTACGGAGCTTTCGATTGTGCTCCACTCTGCTTTAAGCGTTACATCCTCTGCGGGAACAGTGAACTCTGCACCTGCATTATAGTTGTTTGTTCCGTCTGTCCAATAAAGGAAGGTCTTGTTGCCGCTTGTTTCGGTGGGTGTGGGAAGAGTAAGCTTATCGCCAACCTTAGCGTCAATGTTTGCAATGTGGTTTCCGCCGTCTGTGTTGAACTGAACTGTAACTGTTTTTGCAACATATTTGCCTGAAAGAACAACATTTGCTGCGGGCATTGTGAATGCTGAACCGGGAGCATAGGTTGCACCGTTATATGTCCAGCCTTCAAATGTGTAACCTTCAACTGTTTCGGGAGTTGCAAGAGCAAAGGTATCGCCGATAATCTTGTTTTCAAGTGCATCGGGAACTTCTGCACCGGGCTTGTTATCTGTAATTGTATAAGTTACGGTGTAGTTAATGGGAGTGTAAGTACCGTCAAAGGTCTTGCTGTTTTCGCCCATTGTTTCGCCCTTAACTACGCCCCAGTTTTCTGTGAAGGTGTAGCCTTCCTTGCCGGGAGCTGTGGGAGGAACGATTTCTTCGCCGTACTTATAGGTCTTTCTTGAATGCTCAACGCCGTCGATTGTGAAGATTGCTTCAGCGGTAATCTGTTCCCACTTGGCAACATAAGTCTTGGTTTCGGTAAGAGTTGAGGGAACTGAAGGCTCCCAGCCGATGAACTTATAGCCTGTGCGTGAAACAGCGGGTGCTCTGAGAGCTGTGCCCCAGGTTGAGCTTACTTCTGCGTCGCCTGCAGTGATTGTGCCCTGATTGGGATCAAAGGTTGCCTTGAATGTTGCAAGCTCAAAATATGCAACAAGCTTATTCTCTGCAAGCTCTTCTGCGGTTATTGAAAGAACATTTTTCTGGTTATCTGTATCGGGAATATTGCTTTCTGCAAGGTTGAGTCCCTCATAATCGATAACAACATCTGCGTCTGATGAAGCATCATCAGGAACGATTTCGATTGTGTTGCCACTCTCGGTTGTGCCGTTTTTGATTGTTTCAATATATTCGCCGGTTGCAGGATTTACTGTATATATATAAATAGTATAGTCTGCTTTACCGGTGGGGATATATTCCCACTGAGCCGTGAATGTTACGGGCTCATTGGGCATTACTGTTGTGTTGGGAGTCCAGCCGTTGAACTTATAACCCTCTCTGTCGTTAAGCTCGGGGAATTTGATTTCATCGCCGTACTTAACAAGTGTTGAATAAACAGCATCATTGTTAACCTTGAAGGTTGAGCCGTTTGCGTTGAAGGTTGCAAGATGCTCATTTGTTTTCCAGATTGCGTAATAGGTTTCGTTCTTTGCGGGCATTGTCTTGGGGAATTCAACTACAAGACCGTCTTTGCTTGTGCTCCAGCCGAGGAATTCGCTGCCCTCAAAGGTGGGATCTGCGGGCTCGTTGATTGCAGCACCGAACTTTGCTTCGATTGTTGCATCGCCTGCAAGCACACCGCCGTTTGCATCAAGAGTGATTACAACATCAGCGGGTTCTCTTACTGCGATGAACTTATCGCCGTCAACGGGCATTGTGGCGGGAACGCCTTCACCCTTTTCGTTAACCCAGCCTGTGTAAACATAGCCGTCAACTATGGGATAATCGGGAGCTTTAACGGAAGCACCGGTTTTATCTACAATAACATCAACAAGAGTTTTGCCGTCTGCATCATAGAACTCGAGCTTATATGTTTTTGCACTCCATACAGCCTGAGCTGTGAAATCTTCGCCGCCCATTGTTGCGGGGATTTCCTTGCTCCATTTTACGAAATCGTAACCGGGCTTTTCGGGCTTGTAGTTCTGAAGAGCTTCAAGTGAATCGCCGAAGGTTACTGTTTCTTCCTTAAGAGGAGTTTTGCCGTCTTCGTCAAGAAGCTTAACAACGAAATCTGCGGGCTCATAAACTGCATTGAAGGTAAGTCCGCCCTCCTGCATAACAGTGCCCTCAACCATAGGATCCCACATAACGAAATCGTGGCCGTAGAGCTTGGGGTTCTTTTCAGGAGCCGCTACCTCTTCATCAAGAAGAGTGGGAACAGTCTGTGACTTTAAGCCGCCTTCAAATTCGCCTTCGCCTGCATTGAATACTGCATCATAAACAAGTGCATCATCGGTTGCTTTGAATTCTGTGTGTGCTGTTATTTCATAGGGGAAGGTTGCAACTGTTGTTGTGTCATTAACAGTCCAGGCATTCTCTTTGTAGCCTTCGGGAATAACATCAGCAGAAATCTCATCGCCATAGTATGCTGTTGTCTGATATTTAACAACGCCGTTATCTGTAAACTTAACTGTGTAAATATCCTGATTGTAAACAGCTTCAAAATCCATATCCTCGGTTACTGTTGCGGGAAGATTGGTATCCCACTCAATAAATGTGAAACCGGGTTTAACGGGATTTGCGGGGTATGAGGGAACTTCGCCGTGATTATAATAAACCGCAAGGGTCTCTACTTCTTCGTTTTCGTTATTTATAAGCTTGCCGCCGTCTGCATTGAATGTGTAAATGTAAACGATGGGTTCAAAAATGGGGTAAAGCTCAACATCCTCTGAAGGCATTGAGGTGGAACTGCAACCAACTTGTCCTTATCGGTTGACCAGCCCTTGAATTCCATTCCTTCCTTTGAGGGGCCGCCGGGAACAGCGGTGAACTCAGGAATTGATGCTCCGTAAAGAACGGGGATTGTATCGGTCTTTTCACCGGCAGCATCTTCAAAATGGTAGATTGCCTGATAGCTGTTTCTTGCGTAATAAACTCTGATTACGGAAGAGTTATCATCTGCAACTGTGATTTTTGTTATATTTTCCTTGCTCTCATCAAGGCGGAAGCCTGTCTGAGGAACAGCGGGATAATTAACTGTTTTGCCTGAAACTTCGGGAACCGGCTGCTTTACTGTAGGCTCATCGGAATAGGTTCCGTCGGTGAGCATTTCAAAGAGCTCTACTGTGTAGTAGCTGTCGCTCTTACCGTAAATTGCGTAGAGGGTCATATCCTCATAATCGTGTGTAAGAGCTGCAAGTTCTTCGTTTGAAAGAATTGCACCGTCTGCCGTGCGTGACCAGCCTGCAAATACATAGCCTTCTTTTTCGGGAAGAACAGAAGAAATATTCTTTACAGCTTCACCGATAACACCCGAAACAGTTCTTGTTGCTGCGGGGTTGCCGTCTACTACGAATGAACCGCCGTTTGCATCAAGGATAACATCGCTGAATACGGAGATTGTTGCAAGCTCCTTATCAGTTACGATTTCGGGAGTCCAGCCAAGTCCGAAATACAAGGTCTTATCTGCTCTTTCACCGGAGGGACCCTTGGGGAAGTTGAAGAGCATTGCATAATCGGCATTCGCTGCAACCTCGATCGGAAGGCAAACAGTACCTTTGTTGCCGGGAGTTTTTACGGTGGGGTTATCTTTAACTTGGAATATATATTCGTAAAGGTAATCACTTCCGTCGAGTTTTGTGTTGTAGGGTGTTGATGAGAAATAGATGTTACTCTTAACTGCATTGTAATTCTCAATAAAATCAGCAAGAGGAACTTTTGTTGTTTTATTTCCATCTTCATCTTCTACTTCGACGAGCTTGCCGTTAAGGTAGTTATTAACCTTTTTGCTTGTCTGAACAGTCTGCTTGAAGTTAAAGTTATTGGTATCTTTTGAATACCACATTGAGTTGTTGTCTTTAGCTCCCAAGCTGAGATATGAACCGTTCATATTGGTTGTGAAGTTTACGCCTTCTGCGGGCGGATTCTTCGGATCACCCGAACCATCGAGAATGGTAAAGAATCTTTTATCAAAGAAAAGAGCTGAGTTTGAAGAGTTTGTGTAGTAATCTGTTGTTACCTTTGCTCTCATCTTAACGACTTCGCCGGGCTTTGCTCTGTCTGTTTTAATATCCCATGCACCGGTCTTTTCGTTGTAGCGGTAAAACTCATGGACAATTGTGATTTTTTTACCGTCGTCTGTTGCCGGGTTCCATGCCGAAGCGGCAACAGACATTGAGCCGATCATCATTGCAACAGCGAGAAGCACTGCCAATGATTTCTTTAAGAATGTCATATGCGATATTCCTCCTTGAGTGATTCTTGAAAGCGGCAAGCGACACTTTCATATAATACAAGTTATTTTAACATATATCTTTGCATATTTCAAGTATATTTTAAATATTTATATATATATTTATAAGAAAAATCTTGGTTATTTTTATTTAAGAATTATTCCGCCGAAGCCTCGCTTTCGGTATCAATCACTTTTGCTGCTCTGATCTTTGCGAGTTCAAACATCATAGTATCGCGTGTTTCTCCGTGAACATTAAAGAACAGAAGCGTTACACCCTTCATAAATCTTCCGATTGCGGGTGCAAGAGCAAAAACAGTCCATATGCCTGCAAGCATACCGGGGTCTGTCTGCGGAATCTGCACACCGTTGGCGTTGATAAGGGGAACATAGTGAATTGCCGCAACGGTAAAAGCACTTATCAGCTTTGCCGCTGCATCCGAAGCAATCTTGAAGTAACTCATTGCTGCAGTTATTGTTGCTTCATTTCTGACACCCGATTTCCATTCAACATAATCGTAAAGATCGCCGTTGAGCGCAGTGCTGCAGTATCGC